>ERZ773051.696-NODE-696-length-21248-cov-4.167650_pt1 | contig 21248 bp, 19 predicted proteins | sample MGYA00580631_ERZ773051 | MGnify/ENA primary metagenome ERZ773051 (study PRJEB29015, sample SAMEA2738137) | human oral metagenome | biome: human oral; feature: human-associated habitat; material: saliva | place: China | collected 2204 ... | reverse complement strand
GATAGCCCAGGGTTGGCGAGCGAAAGCGAAGACTACCCTGGGTCATTTGCCGTTATCGAGAACAACGCTGTAGGCGTTGTACCTTTTATTCCTCGGTATTTTATCTCGGCATTCTGCGCAGAAAAAGCACAACACCTACGGCGTTGACCTCCTCACTACACGTATAACCCTGGGTAGGCTGACGCCAATCCAGGGCTATCAAAAGCACAACGCCTACAGCGTTGATTATCAATGACATTACAAACTATGTCATTTTATCGTATAAAATAATACAAACCATGCGATGAAATGTATCTATTTGCGCGATAATCTGGCCCAACCCATTTTATTCTTTAATATAAACAAAATCAATATCCTCAATTAAACCTCAAACACTCACCTCCATTTCTACGACTAACTACTCCCCTCCCTCTTCGGGGAGGGGCAGGGGGTGAGGCTTTGTCCGCCTAACATCATTTCATCTTTTCTTATCAACAACATAACCTCCCACTATTAACCCTCATACAACTCCCTCCATTTCCACAACTAACCACTCCCCTCTCTCTTTGGGGAGGGGCTGGGGGTGAGGCTTTGTTTTCACCACTCCATTTCACTTTTTCTTATCAACATCATCGCCACTCCTAATTAACCCCAAAATAACACCCTCCATTTCCACGACTAACTACTCCCCTCTCTCTTCGGAGAGGGGCTGGGGGAGAGGCTTTGTTTTCCTTTCCCCACCAAACAAAAAGTAGGATAACTCTACTTTTTTAACATCTTTTTTGCACTGGATATCAATTATTTCACCTATATTTGAGACGTGAATCATCTACCTTTTTAGAATGAGGTGGAAACGCATGGAACATTGTTTGCAGACTGCATTGATAGTCCATGTTTTGGAAGTTCACTTTAATGTGTACGTGCTTACATCTGCTTGGAAAACTTTTTGGCCGTGAAAGGACTTGTTGATAACGGGTTTTGGGCCTTAAAAAACATAGAAAACACGATTATATTTAACTTTAATAAGCTTATGATATATGCAAAATTGACAGCTGCAGAAGCTGCGGCCATGATTCAAAATGATGAAACTGTGGCGCTATCGGGCTTCACTCCAAATGGTGTTGCCAAAGCCGTTTTTCGCGAACTCTCTAAGCGTGCCTTGCACGAACATGCCGAAGGACGCCCCTTTAAGGTTGGAATCATCACGGGAGCCTCTACGGGTCAGAGTGTAGAAGGCGACATGGCAGCTGCTAACGCCATTAAGTTTCGCACGCCATTCTCAACAAACAAGGACTTTAGAGAGCACGTAAATGCCGGTGAAATAGACTTTGAAGATATGCATTTAGGCCATGTTGCCGAGCGACTTCGCCGTGGTTTCTATGGTGAAATCGATTGGGCTATCATTGAAGTAAGCGGATTTATGCAGGCCGGAAGCACATGTCGAGGCTATCTTACGAGTGCAGGTGGCGTGGTTCCAACCATTGTTCGCATGGCCAAACATGTGATTTTAGAACTCAATACGTTTCATAGTCCGCAGTCACGCCTGTTGCATGATGTCTACGAACCGGCTCGTTGTCCCCATCGTTTGCCGATATTGATCAATCAAGTGACCGATAGAATAGGAAAAGAATTTGTCGAAATAGATGGTCATAAGATTGTGGGTGTGGTGGAATGTTGTATTCCTGAGGAAGCAAGAGCCTTCAAACCTGTTGATGAAGTGACGAGTAGGATGGGAAATTTTGTGGCAGATTTTTTGGTTTCCGACCTGAAACGAGGTCTTCTTCCGAAAGAGTTTCTCCCCGTACAGAGTGGTGTTGGTGTCATCAGTAATGCCGTTTTAGAGGCTTTGGGGCATCATCCTGGCATTCCAAATTTCTCTGTTTATACCGAAGTTGTACAGGATGCGGTGATTAAACACATGAAAAACGGGAAGATTATAGATGCGAGTTGTTCGTCATTAACAGTGACAAATGAGACTCTTATGGATATTTATAGTAACATGGACTTCTTTTATCGTCACGTGGTTATACGCCCAAGTGAGATCAGTAACTCACCCGAGGTGATACGACGGCTTGGAGTTATTGCTATGAATACAGCCATGGAGTGTGACATTTATGGTCATGAGAACTCGAGTCATGTGTGTGGTAGTCAGCTGATGAATGGCATTGGAGGCTCATGTGACTATGAACGTAATGGTTATTTGAGTATCTTCACGATGCCAAGTACAACAAAAGATGGCCGAATCAGTACGATTGTACCGATGTGTAGCCATGTAGACTCAACGGAACATGACGTAGATGTGATTGTGACGGAACAGGGAGTGGCTGATCTTCGCGGTAAAGGACCGCAGCGAAGAGCTATAGAAATCATTGAAAATTGCGCGCATCCAGACTATCGTCCGTTGTTACGTGAGTATCTACGCAAAGCAGGTTGCGGGCACGAACCCCATTGTTTATCTTCTGCTTTGGCTTTCCATGAGGCCTATTTAACAAAGGGTGACATGCGATTGGCTTCATTTTAAGGAGAAAACAGAATCATTATAATAAATCAATCTATACAAATTAAGCGATATCAAAAGGCAATGGATAAAAAGATTATTATGCAATATAAGGCCTCTTTCGATAGCATTGTTCAGTATATTGACAGCGATGACGCCAAAGAACAAATCGAAGTGTGGTTTGCACGCGAGCTACAAAGTATATTAGGTTATGCCCGTTGGGAGAACTTTCTGGTCGCTATACATCGTGCAATGGATTCATGTAAGTCGCAGAATATCAGTGTTGATGACCATTTTCGTGAGGTCACGAAAATGGTTGGATTAGGAAGTGGAGCAAAAAGAGAAGTATCTGACTTCATGCTTACACGATATGCGTGTTATCTTATTGCTCAAAATGGCGATCCAAAGAAAGAAGAAATAGCGTTCGCTCAAAGCTACTTTGCCTTACAAACACGTAAGGCTGAACTGATAGAAGAGCGACTAAACCTACTCTCTCGCTTGGAAACACGCGATAAACTGAAAGTATCTGAAAAGCAATTGTCACAGAATATATTCCAACGAGGGGTTGATGATAAAGGGTTTGGACGCATACGGTCCAAAGGAGACACTGCTCTTTTCGGCGGATATAGTACAGAAGAGATGAAGATTCGATTGGGTGTGAAGTCCAAAAGACCATTAGCTGACTTCCTTCCCACGCTTACTATTGCAGCAAAAAACCTTGCTACAGAGATGACTAACTACAATGTAGAAAGTAAAGACCTGCAAGGTGAACACCCTATTACACGAGAACACGTACAAAACAATAAGAGTGTGCGTGATATGTTAGGGCAACGGGGCATTAAACCAGAAGATCTTCCACCCGCAGAAGATATTAAGAAGATAGAGCGTAAGGTCGTTCGAGATGAGAAAAAGATAGAACAAGCATCATCAAAATTACCAAAAGATAAGAATGGATAATAATAATCTATTAAATAGAATATTGCAAATAGAGCATGGTTTTCAGCACATCATTGAGGGAACTGACGAAATCTTTGCTGCGTATTCTAAGGAACAATGTTATGATTTAGCACTAACATGGTCTAAACATGAAGCTTATCAAGTACGAATGTTGGCTACTTCCGTGTTAGGTAGATTGGCAACAGAGGATGATGACGTGCTTTCCATTTTGAGAAAACAAATAAGTAACGATGCAAATTGGAGGGTACAAGAAATGCTTGCAAAGGCTTTCGATGAAGTATGTAAGTGTAGAGGCTATGAAACTTCATTGCCTCTTATAGATGAATGGCTTAATGATAGCAATCCAAATGTTATTCGTGCAGTGACAGAGGGATTGAGAATATGGACAAGTCGGCCTTTCTTTAAGGAACATCCATCAATAGCTGTTGCGTTAATTAGTAAGCATAAGGCGCACGAAAGTGAATATCTTAGAAAGTCAGTAGGTAATGCTTTGAAAGACATAAGCAAGAAACACCATGATTTAATACAGCAAGAAGTACAGCAATGGGATTTATCTAATCCAAGGATTCTATTCACTTATAAATATGCAACGAAGCTATTTAAATAAAGATTACAATAGATAGTTATTCTTTTTAGGCACTCTTTACCTGCGATTGGCAGCGCTTTAAAGGCATAACGCCCAATAGTTAATCTTATAAACTATTGGGCGTTATAATGCAATATCAATGGCAATTAAATGAGAATGACGTCTTTTTGTGCATAAAAGTCTTTGATAGTCTTCACAATAGCCTTTGAAACGTCGGTATCAATATAGTTATATGGGCGTTGTGTTTGAATGGATTTTACAAACGAAACAAGTTCATAGCGGATACCTTCGCCATCGAGTTGATAGAAATAACGCTTGTTATTGGCGGGATTTTCTTTTCTGATTTCAAAATAATCTGTTTTCCACCATGGTGAAGGTACATAGAGATAACCTTCTGTTCCCGATATAATCAACTCACCTTCTGACTTCACTCCTTGCCCTACTTTCATAGAAGCCACGGCATGATTATACGTGAAAGATATCTTTGTAAAGGTATCAAATAGGTTCTTATCATCCTCAAGTCGTGTTACAATTTGACGTTGATGATAGTCTGTTCCGAGTAATTGGAAGATGGGAAGTAGGGCAGTTGGTCCCCAGGCGCATATGCTATTCCACTCTTTTTGCACATTAGAAAGGCTCGTACATGTGGCATCTACCGAGACAATATCGCCGATAACACCAGTTTTTGCCAATAGAATCAGCCGATAATACGCCATAGAATAGGCTGTTTTCAGTGCGTCGGCGAGGATACATCCGTGCTGTTTGGCCAGCTCACGGAGTTCTTCATATTGCACAAGATCAATCGTTATGGGTGACTCACAAAGTACATTCAGCCCATGATTCAAAGCCTTTTTGATGTCTTCATAATGCGAAACAGGACTTGAAATGATATATACGGCATTGCAATTATCAAGTAATTCGTCGATGGTTTCATACGAAGGAATGTCTTTTATATTGCTGTTGAGCTTGAAATGTGAACGCGAATAGATGCCCGAAACATGTAGTCCGTTGACATAATTGGCTTCTCTTACAATCTTATTCAAGATGGGCGACTCGCCGATGAGGCCCAAGTGAATATCACATTTCTCTGCTCTTAGCTCCGAACTTGATATGCCTTGCGTTCTATCTAAATAGACAACCTTACAATATTCGTTAAGATAGTCGAAGTGACCTTTCCAATCTGACCCCACCGTAAAGATGTCTATACCTAATCGTTTGATGTCATCAATCTTCTGACCCTCATATTCTTCGACGATGATTTCATCGGCAAGACCAGTTTGTCTGACGTTTTCTATGCGCTCAATGAGTGATTGTTGCACGTTAATCTTACCTCGGGCGCGGTCGAAATTGTCTGCCGTTACACCGACAACAAGGTAATCTCCCAATGCCTTTGCACGCTCTAAGAGTCGAATATGACCTTTATGTATGAGGTCATAAGTGCCATAAGTGATAACTTTTTTCATGTAATGGTTTATAGAAGTCCGCGTTTCTGCATATCTTTCAAAGCCTCAAGTAGACGCGTATTGTCTTCAATGGTTAGTGCACCAATATGACCTACGCGGAAGATTCTATCCCGCATATCGCCTCCATTGGGGCAAATCCAAATGTGATATTCGTCTTTCAATGTCGTAAACACATCGTAAGCAGACACGTTTCGTGGGTGAAGAGGAGTTACTGCGTTGCCCGGTGAGTGAGAAACAAAGTCAAAAGGCAACGCCTTTACACGCTGACGGAAGTCATCTGCAAGTGCTTTTATCTTACCTCTTTCGGCTTCTTCGCCTCCCGCTTCATTGATTTCGTGCAGTCGTTTATTGATTTGTCTGAGGATGCCTACAGCCGGAGTGAAGGGTGTTTGGCCTCGTTCTCCGTTCTTTAATGCATCTTTTAAGTCGAAATACATACAGCCGGCATCGTGTTGATAAACACGTTCTACGCCACGAGACGATAGGGTTATGATTGAGATTCCCGGCGGACAAGCCAACGCTTTCTGTGAACCTGTAATCATTACATCGGCACCTAAGGCTTCCATATCAAACGCATCGGCGAGAAAAGAGCTTATAGCGTCGACAACAAGAAACAGATTATTGCGCTTACAAAAGGCGCTAATGCGTTCTATATTGTAGTGAACGCCTGTGGAAGTTTCGTTTACATTGACCAAGAAACCGGTGTAACCTTGCTGCTCATAGGGTGCAAGCATTTCATCGGTAATGTCATATCCAAACTCAGGTACAAGCTCTGTATAAGGTATATGATGTACTTTGCAGAGCTGAACAAAGCGTTCTCCAAAGCTACCTCCATTGATAACAAGCACCTTATCCTGTGGAGTGAAGGTGTTAATCAAGGTTGCTTCCATTGCCGCTGAACCCGAACCAGTAATAAAAACGACTCTTGCGTCTTTGTCAGCCTTAGCAAATTTCTTGATAAGGGCTTCGTTTTCAAACATCACTTGTGAGAATTCAGGAGTTCGAAAGTATGGAACTTGCTCACTACCTATGGCTCTTACACCCTCACTTGACATCACCGGACCAACGGTGAAGTTTAACATTATGTCCTGATCTTGCATCATTAACAATACTATTATAACCTATTTGCATACAAAAATAATAAAAATAATTCGTTATAAAGGCAGAAATTCGTTATTTATCCTTACCTTTACTCAAAATTATTACATTCAATATGAGAATCGTTTTGTTTTGCGAGAATAAGTATGCCATAGATATTTTGCATCCCATTCAGTTGGAAGCAGACCGCGAAGGAGGGAATGAGGTGCTGTGGTATGTGCATGAAAAGAAGATTCCTGACTTTCCTTTGAAGCATGAAGTGCGTTGGACGGCGAGCATGCAAGAGACTTATGACTTCATGCCCGAAGCCATCTTTGTGCCTGGAAACATTGTTCCCTACTATCTTTCTGGTGTGAAAATACAAATTTTCCATGGCTATGCAGCTGAGAAAAAAGACCACTGGATTATCCGAAGATACTTTGATTGTTACTTCACACAAGGCCCTTACTTCACTAAAAAGTTTAAGGAGTTGTCGTTGAAATACGGAGATTTTGAAGTGTTGGAAACGGGTTGGCCACGCCAAGACTGGATAGCTGAACACCGAAATGACTTTAATCAAGAGCGCGAACAGCTGTTAAAGCAGTATGGAAAGCAGCAAATTGTGCTCTATGCACCTACGTTTTCGCCAAAACTCACGTCACTTCCGCTCATCAAAGATAACTTAGTGAAGCTCAGTAAGCAAAAGGATGTGTTGCTGTTGATGAAGTTTCATCCGCTGACACGCCAGGAATGGGTGGATGAATACAAGGCTTTGGCGGCACAATATGACAATATTGTGTATGTCGATGACTACAGTGTGACGAAATATATGCTAATGGCTGATGTGATGATCAGCGATACTTCGTCAACGATTTATGAGTTCTTGTTGCTCGATAAGCCTGTGGTGACGCTCAATGCCATATCGAAAGACATCTATTGGAAGAACATAACAGACCCTAATCTCCTATGCGATGCCGTGGAAGATGTAGTGGAAAATGAAGACTATGTGCGTCTTCGCAGGTGGGTGATTGACAATTACGACCCCTATACCGATGGCAAAGTAGCCCATAGAATGCTTGAAGGTGCACGCGATTATATCCGCAGAAAGGGTGTGCCCAAGAAGAGAAAACTCAATTTGTGGCGTCAGTACACAAGCATCAAAACCTTTGGACGCATCAAGAAAAAATAAAAAAAAGAGGCTGTGTCAAAACATAAATGCCTTTTTGAAAATTATTGCGTCTGGTAAAAATTAAACAGTATGATTTTTCGTGCGGTATTGTCTCAAAATAGGCAATTCCGCATTATTTTTGAAAACCAAGCCTCTAATCCAGTAAGGAACTCCCGTAAACTTCCACACGGAAACGCGAAAAAAGGATTTTTAGCCCTAGAGCGTCGCGCGGAAGCATGAAAAAGAGATTTTTAGCCCTAAAGCGTCGCGCGGAAGCATGGAATTTTGGCTTCAACTTTTATATGACAATAATGCTTACCGAACTTCAATATTTGAAAATCAACAATCCGAAACTGCTCAATAAGAAAAACTACTTAGATACGGGTGTAAATCATCAATTTTCGTGAAAAATCACTCAGGTACAGGGTACAATTGATAAAAAACGGCAAAAAGAAGCTTTTGTACGGGGTACGATGAACGGAAAAAGGAAAAAGGAGGCTTTCTACCACGGGGGAAAATCAAAATTCAGCGAAAAACGGCTTTCCCAATATTGGGAAGAATAAAAAATGCCATTGGCTGCATTTCCCAACTCTCGGAAAGACGAAAAACCCCGAAAGTCTTTTATCTGACTTTCGGGGTTCGGTTCATTTTGAACATCCTCTTTTAAGTTTTCAAATGTCTATTGACAGCTTTATTTTATCTCTACACCATTTGGTGCTTCTCTTCCAAAGAAAACGAGGTCAATAGTATAAGGATAGGTTTTGGCGCCCAATCCTTTGATGAGATAGGCCTTTTTATGTTTTCCAGATTCGTCCTTTGTGATAGTACACCAATCATTCATTGTTATCTTGTAGACTTCTCCGTCTTTATATTCTATGATTCCTATAACGTTGTTTTCAGCTTTTATTTCTGTGTTTTTATTATCTGTGTAGGAGGTAGCTATATTGGTATTTCCTTTCTTTATGTGTATTTGGGTAATGCGAAAGTAAGGAGTATACTTCATATAAAGCGTATCTTCCTTATCAGATGCAGTAACAATAAACGTGTGTTTGTTTGGAGTTGGTATTTCTTGTGAGATATATCCATTGTCTTTGTTACAAGAAGAAAAACTGAAAGTTGCAACTATGATTATAGCTGTTGCAACAAATACTTTAAATAATAATTTCATATTTTGCTAATTTATATTTACCAATTTTTTTCACTTTCGTACGCGTATGAATAATAATAAATCTTATGTCTAAAGATATAATCATCCGAATTTGACATTGACTTATCTTCTTTCCAATTCTTTTTTGAAGTTAATAGATATGCGTTACCAGGCTTTCCAAACCAACCATAATTCAAATGAAGATAATATGGGTCATCTGAATTTTTATATTTTATGTAACCATCTGCTAAGAATGCGTGTCCTATATAATAACGATTAAACCAACCAAGTCTAAATTTATATCCAGAAACTACAACAACACCATGTTCTGTATTTAAAACATCAATAGCATGTTCTGCATCATAATCTTTGATGCTATATTTATTAAAAATAGGAGTAAGTTTATTAGTTCGTGCTCCTGAAGATTTTATGCCATAATCCATGTCTACTTTATCACCAATATAAGCAATCATTCTTGCTATTTCGTCAGTTGCTTTGGCAGTTGGATACGGTTTTATAATTTCATCCCATGAAGAAATAATATAGAACTTTGGGCGTAAGACAGTGGCAGCTTGTGCACCTGCTATTGCTACACAACCAGCTTTTGCTTGTTTACCATTAGAAGTGAAGCAATATGTATTATAAGGATAACCTTGATGCCAGTAAACTTTACACTTAGGCTCAACTTTCTCCTCTATGGTGAAATCATTTTCTTGAGAACTTCTTGTCTCTAAAGTAGGTTCTAAATTATCTTCAATTGCACTTTTAATGATAAAAGCTAAATCACTTATAGTATCTTGCATTATTTTATTAACATCAATATTATTGGTATTCATAAAATAAGCTAATGGCTTAATATTATTATTATTTTCAGAAAGAATAACAGTACCTTGGTTATTATTCATGCTTATAGCATAAAACTTGGGAAAGTTTTCAGCACTGCGCGTAGTACAGATTTCTTTTGATAAAGGAAATTCAGAGATTGATTTAACACCAATAGACTGTGAAGTAGATCGTGTTATTTCATTTTTGTTAATGCTTTTAACAAATTTGATAGCTGTTTCACTTAGTGGGCTTTGTGATTGTGAATTTGTTTGTGAACCCTCTGAAAAATCATTGCTGTTACAGGATATTATTAATCCAGTAAACAGAACGGCCATAATAGCTTTGACCTTATATGTACATTTTTGTTTATTCATAATAATATTAAATTGTTAATCATTACAAAAGTAATATATTTTTTTATGTAGTATATATCATATGATGTAATTTATATTAAAAAATAAAAGATATTTTAATATTTTTTATTTTTCCTGCTGCTTCAAATAAGTGCGATAGGGCATTTGCAAGTCGAGGTATCTGAAATTCTGTGGAGGCATTTCGTCAGGCAACTGCATGTAGTTGCCATAACAATACTTTAGATAAGCATCGGGCTTAGCAACGCCCATGAAACTATGGCCTTCAAACGAGATGGGTGTAGGCTCTCCATAGACCTCACGCGGTAAGATTCCGCGCTCAGGAGCGTTATCATGGTCGGCCACGAGCGTTGAATGGTCGAAGTCATACTCGCTTTGTATCTTGTCAAGTTTGCGATGTAACCACGCCGAAGAGAGCAGTTTGTGACACATTTTGATGAAAAGGCAGTCGAGACCACGCCCATGTTTGTAAGGATCGCGTAGGTTATAATACATCAATCTCACATAGAAATCATATCTCATATAATGCCACTTACGTTTCAATGGGTTTGTAGTCATGCCGTCAAGTGGAAAGATATCCACGGGCAATCCGCCTATAAAGTTGAAGCTTCTGCGCAGAATATAAGTGGTGTTTGCGTCTTGAATGCGTGCAAAGGCATAGGGGTAATGTGGGTTTTGGATGCCACTGACGAGCTCGATATGCTTGGGTAACCACTCGTTGGCATGTGCAATGAGGATGTTATAGTCCTTTCTTGGCAGGGCAATGTCAGCGTCGTCATCCCATGGAACAAAGCCTTTGTGGCGCACAGCACCCAGCATTGTGCCCGCTAAAAGATAGTAACGCAGATGGTGTTCACGGCAAACGCGGTCGATATTCACCATAAGTTCAAGGATGCAGGCTTGCAGTTTCTTGGTTTCTTCGTCTGAAATCCTTCCCTTTTGTTCTTTCATTTTATAATGGTTTTAAGAGTTTTATATAAATTATTTCGCACTGATTGGGGTTTAAGTGACCTTATCTTTAAGTTTCAGAAGACGCCTTTTGGGAGGTCATTCGGAAATATTTATCTAATACAAGCAGTGAAATGATGCATTCACGACGGGCATTTCTAAACCTGTTTACATGTTCATGGGCGTGATTGATGATGGCTTGTGCCTCGTCGGGATGACTGATATAATAGTCTATTCTGTCTTCTAAGTCGCTGTAATCAGGCTTTACTTCTATGTAATGATAATTGGGAATGAGCGTTCCTTCCATAAACCATGTTTCATACTTTGGGCGTGGCATGACGGCGATTGAATTTGAAGACATAATCCATTTGAGGTTGCTTGCCACATCGTTACCCTCTAAGGCCATGATAAACTTATAGTCGAGATGCTCCCGAATGGTCATTTTCTCGGTGTACCATTCCGTTAAATGCTTGTCGATAACACCGATATTGAAGCGTGGATTACCGAAGAATTTCTTGACGAAATCATAGCGGTTCTGCTTTAAAGTGTTGCTATCGAACTGGCCAATCAAGCCTCGAAAGACCACTTTATTGGCTTTTTCGGTAAAGCGAAGTGGGTCGTTTACGAAGAGGAAATGACGCACACGGTCGAGTTTCATCAGTACAGCGTTGGCATTGTTTGCATCAATTGGTCGGCTCTTTACAATTGAAGGAACCTCTGGAATAGCGGTGATGTCACCAGGAAGTAGCTTCCATTTGTTGTTCAAAGGAAAGGCCTTTGCATAGCGAAAAGAGTCAAGATAGTAAACCGATTGCCCTGTTTTCTTTTGCTTTGCGAGGCAGATGGCCTGCTGTTGAAAGGCAGAATGGTCGATGGTTGAACGTTGAAGCTTGTTGTAATAGTCCACGCGTTGCGAAATCTCTTCCCAGTCGTTGCGTTGTGAAACCTTTGAAAGCACCATCTTGCGGAATAGAGATAGCAGGCAGTGGGGCGTCAGAATCCAAAGATAAGACGTGAGATAATAGCGCAGCTTTGAGTTCTTTCCGCTGTGCAATATATAGTAAAGTTTACGTGGAATCATCATGATGATCATGTGTTATAGGTGAATAGATCTTGACTTTTGACAAGAAGTAAACAACGGATAGCAGGGTTTAGCCTTGCGGTTGAGGCTGTTCCTTTTTGCGTTTCACAACCTTTCCATTCTTCACTTCCCAGTTTTTATTAAATTCTTCGCGTGTTCTTTTCCAGCGATTGTGGCTCCATAAGTAGAGTTCGGGCTGGTTTTTAATAGACCTTTCCAATTCTTTATAGTAGAGATCTGTTATCTCAAAGTCGGCCTTCTCTTTGGTGTTGCGGCTGATGAGACGCATTTCGCAGTTATAGTGGCCTCTTTTCACGCGTGTAACATGGCCATAAAAGAAGGCCTGTCCTGTGTGTTTGATAATTCGTTCGGCTCCGGTGAGCACTGGAGTGTCGTGGTTTAGGAAGTCAACCCAATGATGTATGTTCCACCATAGCGGCACTTGATCGGATATATAGCCAACAATGAGCGGCTTTCCTTCGCGAGAAAGCGTGATAATCTTGCGCAAAGACTCTTGCATGGGGATGCATAAGGCGCCGTGAAGTTCGCGTACATACTTAAACAAACGGTCGAAATATTCGTTTTCAAGAGGGTGATAGAGCTGACAACAAAGGCCGTTTGATGTCCAATAGGGAAGCGAAGTAATCCATTCCCAGTTGCCTAAGTGTCCGAGATATACGCCTATCGACTGGCCTTCGGAGAGGATTTCATGAATCTGTTCCATACCCGTGAACGTCATTCTCTGCATGAGTTGTCGTTTACTTATAGACATAAGCTTGACTGTTTCGACAAGATAGTCGCAGAACCAATGGTAGAATTGGTGCTCAATCTCACGCAGTTCGGCCTTTGATTTCTCTGGAAACGAGGTGGAAAGATTGTTCCAAATCACGTCATGTCGATAGCGAACAACATAGGTTATGACGTAATAGAGTAGGTCGGAGAGGCGATAAAGCACCCATAAGGGCAACAAAGACATCACCCACCAAAAGCCATAAGCGATGGTATAAGCTATATATAACAGTGCTTTCTTCATTTTGTTTAGGGCTGAACTTTGAGTTTATCCTTCACCATTCGATACATATATTGATAGATAATGGCCTTAAGCTCGGTCTCCATCTGGTGTTGTTCTTTCACTTTTCCTACGAGGTTATGCTCCATAAGCAGGTCGGTGAGTTTGTAAATGGCTTTGGTTTGTTTGCCATCCCATTGCAAAACATAACCATATTTCACGTATTGATAGATGCCATTTAGATAGTTTACAGCCCACGTTTCGCTTGCAGGCGTGCCGAGAAGGTCGTCACCAAAGGCCAGATAAGGAGTGGGATAGCGGATGTAGTTGAGTAGCGTTGGCATGATATCTATTTGTTGTGCGATGCCATTTACACGTTGAGGCATGATGTCACCTGACGGATCATATATAATAATAGGTGAGCAAAAGCCGCCTATATCGGTTTTATATTGTGCATGATCACTTTGATTTGTGTGGTCGCTTGTAAGCACAAAGATTGTGTTTTTGAACCATTTTTGCTTGCTTGCTGAGGCAAAGAACTTTCCAATGGCCATGTCGGTGTAGCGTATGCACTTTTGAATGGGCAGATGTTCTTCCTTATAAATGTTCTTATATTTACTGGGAACAACGAATGGGTCATGGCTCGACACGGTGAAAAGTGCCGTCATGAATGGCTCTTTTAGCTCGCCCATTTTCGCACAATAGTATTGAAGGAAGGGCTCATCCCATATTCCCCAGTTGCCATCGAAGTCCTTATCACCACCAAAACGAGGATCATTGTCATAGTCTTGACGGCCATAATAGTTTTGGAATCCAATCTTTTTAGAGAATGCCAAAAAGCCCATTGAACCACGGTTTGCCCCATGGAAGAAGGCCGTTTGATAACCCCAATCGCTTAAAAGGCCTGGTAAGCCGGTGTAATCATTCATTGAAGCGGGCGTGAGAATAAAGGGTTCACCGAATCGAGGAATGCTACAAAGGATGGAAGGCATGCCGTCAATGCTCTTTCTTCCATTGCAAAATGAATAACGATAAACAAGACTTTTCTCAATCAATCGGTCTACATTAGGTGTATATCCCTTATATTTTCCATCGAAAAAGTCCTTATTAAAGCCGCCGATATATTCTCTTCCGAAGCTCTCAACGATAAGGATGACGATGTTTTTCTTGTTGAAATTCCCCTTCGGGACAATCATGTGGACGGGCGAATAGACCTTTGCGGCCTCATTGAGTGATGTGTAATAACGAGGTATTTCGAAGTCGGATTTGCCAATAGTACGTATTAATGCGAACGGCGTATTAAGCACAACAGCGCAGTCAGTGGGTCGTTCTACAAACTGATTTGCATTGCTTATGGTGATGGGTCGCACGCCAGATTGAAGTCCTCCGCGGCATCCTGCCACAGTAGCGATGCCTGCTAACACGAAGCATACAAGGAGTTTGAGCGTGAAAGCCCATCTTTCCTTCGGACGCTTATAGTCACGACAGTCGGTGTGTGGCATGAGATAACATTTCCAGATGGCCCAAACGATGAGTCCAAAGATAAGTAAAAGATACCAGTGGGTCAGCGTATTATGAAGGATAATGCCTGTAATGTTGTTCTCATTACCAAACTCTCTGAACACGCTTGTTGTCGTTCGGCGCAGTGTAAAGGGGAAGTAGACAGCGTCAGCAAGGTTGATGGCCAACGCAAAGGCATTGACAACAACAAACAACCACTTGCAGATGCGGTGATAAATCGGGTTTTCTTTGCGCCAAAAAGGAATGAGCATGAGAACCATGTAAAGGCTGTTTGTGTAGAGAATTGCCGTGGTATCAAACATCAAACTGCCTTTAATCCAGGGACCGATAGTGCTGAGTTTGAGTCCTTCGGCAAAGTAACTGTAGTTCACAAACACGTAAGTGACGCGTGCAAGAAGGTAGATGAGGTAGGCCAATAGCAAGTTAACAAGCAATGCTATGGGCGAACCGAATGATGATTTTAATAGGCGTTTCATGCTATTCCATCCTTTCTTTAGTTTACACTTGTTGCATTTCGTGCAGCTTTTTGTAGTATCCGTTATTGCCAATGAGTTCATCATGCGTGCCACGTTCAATGATTCGGCCTTCATGGAGCACGCAAATCTCGTCGGCATTACGTATGGTTGACAGTCTATGGGCTACCGCAATGGTCGTTCGAGTCTTCATTAATTTCGCCAAAGCATCCTGTACTAACCGTTCACTTTCTGTGTCGAGAGCCGACGTTGCCTCATCAAGTATGAGGATAGGTGGGTTCTTTAAGATGGCACGTGCTATGCTTACACGCTGCCGTTGGCCTCCCGAGAGCCTACCACCACGGTCACCTATGCTCGTGTCGAAGCCCTCTTCACTCTGCATAATAAAGTCAAAAGCGTTCGCAATTCGAGCCGCTTCAGCCACTTGTTCATCGGTAGCTTCCGAGGTGCCGAACTTGATATTGTTCTTGAAAGTGTCGTTAAACAGGATGGCTTCTTGGTTTACATTGCCGATGAGGCGACGCAGATCATGAATCTTTAAGTCTTTAATGTTGATACCATCAATAAGTATTTCTCCCTCTTGTACATCGTAATAACGAGGAATAAGGTCTACAAGTGTGGACTTGCCTGAGCCACTTTGACCAACGAGTGCAACCATCTTGCCTTTCGGAATCGTGAGGTTGATGTCGCGAAGCACCCATTTTTGTTCATATTTGAATGACACATGACGGAACTCTATGTCGTGTTCAAAGGCGACGATTGACTTTGGATGAGCACTCTCTTTGATGCTAATCTCGGCTTTAAGTATCTTATCTACGCGCTCCATACTGGCCAATCCTTTCGGTATATTGTAGCCCGCCTTCGAGAATTCTTTTAGGGGATTGATGATAGAATAGAGCATTACAAGATAATAAATGAACTTAGGGCCGGTCAAAGTATGGTTGTTTAACACGAGCATTCCACCCACCCAAAGCACTATAATAATCATAACCGTGCCAAGAAACTCACTCATTGGGTGGGCCATTTGTTGGCGAATGTTCACTCGCATGACGTTCTTTCGGTAGCAACTATTTACTTTATCAAACCTTTCATTCATCAGTTTTTCTGCACAAAAGGCTTTAATGATGCGCAGACCACCAAGTGTTTCTTCCACCTGACTCATCGTATCGCTCCATAAACTCTGGGCTTCTATGCTTTGAGCCTTGAGCTTTCGCCCAACGATTCCCATGAACCAACCGAAGATTGGCACAAAGATTATCGTGAAAAGTGTAAGTTGCCACGATGTAATCACTAAGGCTGCAAAGTAGCTAATGATGAGAATTGGGTTCTTGAAAAGCATATCTAAGCTCGCCATGATAGAGCTTTCAATCTCTTGAACATCACCACTCATGCGGGCAATGATGTCACCTTTGCGCTCTTCGCTAAAGAAACCGAGCGACAATGCATTGATTTTCTGGTAGAGTTGGTTGCGGATGTCGCGCACAACTCCTGTGCGAATAGGAATGATTGTGGCTGAAGAGAGAAAGTAAGCTCCTGTTTTCAACATGGTCATGAAAGCCAAAAGCAGACCTATTATCAATAAGGTGTTGGCCGGACCTAACGTGAAAATGTAGTGCTGAATGTAGTAGTTGGCGTTGTTAACCAACAGATCTACGAAGCTTTCTAAACTATGAACATTGTCCCATGTGATGAGTTTCGTGACAGGTTTAACGTCACTTGTCTTAAACAAAATCTGCAAAATAGGAATCAAAGTCATGAAAGAAAAGATGTTCAACACCGCTGAAAGGATGTTGAATATGATGCTCCACACGAGATATTTCTTATAAGGTGGAACGAAGCGTCGAAGCACTTGCAAGAACTCTTTCATACGTTTTCGGTCTTGATTTATTTGATTTCTTCGCCAAAGAGCGTTGCACTCGTCGAGCCAGTGATACGCACTTTAATGAACTCGCCTATGTGGTGATTACCTTTTTCGACAATAACGGCCTTGTTTTGTTCGGTTCTTCCCATGAGATGATTACGGTCTTTCTTACTGAATCTCTCTGTAAGAATCACAAATTCTCGGCCTTCATCCTTCTTGTTTTGTTCGGCACTGATGGCTGTTTGCAAATGAATGAGCTGATTGAGTCGGGCAATCTTCACTTCTTCGGGCACGTTGTCGGCCAGATGTTTGGCTGCATAGGTGCCGGGACGTTCACTGTATTTGAACATGAAAGCACTGTCATAGCCCACCTCTTTGACCAAAGAGAGCGTCTGTTCTTGGTCTTCTTCCGTCTCATTATGATAGCCAACGAAGATATCGGTAGTCAAACCACAATCTGGAATGATGCGTTTTATGGCAGCAACTTTATCGAGATAGTCCTCACGAGTGTACTTTCTGTTCATCAGTTTCAGTATCTTATTGCTGCCACTTTGAGCGGGAAAGTGAATGTGTTTGCAAAGGTTTGGCTCGTCGGCAATGGCATGTAGGATATCTTCTGACATGTCTTCAGGATTCGAAGTGGTGAATCTCACACGCATATCAGGCACACTTTGCGCCACCTTTCGAAGCAGTTCGGCAAATGAAGTGCCGTTTTCGGGGCGCTTACCATTTGGCAAAAGACCATACGAATTGACGTTCTGGCCAAGCAAAGTAACCTCTTTAAACCCTTTATCATGCAAGTCTTTGACCTCTGCCAAGATGCTTTCCACATCACGACTACGCTCTCTTCCGCGTGTATAAGGCACGATACAATAGTGGCAAAAGTTGTTACATCCGCGCATGATACTAACGAAACCACTCACCCGATTGCCTCCAATGCGTTGCGGAAGCACGTCACGATAGGTCTCTGTTGTAGAGAGATCGGTGTCTACTGCGGCATGACCAAGCTCGCATTCCGCTATCATTGTTGGCAAGTTTAGATAGGAATCAGGACCACAAACAAGGCTTGCGTGGTGGTTCTTTATAAGGTCGTCTTTCACTCGTTCGGCCATACAGCCGAGCACACCAAGGATGAGTTGGCGTCCCTTCTTTTGCTCGGCATGCAGTGTATCAAGTCGATTGTATATCTTGTTTTCGGCATTTTCGCGTACACTGCAAGTATTAAGAAAGATGGCATCTGCCTCTTCTTCGTTCTCACATACGTCGTATCCGGCCATCTTCATGACTGAAGCGACGACCTCACTATCGGCTACATTCATCTGACAGCCATAGGTTTCGATGTATAATTTCTTGTCCATAAATGATAAAAAAACCTGAAATCAGCCCCTGACTCCCTCCCCAACGAAGGGGAGAAAAAGCTTAAAAGGCTTGTGAAGGCTTATATGTTGTTTGCTTTATTGTCTTTATATATAATTTAATAGTATGTTATCAATATTGAAAAGTCTATCGTAATTTCTGCTTTTTACAGCTTTCTTTCTTTTGAAAATCAATGGTCTCTGTTCTTTTAATGCGTTCAACCGAGGATACAAAAGACTTTAGCCAAGTGTCATCTCCCATTTCTTCGAGAGACTCCGGGAGTGGATATGCGGGTTGAAATGAAATTCAACACAGCATAAAGTGCCACACCTGTAATCAAGCCTGCTATGGCATCAATGGCATAATGCGCCTGAATGTAGACGGTAGCCATACATAAGAACACGTAGAAGGGCAGCAAAGTAAACAGCAGTTTGCGGTTACCACTGCGCCAAGCCAATAGCATGCAGATGGTGCTTACACCGACATGGCTGCTCGGAAAGGCTGCCGTGGGGCGCTCACCTGCGGCTTTTGCATCTTCAACGAGATTGTAAAAGATGCCATGAACATCACCCGGACTCGGCAAACAAGCTTGATGTGAGTTGAAATAATCACCCACATTGGGAAATATTCCGTGTGCAGCATTGTGCAAACCAATGGCTTTATAATAAAAGGTGGGCCCTGCAACAGGCAGTAAATCAAAGATAACGTAATAGCTGAAAAAGGCTCCCAAGATGATGAAAGCAGCCTTTCCAAAGTCTTCATAGCGTTTGAAGAAATAGTAAAGTGTTACTACTGCTATCATCGGAAAATAGGAAACATAGCCACAATCCATGAGTTCACTCACAATGGGTGAGGGGAAAGCACGGGCAAATTCGAGTGCAGGTTGGAAACCAAAGAGCTGTTGTTCCCAGGTGGCAAACACGTGATCGAGGTTCGGAAACATGCGATTGATTTCGTAGGTATCGGGATACCACCATGCCAACATACCCATTTGGGCTGCCACACGGACAAACATAGTAAACCTACAAGGCAGTAATCGATAGACAATCCATAGGGCAATGATGGTTGCTCCCACGCGAATTCGCTCCCAAACCATCGTCTCGGGATTCGTTAATTTGGTAGAAGTGAATAGCACAATCAATAGGGTAAATGCGATATAAGCAATCACAACCCACTCAAAAGGCATGAGACCTTTGTGCTCAACCTGCCATCCTTCGCCCTGCCAAGGCCATGTAAAAGTGTTCTTGTTTCTTCTTTTTACCATTTACAACCATTTGTTCTCGCGATACCATTCGATAGTTCTTCGCGTACCTTCTGCAAGGTCTACCTGCGGATGAAAGCCCAATTCATCTACTGCAGGCTCTATATCGCAACGCCAATTACGCTGCTTTAATATGTTATATTTATCGTTGTTGAGCGCTGAAATCTTACCCGTCATGTGAGCAATGCGCTCACCAAAGAACGTCACGACACGCAAAACCCAAACCGGAGCCTTAATTCTTATCCACCAAGGATTGCCAAGACATTTATGAATCAGATTGCTGAAGTCTGACGATTGGTATACATTGCCGTCACTGAGAAAGTATTTTCGTCCGTCACGTCCATGGTCGAAAGCCTGGAAAACGGCTTGAACCACGTCGGTAACATAAACAAATGTGATGTCCTGACGCTTGAAACCAACTGAGAAATCAACGTGCCCCTTGATGCTTTTTGCCATTAAGAAGTAGTCGCGTTCACGCGGTCCATAGACTCCTGTGGGCCTTAAAATGATATAAGGAAAATCGTTTCCCACGCGCTCCAAATACGCTTCGGCCATGAGTTTGCTTTTCCCATACGCCGTGTTTGGCTTCGGATGGTCGTCTTCTGTAATCTCGTGATAAGGTTGTTGCTCTTTGATTGCGCCATAAACACTAAGACTACTCAAGTAGATGAAACGTCGGATGGGCATGTGTAATGCCAGCAACGCTTCAACAAGATGACGCGTTCCGTCTGTATTTATCTTGTAAAAGTCGTCGGCATGTAGGCACTTTGTCACGCCAGCAGCATGCACAACATAGTCGAACTCGTGTCCGGCAAGTTGCTTTTCCAAGTCTTTTTCAGAGGATAAGTTGAGCTCAATGAAGTGTATTCGCTTATCGGTGAGATACTTTTTTGAACTGCTTTTCCTCACAGCAGCCCACACTTCCATCTCCCGACGCAGCGCTTCTTCTACGATAAAGCTGCCAATGAATCCACTGGCACCTGTCACTAATATTTTCATTAAATAGCTATTTACGGGGCAAAATTAATGGATTTTCCATGAATGGCAAAGGATTTCTCTGAATATTTAAGGTGAACCCACGGCATGAACGCTATCCCATTGGCCGATAATCATGTGAAACCAAGCGGCAAACTACATTCACAATGAAGGATATGCAAAGCCTTATGACGTCTGCATCCCAATCCCTTTTCTTGATAAAAAGCCCCTCAATGCGCACTTTTCAAAGCCTCCTGTAAATAGAATGTAAGTCAATGAACCTCAGCATTTTATGCAAACGACGAGCAAGAGTGATGTGAGTCGTCATGCTATCTGCATCATTTCATGGTGTAATCTGCGTCATTTTCACACGTAAAATATGGCATATTACGCGATGGATTGCCTTAAATCATTTTACCTTTCATCATCAACAACGTCACCCTAACAATTGTTTCATCTCGCAACTGCGTTGGTATTGTGCCATTATCCTAATGGATGAATTTCGTAATATAAATACCATCATGGTGCAACTCGGTACGAGTTGTGTTTTTGATAGCCCAGGGTTGGCGAGGAACGAGCCTACCTCGGGTGAGCATCCGCAAGGAGATTCAACGCCATAGGTGTTGAGCTTTTTCTGTGAAGGCACGCTTATAATGAAACCTTTTATGGCGAATTAATCAAAAAAAGCGCAAC
>ERZ773051.684-NODE-684-length-21529-cov-15.491664_pt1 | contig 21529 bp, 14 predicted proteins | sample MGYA00580631_ERZ773051 | MGnify/ENA primary metagenome ERZ773051 (study PRJEB29015, sample SAMEA2738137) | human oral metagenome | biome: human oral; feature: human-associated habitat; material: saliva | place: China | collected 2204 ... | reverse complement strand
AGCGTTATGAAAAATACGCTAAAGCTCAAGCTTGGGTGTCTGATAGCTCACTCTTAATCCCAGTTGCTTCTTCAGGTGGTTCTCCAACTGTTAGCCGTACTGTACCGTTCACAAAAGCCTACTCTCAAGTCGGAATCAAGGGAGACCCATTTGTGTTCAAAGGATTGGAGTTGCAAAATGATGTCGTGACTACAAAAGAATACGAAGAAGCTCTCAAGAAATGGCAGAAAGAAAAGATTGAAACAAATGCCAAATACCAAAAAGAGCTAGAAAAGCACGTTAAATAATGTATAAGAAAGGAAGATGTATATTGCTTGCGCTTCCTTTCTTTTTATTTGAGTAGGTTAATCATTTGCTGGAAAACATAAACTTTACAATTCAGGATAAATTTGATAAAATATACCCATGTTATAAAAAGTGACATAAAGGAGTGGAGGATGAACATGAAAAAAAGACTCATCGGAACAGGTCTTGTCCTAGCTACAGGGATTTTACTGACAGCTTGTGGACAGTCCAATACAAATACAAGTAGCTTCTCATCAACATTTAGTGCAAATCCGACGACATTTAACTATCTTTTAGACTATTATGCAGATAACACTGCAGTGATCACCAATCTTGTGGATGGTTTGCTAGAAAATGATAGCTATGGCAATCTAACGCCAGCCTTAGCTGAGAATTGGTCTGTCTCAGCAGATGGTTTGACCTATACCTACAAGCTCAGAAAAGATGCCAAGTGGTATACGGCTGATGGTGAGGAATATGCATCAGTCAAAGCTCAGGATTTTGTTACTGGAATCAAATATGCCGCTGACAACAAGGGTCAGGCCATGGATCTCGTCCAAAATTCAATCAAGGGATTGAATGACTATGTGACGGGTGTGACTAATGACTTTTCAACTGTTGGTGTCAAAGCCTTGGATGATTATACAGTCGAGTACACTTTGACTCGACCAGAGCCGTATTGGAATTCAAAGACAACCAATAGTATTCTTTTCCCAGTCAACGAAGAGTTTTTAAAATCAAAGGATAAGGAATTTGGGACCTTGACACCAAACAGTATCCTTTACAACGGACCGTACTTGTTAAAAGATTTCACATCAAAATCTTCGATCGAATATGTGAAGAATCCACACTATTATGACCATGATAAAGTAACCATTGAAAAAGTTAAGTTAGCCTACTTTGATGGGTCAGATCAGGAGATGACGATTCGAAACTTTGAAAGTGGTGCTTACTCGCTTGCAGGAGTCTATCCAAATAGTTCGAACTATGCTAAGACAAAAGAAAAATACCAAGACAATATCGTTTATAGCTTACAAGACAAGACGTCTTGGTACTTCAACTTTAACGTTAACCGTAAAGCCTATAACTATACTGCAAAAAACTCAGACCAGCAAAAGAAATCAACGCAAACAGCGATTTTAAATAAAAATTTCCGTCAGGCCTTGAACTTTGCCATCGATCGTACAGCCTATTCTGCCCAATCTAACGGGCAAGAAGCGGCTAGCAAGACCCTTCGTAATACTCTAGTTCCCCCAACTTTTGTCCAGATTGGAGATAAGACCTTTGGAGAAGTGACAGCTTCTAAACTTGTCAACTACGGATCAGAGTGGTCAGGCATCAACTTGGCGGATGCCCAAGACGGTTACTTTAACAAGGAAAAGGTCCAAGCAAAATTTACTGAAGCTAAAAAGGAATTGGAAGCCCAAGGGGTGACCTTCCCGATTCATTTGGATGCTCCTGTTGATCAAACCAATAAAAATGCGGTTTCTGGTATGAATTCGGTTAAACAGACACTTGAAACAGTGCTAGGTTCTGATAATGTCGTCGTTGATGTTCAGCAACTTTCAACGGATGACTTTGGGAATGTCGCTTTCCTAGCACCAAATCCAGCAGCTCGTGATTACGATTTGAACTTTGATGGCTGGGTTGGTGATTACCAAGATCCGTCAACTTATCTGGATTCCTTCAATGCTGAAAGTGGCTTCTATCTCAAGATTTTTGGTCTTGATGCCAAGGAAGATCAAGAGCTCATCAAGAACCTAGGACTTGATACCTATACAAAACTTCTGAAAGAAGCAGATGCTGAGAATCAAAATGTTGCTAAGCGTTATGAAAAATATGCTGAAGCTCAAGCTTGGATGATTGATAGTTCTTTAATCATGTCTACGATGTCAAATGGCGGTACAGCCTCTGTGACCAAAGTAACTCCCTTTACACGTGCCTACTCTCTAGTGGGAATCAAAGGTGATGGAAACAACTACAAGTACATGAGACTGCAAAAGGATCCTGTTACCAAGAAACAATTTGATGAAGCCAAGGCTAAGTGGGAAGAAGAAAGTAAAAAGGCTATCGAAAAGAGCCAAAAAGAATTTGAAAATCATGTCAAATAAAAAGTTGAAATAAGGTCTCTTGCAAGGGATCTTATTTTTGTTTGCTCAAGCTCCTAAATAATGAAAGCGGTCACTTCGAAATATAGCTAAGAAAAAATGAATGAAAACGCTGAGAATTGTGGGAATAAATGGAATTTACCCTACTTTTGTGATATAATTACTTTAATTATTATAGTATAGGGGAGTGTCATGACGAAACGTTCAAAGAGATCTCGCTCGGGGAAAGTAAAGCGAAGCGTTAACATAGCCTTGTTAGCTGTTTATCTATTGTTGGCTGGCTTTTTATTGTTTTTGATTTTTAAATACCATATCCTTGCTTTTAGATATCTTAATCTAGTGGCAACTGCGTTAGTCCTACTAGTTGCCTTGGTAGGGCTACTCTTGATTATCTATAAAAAAGCAGAAAAGTTTACCATTTTTCTGTTGGTGTTCTCTATCCTTGTCAGCTCTGTGTCGCTCTTTGCAGTACAGCAGTTTGTTGGACTGACCAATCGTTTAAATGCGACTTCTAATTACTCAGAATATTCGATCAGTGTCGCTGTTTTAGCAGATAGTGAGATTGGGAATGTTACGCAACTGACGAGTGTGACAGCACCGACTGGGACTGATAATGAAAACATCCAAAAACTACTAGCTGATATCAAATCAAGTCAGAATACCGATTTGACGGTCGACCAGAGTTCGTCTTACTTGGCGGCTTACAAGAGTCTGATTGCAGGAGATACCAAGGCTATTGTTCTAAATAGTGTCTTTGAAAATATCATCGAGTCAGAGTATCCAGACTACGCATCGAAGATAAAAAAGATTTATACTAAGGGATTCACTAAAAAAGTAGAAGCTCCTAAGACGTCTAAGAGTCAGTCTTTCAATATCTATGTTAGTGGAATTGATACCTATGGTCCTATTAGTTCGGTGTCGCGTTCAGACGTCAATATCCTGATGACTGTCAATCGAGATACCAAGAAAATCCTCTTGACCACAACGCCACGTGATGCTTATGTACCAATCGCAGATGGTGGAAATAATCAAAAAGATAAATTGACCCATGCGGGCATTTATGGAGTTGATTCGTCCATTCACACCTTAGAAAATCTCTATGGAGTGGATATCAATTACTATGTGCGATTGAACTTCACTTCATTTTTGAAATTGATTGACCTTTTAGGTGGAATCGATGTTTATAATGATCAAGAATTCACGGCCCACACTAATGGAAAGTATTATCCTGTGGGCAATGTTCATCTCGATTCAGAACAGGCTCTCGGTTTTGTTCGCGAGCGCTATTCCCTAACAGATGGGGACCGTGATCGCGGACGCAATCAACAAAAGGTGATTGTGGCTATCCTTCAAAAATTAACGTCGACCGAAGCACTGAAAAATTATAGTACGATCATTGATAGCTTGCAAGATTCTATCCAAACAAACATGCCGCTTGAGACCATGATGAACTTGGTTAATGCTCAGTTAGAAAGTGGCGGAACTTACAAAGTGAATTCGCAAGACTTGAAGGGTACGGGACGGATGGATCTTCCTTCTTATGCGATGCCAGATAGTAACCTCTATATGATGGAAATTGACGACAGTAGCCTTGCATCTGTCAAAACTGCTATTCAGGACGTGTTGGAGGGTAGATAAAATGATTGATCTTCATTCGCACATTGTCTTTGATGTAGATGATGGTCCAAAGTCAAGAGAAGAAAGCAAGGCTCTCTTGACAGAAGCCTACAGGCAGGGGGTACGAACCATTGTCTCTACTTCTCACCGTCGCAAGGGCATGTTTGAAACTCCGGAAGAGAAGATAGCAGAAAACTTTCTTCAGGTTCGGAAAATAGCTAAGGAAGTTGCGAGTGACTTGGTCATTGCTTATGGGGCTGAAATTTACTACACACCAGATGTTCTGAATAAGCTGGAAAAAAAGCGGATTCCGACCCTCAATGATAGTCGTTATGCCTTGATAGAGTTTAGTATGAACACTCCTTATCGCGATATTCATAGCGCTTTGAGTAAAATCTTGATGTTGGGAATTACTCCAGTCATTGCCCACATTGAGCGCTATGATGCTCTTGAAAATAATGAAAAACGCGTTCGAGAACTGATCGATATGGGCTGTTACACGCAAGTAAATAGTTCACACATCCTCAAACCAAGACTTTTTGGAGAATGTTATAAATTTATGAAAAAAAGAGCTCAGTATTTTTTAGAGCAGGATTTGGTTCATATCATTGCAAGTGATATGCACAATCTAGACGGTAGACCTCCTCATATGGCAGAAGCATATGGCCTTATTGCCCAAAGATACGGAGAAGCGAAGGCTCAGGAACTTTTTATAGACAATCCTCGAAAAATTGTAATGGATCAACTAATTTAGGAGAAATGATGAAAGAACAAAACACGATAGAAATCGATGTATTTCAATTACTTAAAACCTTATGGAAACGCAAGTTAATAATTTTATTAGTGGCACTTGTGACAGGGGCGGGAGCTTTTGCATATAGCACTTTTATCGTTAAGCCAGAATATACGAGCACCACGCGTATTTACGTAGTCAACCGTAATCAAGGAGACAAGCCGGGGCTGACAAATCAGGATTTGCAGGCAGGATCTTATCTGGTAAAAGACTACCGTGAGATTATCCTTTCACAGGATGTATTGGAGAAGGTAGCGACAAATTTGAAATTGGATATGCCAGCAAAAACGTTAGCTAGCAAAGTTCAAGTGACTGTACCAGCCGACACTCGTATCGTCTCAATCTCTGTCAAGGATAAACAACCAGAGGAAGCCAGTCGCATCGCTAATTCTCTACGAGAAGTTGCTGCAGAAAAGATCATCGCTGTAACGCGAGTATCTGATGTAACGACACTTGAAGAAGCGCGACCAGCTACGACTCCCTCCTCTCCAAATGTTCGACGCAACACCTTGTTTAGTTTTCTTGGAGGGGCTGTCGTAACAGTGGTTACTATTCTTTTGATTGAGTTATTCGATACCCGTGTGAAACGTCCTGAAGATGTCGAAGATGTACTGCAAATTCCACTTCTAGGGGTCGTTCCAGATTTGGACAAAATGAAATAGGAGGAAGTTATGCCAACATTAGAAATTTCACAGGCGAAATTAGATCTTGCGAAAAAGGCAGAGGAGTATTATAACGCCTTGTGCACGAACCTACAGTTAAGTGGAGATGATTTGAAAGTGTTTTCTATCACTTCTGTGAAACCAGGAGGAGGAAAATCAACGACTTCCACCAATATTGCTTGGAGCTTTGCGCGTGCAGGTTACAAAACGCTGCTGATTGATGCAGACATGCGTAACTCCGTTATGTCAGGTGTCTTTAAAGCAAGGGATAAAATTACAGGTCTGACAGAATTTCTATCAGGGACTACAGACCTGTCGCAGGGGCTTTGCGATACCAATATCGAAAATCTCTTTGTGATTCAGGCTGGCTCTGTGTCACCGAATCCGGCAGCCCTTCTTCAAAGTAAGAATTTCAGAACAATGCTTGAAACTTTGCGTAAATATTTTGACTACATCATTGTAGATACTGCCCCTGTCGGTGTTGTGATTGATGCGGCTATCATTACGCGAAAATGCGATGCTTCTATTTTAGTGACAGCAGCAGGTGAAACAAATCGACGGGATATTCAAAAAGCGAAGGAACAGTTGGAACAAACTGGGAAGCCGTTTTTAGGAGTTGTGTTGAACAAATTCGATACTTCAGTAGACAAAAACGGTACTTATGGAAATTATGGAGATTACGGAAAAAAATAAAAAATAGGTTGGGGGATAGAGATGAATGGAAAAGTAGTAAAGCCTTCATTGGCCATAATCCAGAGTTTTCTTGTTATTTTATTAACTTATCTACTTAGCGCTGTGAGAGAAACGGAGATTGTTTCAACAACAGCTATTGCACTTTATATCCTCCATTATTTTGTCTTTTATATCAGTGATTATGGACAAGATTTCTTTAAAAGGGGATATTTGCTTGAACTTGTCCAGACATTGAAATATATCCTATTCTTTGCGCTAGCGATTAGTATTTCTAATTTTTTCTTAGAAGATCGGTTTAGTATTTCCAGACGAGGTATGATTTACTTCCTCGCATTACATACTTTCTCAGTCTATGTGCTAAACCTATTTATCAAGTGGTATTGGAAGCGAGCTTATCCCAACTTTAAAGGAAGTAAGAAGATTCTCCTACTTACAGCAACTTCTCGTGTCGAAAAGGTACTGGATAGACTAATAGAATCAAATGAGGTTGTTGGGGAGTTGGTAGCCGTCAGTGTCTTAGATAAACCAGATTTTCAGCATAATTCTTTAAAGGTAGTAGCAGAGGAGGAGATAGTAGACTTTGCGACTCATGAGGTGGTCGATGAAGTCTTTATCAATCTTCCAAGTGAAAAATACAATATTGGAAAGCTGGTCTCTCAGTTTGAAACGATGGGAATTGATGTAACAGTCAATCTAAATGCTTTTGATCGTAGTTTAGCACGTAACAAGCAAATTCGTGAGATGGCAGGATTAAACGTTGTGACTTTTTCTACAACATTTTATAAGACTAGCCACGTGATTGCTAAGCGGATTATTGATATCGTGGGTGCATTGGTAGGGCTGATACTATGTGGTCTAGTCAGTATTGTACTGATTCCTTTGATTCGAAAGGATGGGGGCTCTGCTATTTTTGCTCAGACGCGTATAGGAAAAAATGGACGACATTTCACTTTTTACAAGTTCCGCTCCATGTGTGTAGATGCTGAGGACAAAAAAAGAGAACTCATGGAACAAAATACCATGCAGGGCGGAATGTTTAAGGTGGACGATGATCCGCGTATCACGAAAATTGGTCGTTTTATAAGGAAGACTAGCTTGGACGAGCTACCACAGTTTTATAATGTTCTAAAGGGAGATATGAGTTTAGTTGGTACACGACCACCAACAGTGGACGAGTATGAGTACTATACCCCAGAACAAAAACGTCGGCTAAGTTTTAAACCTGGGATAACAGGCTTATGGCAGGTCAGTGGACGAAGTGAGATCAAGAATTTCGTGAGGTTGTCAAATTAGATGTGGCCTATATAGACGGTTGGACAATCTGGAAAGATATTGAAATTTTATTGAAGACAGTTAAAGTTGTATTTATGAGAGATGGAGCGAAATAAGGATGAAAGTATGTTTAGTTGGGTCTAGTGGGGGTCACTTAACTCATTTGTATCTGTTAAAACCTTTCTGGAAAGATAAGGAAAGATTTTGGGTAACCTTTGATAAAGAAGATGCAAGAAGTATCTTGGGAAATGAGACATTTTATCCTTGTCATTATCCTACTAATCGTAATTTGAAAAATCTTATTAAAAATACGATTCTTGCTTTCAATATTTTGAGAAAGGAACGCCCTGATGTTATCATCTCATCAGGGGCTGCTGTAGCAGTTCCGTTCTTTTATCTAGGAAAGTTATTTGGTGCTAAGACAGTCTATATTGAAGTTTTTGACCGTATTGATGCGCCAACCCTAACAGGGAAATTAGTATATCCGGTAACAGATAAGTTCATAGTTCAGTGGGAGGAAATGAAAAAAGTATATCCGAAAGCAATCAATCTTGGAGGAATTTTCTAATGATTTTTGTGACAGTAGGTACTCATGAGCAACAGTTTGATCGACTTATTAAAGAGGTTGATAGATTAAAAGGTGAGGGACTTATTCAAGATGATGTTTTTATTCAGACCGGTTTTTCAGATTATGAACCAGTGCACTGCCAATGGAAGAATCTGATTTCTTATGACGAGATGAATCGCTATATGGATGAAGCGAATATTGTCATTACACATGGCGGACCTGCAACATTTATGGGAGTGATTTCCAAGGGGAAGAGACCGATTGTAGTACCTAGACAAGAAAAATTTGGCGAGCATGTGAATGACCATCAATTATCATTTGTAGAGAGAGTAAGAGAGTTTTACGATCTTATAATCGTAAAAGATATTTATGATTTATATCAAAGTATCTGTAATTTTGAAAATCAACAAATTGAAATACATTTAAATAATGATATATTCAATAATTATTTCAGTGCTGAAATAAGCGACCTATTTAAAGGAAAATTAACAAATGAAAATTAGTATAGAACCTCAATATTTTATTTTTAAATATCTTTGGCTTATTGTATTGCTCCCAAAGCAGTATATGCAGTTAATATTTTTTTCTTTGATTGTTCTATTTCTCTTGCCTAGCTACGTAAATGAAAAAAGAAATTGGGAAATTGATATTCCCTCATTCTGTATTATTCTATGGGCGATTATATATTCTATATCAATAATTTCTAATTCTTTATTTGGTAATGTATCTAATCAGGTGTTATTTTCAGATTTAAGTAAAGTATTTAATTGGCTAATAGCAACTTTCTTTTACAATTATTATTTAAAAAAACCTGTAGATATTAATAAAATTAGAAATTATATGTTATTTAATCTCACTGTTTTAGCTGTGTTTATAGGTATGTTTTATATACAAAAAAATGCTAATATAGTTTTTTTGGGGAGAAGCTTGTTAGGTTGGGATGGATTTACAGCATCTAACCATTACGGTGTGAGATATGCCGGTTTTTTGGAGTATGCAACCTTAAATGGTCAATTAATTATATTTTTATTACCCTTACTTAGGGTGGTTAAAATAAAATTTTTTACAGAAATAATAATTCTTTCTTTTCTTTTAGAGGTGTTGATATTAAGTAAGTCCAGAATAGCAGTTATCTCTATTATTTTATATATAGTATTTACAGTAGTTGATGAGATTAATTCTACGAATAAGTGGATTGTCATTACATCAGCTCCAATCACTGCCTTTTTGATGTTTTCTAATTGGTATAATATTAAACAGATTCTTTTTCAAATATTTAACTCGAGATCAGGTAGTAATGCTACACGTTTTATAGTGTATGAGGAATCTCTAAGGGCTATTAATGGAGTAGGAATGCTATTAGGAGCAGGTGTCAGACTCCCCTCCTCTGTGGGGATATTATTAGGTTCTCACTCTATGTATATGAGTTTTATCTACAGAACAGGAGTTTTAGGAAGTTTAATAATATTTGTAATGTTTTGTACTCTATTTTCTAAATTTTTAACGTGTAATCCTTCTAATAAGTTAAGGAGTGTTGGTTATATTCTAGCTTTATTAGTATTTTGGTTATTTGAAGAACTAGATCCACATTATTGGTGTTTAATTTTATTTTTTTCAACAATGAGCATTTTCATGAGCGACAGAAAAGAGGCAATGATATAGTGGTAGAGATATCGATAATAATTCCAGTTTACAATTCCGAAAAGACTATCAGAAATTGTATTGAAAGTGCATTAAAACAAAATTTGAAATCTTTTGAAGTGATTGTGGTAAATGATGGTTCAAATGATAGCACACCCAAAATTTTGGAGGAATATAACAATAATTCTTTTGTAACGGTTTACCATCAAACAAATAAGGGAGTGTCTGCTGCCAGAAACTTGGCTCTGTCCTATGCACGTGGAGAGTATGTGTTTTTTTTAGATTCAGATGATATATTAGATGAAGGTATGCTTGAGAAAATGTATCGGTTTGCGAAAATTAATGAAATTGATCTTCTATCCTGTTGGCATAAAGAGCCTGATACAACTCAATACGGGGGCAATGAGAATAGATCGACATCATTTATTGCACGGACAAAAGAAGAAATAGGGAACCATTTTGTGGATATTTTTCCGAGAAGTGTTTGTGCTAAGTTATTTCTTCGTAGAAGAATTGAGGAAAATAACATTGCTTTTTCCACTGAAATGTCACTAGGAGAAGATATGTCATTCGTTTACCAATACTTGATGGTTTCAAGAAGTATTGCAGTAATTGATGGACTGTATTATAATATTCAGAATGTTAATCCACAGTCATTATCTAAGCGGTATGTAAGTAATATTGAAAACTCCCTATTAATTCAGAATCAGTTATGGAATCAATTGTTGGAAGTTTATCCTAAAATAGAGGAGAACTATTATAAGCAACATATGGATTTTAGATTTTACCTTGCTAGTTTATATGTAAATAACTTATTTAAATTCGATTCTCCGTATTCCTCAAAAGAAAAATGGGATAATATTGCACAACAATTAAAAAAATATAGACCATTTTTAGATGAGAAAGTGAGTAAAGAAAAGAAGCCTAAAAATCTGAATGAGATGATTATTTTTTATTTGCTGAAGTCTAAAATTCCCTTATTAATCTATTCTTTTTACTCATTTAAAGAATGGTGGAAGAAAAAGCGATTAAAATTTTAAAGGATGAATCAATTATGGAAGATTTAGTAAGCATTATCGTCCCAGTTTATAATGTAGAAAAATATTTAAAAAAATCAATAGAAAGTATTTTGAATCAAACTTATGACAATATTGAGATTCTACTAGTTGATGATGGAAGTACAGACAATAGTGGAAATATTTGTGATTCGTTTATTAAAATTGATTCTAGAATAAGAGTGTTTCATAAAGAAAACGGTGGTTTATCAGATGCTCGAAACTTTGGAATAGAACATATAAGAGGTCAATATGTATCGTTTATCGATAGCGATGATTATATATCTAAGGATTATGTGTGGAAGTTGTATCATTCTCTAAAAAATAATAATTCAGAGGTGTCTGTATGTTCTTTTTCATTGGTTGATGAAATGGGTGAGAAGATAAAAGATGAGATACTAGATAATGATAGAATATGTTTATCTGGTCAGCAAATATTAGAGAAAGTGTTAACGGCAAATGGTTATCGCTATGTTGTTGCTTGGAATAAGCTTTATCGGTCAGCTTTATTTGAAAAATTAAAATTTAAAAAAGGAATGTTGTATGAGGATGAATTTCTTAACTATCCTCTATTTTGGGACTGTAAAAGGGTATCAATTGTAGAGGATCCGTTATATTTATACGTTCAACGAAAAGGAAGCATTGTACAAAGTAATATGACTTTAGAAAAAATAAAGATGAAGGATAAAATGCATACATCACGTATTGAATTTTATGCAGAAAAAAAGAATTCCTTTTTATACCAACGATCGTGTCAACAGTATTGTAATTGGATTGTTACAACAACTACTAGTCATTACAATGTTTTGAATGTTGCTTTTTTAAAATACTTGCAACAACAGTTTAGAAAATTTGTTAAATATACACAGAACGACGATAAGAAGCTAATTGTACAGAATATTTTAGGATATATAAATATTCGTTTAGCAGCTTATGTAAAATCAAAAGTAATGTAGAGTGTAAGGAGAAGTAATGCTGGAAAAAATTTTAGCTTCTATTAACAATCGTTCTTTTTTCAATAAATTGAAAAATAAAATTCATAGAATTTTTCCACTATATTTTATAAACAATCAAAATATAGCTTTTCAACAAGACACAGATACAGCATACAGAAAACTAAAACGACAATTTAGCTATATTTCGTTGACTGAAAATGAGCTTAAATCTCAAATGGAGTTTTCAAATAAAGTTTGGATTTGTTGGTTTCAGGGAGAAGAGCATGCTCCAGAGTTAATTCAAACATGTATTCAATCAATGAGGACTCAACTTAAAGGAAGAGAAATCATTGTATTGACAGAAGAAAATATAAGTGATTATACGGAGATTCCAGACTATATTATTGAGAAATACAAGAAAGGGTGGATTTCTCGTGCGCACTATTCTGATGTTCTTCGGGTAGAACTTCTATGTCGTCATGGTGGATTATGGGTGGATGCAACTGTGTTGAATACTGGAGGAGATTTTTCCAATCTTGATTTACCTCTTTTTGTATATAAATCGTTAGATTTATCTCGGAAAGATTCCCAAGCTATCGTTGCATCGAATTGGCTAATTTCGGCATTTAGTAACCATCCTATATTATTGCATACAAGAAAACTTCTCTGGGAGTATTGGAGGAGAAAAAATAGTGTATGTAATTATTTTGTGTTTCATATTTTCTTTACAATGGCTACTGAATGTTATCCAGCAGAATGGGCTGCTGTCCCTACTTTTAATAATCATTCTCCTCACACACTTCACTTTGAGTTAAATAATCAATTTTCGGAAAAACGATGGGAACAATTAAAAAATATATCAGTGTTTCATAAATTAAACCATCATATTGATTATTCTAATGGTGTAAATACTTTTTATAAATTTATAGTGTCTTCGAAAGCTGAAAAAAATGAGTAATAAGATCAGTAAAAATTTAGCTTATAATATGGGATATCAGTTGATTGGTATTGCTGTTCCTTTAATAACTTCTCCCTATTTATCACGAGTATTAGGTGCTGAAAATCTAGGTATTCATTCTTTTACGATGTCAGTTGCACTTTACTTTATGATGTTCATGCTCCTGGGAATTGCAAATTACGGAAATAGAACAATTGCGACTGTTAAACGAGAAGGACAAGATACTCTATCAAAAACATTTTGGAGTATCTATTCTATCCAGTTAATAATGTCTATTTTGGTAACTATAGCTTATATTGCTTATCTATATTTTGGGGCAGTATATTACAAGTTCATTGCAATATTACAACTCTTTTTATTATTGTCAAATGCTGTTGACATTACTTGGTTTTTCTATGGATTAGAAAATTTTAAACAAATCGTTTTTAGGAATACGTTAGTTAAACTTCTAGGATTATTTTTAATTTTTTTATGTGTACGTCAAAGTACAGATTTATGGAAATATACATTTATAAATGGGTCAGTGACTTTAGTTGGTCAACTTTTACTATGGGGACAATTAAAAGGAATATTGTCTTGGAAAAAGATTCAATTGAAGGAATTATTACCTCATATCAAACCAATTTTAATTCTTTTTATTCCTGTACTAGCCATTAGTATTTTTACTAATATGGATAAATATATGCTTGGTTTAATGGTTGATGTAAAGCAGGTTGGATTTTATGACAATGCAGGTAGAATTATTGAAATTCCTAAAGCTTTGATTGCGGCCTTAGGGGCCGTTATGTTGCCAAGAACCTCCTATTTATTAGCGGAAGGGCAAGAAGAAAAGAGTAAATACTACATAGAGGTAACAATTTTATACGTGATGATTATTTCTAGTGTATTGATGTTTGGGCTAATATCGGTATCTGATATTTTTTCTATTATATTTTGGGGAGAAGAATTTCTTGAATCAGGTAGATTAATTGCAGCTATGTCTCCAGCCTTTGTTTTTTCTGTTTTAGGAAATATTATTAGAACTCAGTATTTGATTCCTAGAGCTAAGGATAAAGATTATGTAGTATCTCTAATTGCGGGAGCCGTTGTTAATCTAGTGCTAAACTGTTTTTTTATAGAGCCTTTTGGTGCTATGGGAGCTACAGTTAGTACAGTATTGGCAGAATTTGTATTGTCTGGAATGCAGTTTTGGTCAGTGAGAAGAGACTTAAATTTAAAAAAATATTTGAAAAATGGTTTGATATTCTACCTATTTGGTCTGATTATGTATCTGGTTATTATAGTAGTTAAAACTCATTTGCCATATAATATAGTGAGCCTTATTTTACTAATAGTTTTGGGTGGGATGGTATATGCTATTTTTTGTTGCTGCTATATTTTAATGTCAAGAAACTTACATTTCAAGTTATTGAGGGAAAAGATTAGACGAAAGATTGGATATGAAAAGATATTATAAATTATTTTTAAAAAGATTAATGTTTTACCCATTTAGTTTGTTACCTCTAAATAAAAGAAAGCTGGTATTTGATAACTTTGGTGGTCGAGGCTATGGGGATAACCCAAAGTATATTGCTGATGAACTGTTAAAACAAGATAAGAATCTTGATATGGTTTGGTTGGTAAATGATATGAGTACTTCTGTCCCAGATGGTGTTAGAAAAGTACGATATGGAAGTTGGAGAGCTTTTTTTGAGTGGAGCACAGCTAAAATTTGGATTGATAATATTAGAAATTCTGATCGTCCCTGGAAAAGGAAAAATCAAATCTACTTACAGACATGGCATGGTTCTCATGGAGTTAAACTAGTCGAAAGGGATGTGGAATCAACACTTTCAAAATCGTATGCAATGATGGCAAAATACGATGGAAAAATCTCTGATGCAATCATTTCTAGTTGTCAACTGCAAACAGAACAGTTTAAAAAATCGTTTTGGTTAGCTGATAATGTTGAAGTTTTGGAATATGGTCTTCCACGAAATGATGATTTTTTCCGAGATACGAAGATATCTCATATAAATAATACAGTCAGGGTTAAGTATAAGATCTCTCTAGATGAGTTAGTTGTTTTATATATGCCTACTTTTAGAGATGACGGATCAACAAAAGTGTATAATCTTGATTATGATAAGGTAATAAATTCATTTCAAAAATTCTATAATAAAAAGGTTAGAGTATTAGTTCGTTTTCATCCAAATGTTGACAATACATTTTTTAATAACAATGATGAAAGATTGATTAATGTGACAGACTATCCTGATCCGCAGGATTTAATGTTTGTTGCTGATATTATGATTTCAGACTATTCGTCAGCACCGACAGATTTTATGTTATTAGATAGAGTAATATTTTTATATATGCCAGATTATGAGGAGTACACGAAGTTAAGACCTTTAAATCTGAATTTTAATAATCTTCCATTTATTAAATGTTATACAAATTTTGATTTAGTTGAACAGATTTCCCGTTTTTCAACAGTTGATTATTATAAACGTATCGATGACTATAAGTCAGACAACAGACGATTTGATGACGGACATGCTGCAAGGAAGTGCGCAGAGTGGATATTGAATAAATTATAAAGAAATTAAAAATCAAAGTTAAACAGAAAAAATCTATTTTATTTACTTCTTTTTTAGACATTAGTTGTATAATCTGAAGTGCTCTTTCTATTGGACTTATTGGCTTTCTGTCAACTAATATCTGGGGAGGACAATCACTGTCTTCTCCTTTTTGTTTTTTCAGAATATACCAAATTAACACAAAAATTCTGAAAATTCTGTTGACATCTTTCTGAAAAGGTTCTATAATAGATAAAAAGTTTTAAAGGAGAAAATGATGAAAAGTTCAAAACTATTTGCTCTTGCGGGCGTGACATTATTGGCGGCGACTACTTTAGCTGCATGTTCTGGATCAGGTTCGAGCGCTAAAGGAGAGAAGACATTCTCATACATTTATGAAACAGACCCTGATAACCTGAACTATTTGACAACTGGTAAGGCTGCGACAGCAGAGATTACCAGTAACGTGGTTGATGGTTTGCTAGAAAATGATCGCTACGGGAACTTTGTGCCGTCTATGGCTGAGGATTGGTCTGTATCCAAGGATGGATTGACTTACACTTATACTATCCGTAAGGATGCAAAATGGTATACTTCTGAAGGTGAAGAATACGCGGCAGTCAAAGCTCAAGACTTTGTAACAGGACTTAAGTATGCGGCTGATAAAAAATCAGATGCTCTTTATCTTGTCCAAGAATCAATCAAAGGATTGGACGCCTATGTAAAAGGGGAAATCAAAGATTTTTCACAAGTAGGAATTAAGGCTCTGGATGATCAGACAGTTCAGTACACTTTGAACAAACCAGAAAGCTTCTGGAATTCTAAGACAACAATGGGGGTGATGGCTCCAGTTAACGAAGAGTTTCTGAACTCGAAAGGAGATGATTTCGCTAAAGGGACTGATCCTAGTAGTATTCTCTACAATGGGCCATTCTTGCTCAAATCGATTGTAGCCAAATCTTCTGTTGAATTTGCGAAAAATCCTAACTACTGGGATAAGGACAATGTCCATATCGATAAGGTTAAATTATCATTCTGGGATGGCCAAGATACCAACAAACCAGCTGAAGCCTTCAAGGATGGAAGCTTTACTATGGCACGTCTCTTCCCAACAAGCGCGAGCTACCCAGAGATTGAGAAATCATTTAAAGATAACATCGTTTATACCCAACAGGATTCGACTACTTATTTAGTAGGTACGAATATTGATCGCCAGTCTTATAAGTATACTTCTAAGACAACGGATGAAGAAAAAACATCAACCAAGAAAGCTCTTCTAAACAAAGATTTCCGTCAAGCTCTTGCTTTTGGTTTTGATAGAACTGCCTATGCCTCTCAAGTAAACGGTGCAAGTGGTGCGACTAAACTACTTCGTAACTTGTTTGTTCCACCTACATTTGTTCAAGCAGATGGCAAAAACTTTGGTGAGTTGGTCAAAGAAAAATTGGTGACATACGGTGACGAGTGGAGCAATGTGAACTTGGATGATGCCCAAGATGGTCTTTACAATCCAGAAAAAGCCAAAGCAGAATTCGCCAAGGCTAAGACAGCTCTTCAAGCAGAAGGTGTGAAATTCCCAATCCACTTGGATATGCCTGTAGACCAAACAAACACGACGAAAGTTCAACGTGTGCAATCTTTGAAACAGTCACTTGAAGCAACTTTGGGAACAGATAATGTAGTTGTGGATATCCAACAACTTCAAAAAGATGATGTATTGAACATCACTTACTTTGCCGAGACTGCTGCTGGTGAAGATTGGGATATCTCAGATAACGTTGGTTGGTCTCCAGACTTTGCGGATCCATCTACCTACCTTGATATCATCAAGCCATCTGTCGGAGAAAATACAAAGACTTACCTAGGATTTGACTCTGGAACCAACAACGCGGCAGCTAAGCAAGTTGGTTTGGAAGATTACGAGAAAATGGTTGTCGAAGCAGGAAAAGAAGTTTCTGATGTTTCAAAACGTTATGAAAAATATGCTGCTGCCCAAGCTTGGTTGACCGACAGTGCCTTGCTCATCCCAACAACTTCTAAAACTGGTCGTCCAATGTTGTCTAAGATGGTGCCATTTACTCTTCCGTTTGCTTACTCAGGTAACAAGGGTATGAGCGAAGCCCTCTTGTATAAATACCTAGATCTACAAGATAAACCAGTGACAGCAGAAGAATACCAAAAAGCTCAAGAAAAATGGTTGAAAGAAAAAGAAGAGTCAAATAAAAAGGCTCAAGAAGATCTTGCAAAACATGTGAAATAACTGTTGCAAAATATAAGAAAGGATTTAGTATTTCTCTTGAATGCTGAATCCTTTTTTACATTTGTAAAGAAAGATTCTAAATTTGGAGCCTCTTTTTGTCAGAATAGAGAAAATTTTCCTTAATTTTCCTTGTTTCCTATTGCTTTCTCAGCTATTATTTGTTATATTAAAAACATAATTATTTTTTATTTATCAGGGTTAAGCATTGCACTTTCAGAGGAAGGAGTATTTTTAAAAAAAGAAATGTAAACGCTTACTCAAAAATGAAAGGATTTAGGAGTTTATGAATAAAGAATTATTTGAAAAACGTTGTAAATATAGTATTCGAAAATTTTCATTAGGTGTTGCTTCTGTTATGATTGGGGCTGCATTCTTTGGAACAAGTACAGTTCTTGCAGATAGCGTGCAGTCTGGCTCCACAGCGAATTTACCAGCGGATCTAGCTACTGCTCTTGCAACAGCAAAAGAGAATGATGGGCGTGATTTTGAAGCACCAAAGGCGGGAGAAGACCAAGGATCTCCAGAAGTTACGGATGGACCTAAGACAGAAGAAGAACTATTAGCACTTGAAAAAGAAAAATCAGCTAGTTCAGATAAGTTACCAGAAGGCTTAGAGGGCAAATTAGATAAGGCTGAAGATAAAGGGAAAGAAGTTGACAAGGATAAATTAGCTAAGGATACTGAGAATCTCGTCCCAGAAGATGTAGCTAAAACCAAGAATGGTGAATTAAACTACGGAGCAACTGTCAAAATCAAGACACCATCAGGTGAAGGTAGTGGGATTGTCATTGGCGAAAATCTTGTTTTAACTGTTTCACATAACTTTATAAAAGACGTTCCAGATGGGAATAATCGCAAGGTCGTTGACAATGATAATGGTGATGGAGATATCTATAGCATTTCCTATCCAGGACTACCAGATGTTAAATTTAGTAAAAAAGACATTATTCACTGGGATCGTGAAGGTTTCCTAAAAGGTTACAAGAATGATTTGGCTCTTGTGAGATTACGTACAGTTCTCGAAAATACGCCTGTTGAAGTAACCAAAAAGCCAGTAGTTAAGAAAATCGGAGATAAGCTCCATGTCTTTGGTTATCCAGAAGGGAAATTGAATCCGATTGTCAATACTACAGTTGATTTTGCAGAACCATATGGAGAAGGTGTCCAAGGTATCGGTTACCAAGGAGGAAAACCGGGTGCTAGTGGCGGTGGTATCTTTGATACAGAAGGAAAACTGGTCGGTGTTCATCAAAATGGAGTTGTTGGTCAACGTAGTGGTGGTATTCTATTCTCACCTGCTCAATTGAAATGGATCCAAGATCACATGAAGGGAATTTCAAGTGTTAAACCAGCAGACTTGGAAGAGAAAGAAAAACCAGCCGAAGACAAACCAAAAGAGGACAAACCAGCTGCTAAACCTGAAACACCTGAGAAAGTGACAGCTGAATGGCAAACTGTAGAGAAAAAAGAACAACAGGGAACAGTCACTATCCGAGAAGAAAAAGGTATCCGCTACAATCAACTATCCTCAACTGCTCAAAATGATAACGCAGGCAAACCAGCCCTGTTTGAAAAGAAGGGCTTGACCGTTGATGCCAATGGAAATGCAACTGTTGATTTAACCTTCAAAGAAGATTCTGAAAAGGGCAAATCACGCTTTGGTGTCTTCCTGAAATTTAAAGATACCAGTAATAATGTTTTTGTCGGTTATGACAAGGATGGTTGGTTCTGGGAGTATAAATCTCCAACAACTAGCACTTGGTATAGAGGTAGTCGTGTCGCTGCCCCTGAAACAGGATCAACAAACCGTCTCTCTATCACTCTCAAGTCAGATGGTCAGTTAAATGCCAGCAATAACGATGTTAATCTCTTTGACACAGTTACTCTACCAGCTGCGGTCAATGACCATCTTAAAAATGAGAAGAAGATTCTTCTCAAGGCGGGTTCTTATGGCGATGAGCGAACAGTTGTTAGCGTTAAAACGGATAACCAAGAGGGTGTGAAAACAGAGGATACTCCTGCTGAAAAAGAAACAGGTCCTGAAGTAGATGATAGTAAAGTGACTTATGACACTATTCAGTCTAAGGTCCTCAAGGCAGTGATTGACCAAGCCTTCCCACGTATTAAAGAATACAGCTTGAATGGGCATACCTTGCCAGGACAAGTCCAACAATTCAATAAAGTCTTTATCAACAAACACGAAGTCACACCTGAAGTTACCTACAAAAAAATCAATGAGACAACTGCAGAGTACTTGATGAAGCTTCGCGATGATGCTCACTTAATCAATGCAGACATGACGGTTCGTTTGCAGGTTGTGGATAATCAGTTGCACTTTGATGTGACCAAGATTGTCAACCACAATCAAGTCACTCCAGGACAAAAAATTGATGATGAAAGAAAATTGCTCTCTACTATTAGTTTCCTTGGGAATGCTTTAGTCTCTGTTTCTAGTGATCAAGCTGGTGCTAAGTTTGATGGGGCAACCATGTCAAACAATACCCATGTCAGCGGAGATGATCATATCGATGTAACCAATCCAATGAAAGACTTGGCCAAGGGTTACATGTATGGATTTGTTTCTACAGATAAGCTTGCTGCAGGTGTTTGGAGTAACTCTCAAAACAGCTACGGTGGGGGTTCTTATGACTGGACTCGTTTGACAGCTTACAAAGAAACAGTCGGAAATGCCAATTATGTTGGAATTCATAGTTCTGAATGGCAATGGGAAAAAGCTTATAAGGGCATTGTCTTCCCAGAGTACACCAAAGAACTTCCAAGTGCTAAAGTTGTTATCACTGAAGATGCCAACGCAGACAAGAAAGTCGACTGGCAGGACGGAGCCATTGCTTATCGTAGCATCATGAACAACCCTCAAGGTTGGGAAAAAGTCAAGGATATCACAGCTTATCGTATCGCGATGAACTTTGGTTCTCAAGCACAAAACCCATTCCTTATGACCCTGGATGGTATCAAGAAGATTAATCTCCATACAGATGGTCTTGGACAAGGTGTTCTCCTTAAAGGATATGGTAGCGAGGGACATGACTCTGGTCACTTGAACTACGCTGATATTGGTAAACGCATCGGTGGTGTCGAAGATTTCAAGACCCTGATTGAGAAGGCTAAGAAGTACGGAGCTTATCTTGGTATTCACGTTAACGCTTCTGAAACCTATCCAGAGTCTAAATACTTCAATGAAAAAATTCTTCGCAAGAATCCAGATGGTAGCTATAGCTATGGTTGGAACTGGCTAGACCAAGGTATCAACATTGATGCAGCTTATGACTTAGCACATGGTCGTTTGGCACGTTGGGAAGATTTGAAGAATAAACTTGGTGAAGGTCTCGACTTTATCTATGTGGACGTTTGGGGAAATGGCCAATCAGGTGATAACGGTGCCTGGGCTACTCACGTTCTCGCTAAAGAGATCAACAAACAAGGCTGGCGCTTTGCGATTGAGTGGGGCCATGGTGGTGAGTACGACTCTACCTTCCATCACTGGGCAGCTGACTTGACCTATGGTGGCTACACCAATAAAGGTATCAACAGTGCCATCACGCGCTTTATCCGTAACCACCAAAAAGATGCTTGGGTAGGGGACTACAGAAGTTACGGAGGTGCTGCAGACTACCCACTTCTAGGTGGCTACAGCATGAAGGACTTTGAAGGATGGCAAGGACGAAGCGACTACAATGGCTATGTAACCAACCTCTTTGCTCACGATGTCATGACCAAGTACTTCCAACACTTCACTGTAAGTAAATGGGAAAATGGTACACCAGTGACTATGACAGACAACGGTAGCACCTATAAATGGACTCCAGAAATGCGAGTGGAATTGGTAGATGCTGACAATAATAAAGTAGTTGTAACTCGTAAGTCAAATGATGTTAATAGCCCACAATATCGCGAACGTACAGTAACTCTCAACGGACGTGTGATCCAAGATGGTTCAGCTTACTTGACTCCTTGGAACTGGGATGCAAATGGTAAGAAACTTCCTACTGATAAGGAAAAAATGTACTACTTCAATACGCAAGCTGGTGCAACAACTTGGACACTTCCGAGCGATTGGGCAAATAGCAAGGTTTACCTTTACAAGCTAACTGACCAAGGTAAGA
>ERZ773051.681-NODE-681-length-21590-cov-13.460367_pt1 | contig 21590 bp, 20 predicted proteins | sample MGYA00580631_ERZ773051 | MGnify/ENA primary metagenome ERZ773051 (study PRJEB29015, sample SAMEA2738137) | human oral metagenome | biome: human oral; feature: human-associated habitat; material: saliva | place: China | collected 2204 ... | reverse complement strand
TAACACCGACAGACTCTGCGCGCGCCCGGGCATAGGGAACGGTCGCCGCGCCAACAATCGCAATGAGGCCAGCGATAATCGCTACTGTTCGCGTTGTCGAAGGTTCCATGGTGAAGACGGCGAAAGCGACAAGCGAAGCAAAAACAGCGCCATCGCCCAGACGATCCATCGTCGAGTCAAGGAATGCACCAAAAGGCGAGGAGGTCCCACTCATTCGCGCAAGCACTCCGTCAATGGAATCGCAAAATAGAACGACTCCTAACGCGAGCGCCCCCTGCCAGAGATATCCCCGCGGCAAAGTAGAAACTGCAACTGCAATCGTGACGAGAGTCCCCGTAACGGTCACCATATTTGGTGTCACATGTGCCGCCAGCAGCAACCTGGCAAGCGGAGTGAAGATCGTTTTGGTTATTGAACGTCCGTGGTTTCCGAGCACTAGTTCTCCTGTGACGTTGGCCAAGCCGCTGCTAGACGCGCACGCGCGTCTTCAAGTAGTTCAGGCACGGCTTTCGTGCGCGCAATGATGGGGAAGAAGTTCGCGTCTCCCGCCCACCTGGGAACGACGTGTTGATGGAGATGGGCAGCAATCCCCGCCCCCGCTACCTCACCTTGGTTCATCCCCAAATTAAATCCAGCGGGGTTGGCGGTTTCGCGTTCCACTCGCATTGCTGTTGCGGTCAGGCGCCCCAATTCCATCCGTTCTTCGTCGCTCAGCTGCGTGTAGTCAGAGACATGGCGATAGGGACAGACCAAGAGGTGCCCGGAGTTGTACGGGAAGAGATTCATCAACACGAAGCACGTGTCCCCGCGGTGAACGATGAGTCCTTCCTGGTCACTGCGCGATGGTGCAGCGCAAAAAGGACACTCTTCCGACGAGGAATCAGCGGGTTTGTGATCACCATGGATGTAGGCCATCCGATACGGCGTCCACAAACGATCAAAACCGTCAGGAACACCAGCCAGTGCCCGTGAATCCTCGGTCGGAAGAGTGTCACTCATTGCTATCAGTCCTCAGCGCTAGGATCAGCGTTATTACGAGTGGCAATGTGGCGCGCGATACGCTCAACCGCCTCGTCAACGGGAACACCGTTGAGCTGGGAGCCATCGCGGAAACGGAAGGACACTGCCTGAGCTTCTTGGTCTTCCCCGCCCGCAATCAAAGTGAAGGGAACCTTCTGCTTTGCGGCGTTACGGATCTTCTTACCAAAGCGATCATCGGAATGATCAACTTCGACGCGAATACCACGCTCACGCAAACGCTGAGCAACTGTATCCACGTACTCATCAAAGGCCTCGGCAACGGGAACAAGGCGTACCTGCACGGGCGAGAGCCATGCAGGGAACGCTCCTGCGTAGTGCTCGGTCAACACACCGATGAAGCGCTCGATCGAGCCAAACTTCGCCGAGTGGATCATGACGGGCTCGCGGTGACTTCCGTCGGGAGCGGTGTACTCCAGTCCAAAACGGTGCGGCTGGTTGAAGTCGTACTGAATGGTCGACATCTGCCAGGTACGCCCAATTGCGTCCTTCGCCTGAATCGAAATCTTCGGGCCGTAGAATGCAGCTCCGCCCGGATCGGGAACGGTATCCAAACCGGTTTCTTCTGCGCAGCGACGCAAGATTTCGGTGGCTTCCTCCCACTGTTCATCGGTTCCGATGAACTTATCTTTCTTCTTACCATCGGTATCGCGGGTAGAAAGCTCGAGGTAGAAGTCGTTCAAACCGAAATCGCGAAGAAGCGTCAAGATGAAGTTCAAGAGGTGCTTAATTTCATCACCTGCTTGCTCGGGCATCACATAGGAGTGCGAATCATCCTGAGTAATCGAGCGAACGCGAGTGAGTCCTTGAAGAACACCGGACTTCTCATTGCGGTAAACGGTGCCGAACTCAAAGAGGCGCAGCGGAAGCTCACGGTAAGAACGGCCTCGGCTCCTGAAGATCAGGTTATGCATCGGGCAGTTCATGGCCTTGAGGTAGTACAGCTGACCGTCGTCATCCATGGGCGGGAACATCCCGTCCGCATAGTAAGGAAGGTGACCCGAGGTATGGAAGAGATCTTCCTTTGAGATGTGGGGAGTACCCACATAGAGGAATCCGTTCTCAATGTGGGCTTCGCGCACGTAATCTTCCATGACGCGCTTGAGGACGCCGCCCTTGGGGTGGAAAACGGGCAGGCCAGCACCAAGCTCCTCTGGGAAGGAGAAAAGATCAAGCTCAGCACCGAGGCGACGGTGATCACGTCGCTCAGCTTCCTTGAGTCGTTCTTGATAGGCGACAAGATCTTCCTTCGAGGCCCACGCAGTTCCGTAAATTCGCTGCAGTTGGTCGTTGGCCTGGTCACCGCGCCAGTATGCCGAAGAGGACTTGGTGAGCGCGAAACCGTTGCCGATCAGTCTGGTTGAGGGCAGGTGAGGGCCACGGCACAGGTCCTTCCAAGCGGTTGTGCCGTCACGGCGCACGTTGTCGTAGATTGTCAGTTCAGAGCCGCCAACCTCGACAGAAGCATCCTCTGCTCCCCCACCCTTAGTGGTGATGAGCTCAAGCTTGTAGGGCTGATCGGCAAGTTCTTCGCGGGCTTCGTCTTCACTGACCACGCGGCGACGGAAGGTCTGGCCTTCTTTGACAATGCGCTTCATGCGCTTTTCCAGATCACGCATGAGTTCAGGAGTAACCGAATCAATGTTCCCGAAGTCATAGTAGAAACCATCGGTGATGAAGGGGCCGATTCCGAGATTGACGTCCGGGAACACTTCCTGAACCGCCTGCGCCATGACATGTGTGCAGGAGTGACGCAGAATTTCCAGACCGGCTGGAGAGTTCAGGGTAATTGCTTCTACCGTTGCGCCAGATGGGATTTCACGGGAGAGATCCCATGCTTTTCCGTCGACTGTCATAGCGACAACGTCACTACGCGAGGCATAATGCTGCAAACCGGTGCAGCCTTCTTCAATTTCTACAGCAACGCCATCAATAGTTGCGTTGATAACAGGCACGAGCTGTGCTCCTTCGGGTTTCTGGCGACAAGCGCCATCTCTACCTGTCAACTGCACGCATACGAAGGCGCGTCAAACGCTCTTATCGAGAATCGACAGGCTTGGACCCTTCTATCGTAGCCGCCGAGCCGGCAATGTCACGAACGCAGTGCGCGCTTAAGTGAAAGCAAGTTACGCAGCCCCGCATAGAGCCGCGGACGCAGAGGCAGATCCCATGCACCAGGAACATCCGTGTAGCCCTTGGCAAAGTTCAGCTTGTACTTACCAACGGTGAAAAGCTCCGGCACTCGAGGCGAGTGCATTCCCATCAGATCGATACCGCCCTGCGGATCAAGATCGGGGCCAAGAGTGAGTGCGCATTGAACATCCAGTTCTGGCATCGCGCCAAGTTTGCGAGCCAGCGCTGTCGTTGCACCGTAATAGCATTCAGCCTGACGATCGTTCACCAAAATGAGGTTCCACGCAGCAATCTTGCCATCGACGCGAAGGACATATAGGTGCGAATGAGCTTCGCCCAGAACCTTCAGCATCGTCGCATAGACCTCGGGAGGATGCGGGTGGAAACCGTCGCGCTGCGCAGTTTCCTTCAAAACTTCGTAGTACTCACTGAAGTCCTGTGCGGCGGCTTCTCGTTCGTCAGCAATGCTGGTTTCGACCTGCGCAAGGGCCTTTCGGGAACGTCGAAGCTGGCGACGACCTTCCTTTGTCATATCAGCAAGAACCTTCTCTTCATCACCGCCGTGGGATCGAATGATGACCGTCCGATCGTAGGTGATGATCTGCATGACATCTCGAAGATCATCTGCTGAGAACGTCGCATGCAAACGAATAAAGACGACCGAAGAGTCTTTTTCACGAACATAGCGGGCCAAAGCATCGCGGAATGCGCGCTCACGTGCAGGGGTTGCTTCCTTCAACCACACAGGGCCGTGTTTCGCCCATAGATAGCGTGCGCCTCGCATTGAGTACTCGTAGAGCGCAACCAGGGCGATTCGCTTTCCTTCTTCGCAATATTCGAGGCGCCCCCAGAGTTTGCGTCCTTCGACAGCTTCGTATTGCTCCCAGATCGCGGACTGTTCAACCGGTAGCGGGGTTACGCCGGCAGCGCCGATACGCATTTCTTCGGCTGTAATCGAGCGGAGCTGTACCTGTGACATGACTAAAATCCCCTTAGAATGAACGATCGTTCGCTTGAGGGTAATACCGATGGAACTTGCGATAGTGGTTGAGCTTTTGCAGATGCAAAGTAAGCGATCGACGAAGATCCCTATCGCGCGAGTAAAACAGCGGGTCGAATCGCTTTCCACTGCGAATCAAACCACGCACCCGCTTCGCAAGCTCGGGATCACGTAGGTAGCGCATAAGCAGACGATCAGGAACCATCGAGTACAAGATCTCCTCGCGGACTTCCTCGCGCTCACGTGAAAGACCTTTAACTAAGTCGTCAACCATCGGAATCATTGGGTTGTGCCCAGCCGCGGTCATGTACCAGCTGTTGCGACCAATTCGCGGATTGACTTCAAAGAAGAGTGCTCGGCCATCGCGTGGATCAATTTTTACGTCAAAATTCGCAAACCCGCGGTAGTTGGCAGCTTCGAGAATGCGCTGAGCATCCGCCCACAACTGTGGGAAAGGTTCAGTGATCATAGCAACCGGATTACCGATCATGGTCGGAGCGTGGTCCTCAAGCAGCACACGTGCCGAACCGATCAGCGTCATGCGTCCCTTCGAGTCCACATACGCGGTCACTGAACGCATCTGCGTGTTGTCGCCAGGAATCAGTTCCTGAACAACGAAGTCTCCCCTAAAACCGACCTCACCCAAACGTGCCCACAGCTCATCCAGTTCTTGGGCACTCTCGACGAACCAAATCTTGCGCTTTCCTTCGAATTCCAGCCCATCGTAGTCATTGCCTCGAGCAGCTTTAGCGACCACCGGAAAAGCAAAGGGAATCTGAGGCGCAACCCAGGCCTCGGCAGTGGAGAAATCACGGAAGGAAACGACGACGGTAGCCGGAGTCGGAACATCAAGTTCGTTGCACAGACGAGCAAATGCTCCCTTGTCGGTCACGTAGTCGATCACTTCCATGGAGGGGAAGGGCAATGCGTAATGAGCGCTGAGCGCATCCCAATTCCTCGCGACGAACTCGGAATGGAGGTCATGATTGGCGACTAGCACCAAGGCGCGATCGGAATAGGTCGATGCAATACGCATCAAAGTCTCGAGCAAAACCTCATCTGAGGCATGCGCAATGATGGGCTCGACACGGCAAAACGACGAGCGCGCGATTGAAACCGTCGGCGCATGGGAAAGGACGATTGAAGTCGCCCCGTAGGCCTCGTGGAAAGAACGCGCCAAAGCGTAGACTCCAAAATCTCCGCCCAGAAGAACAGGCTGCACAGGAGCGTCGGCCACAGTCATCGTTTCTCTTTCGTTCGATAGAGGTGAACCCCTCCAGCATAGCGGAAGGGGTTCACGCACAGGGGACTACGCGCTCAGACGTTAAAGCCGATCGCGCGAAGCTGTTCACGTCCATCACTGGTGATTCGATCTGGCCCCCAGGCCGGCATCCACACCCAGTTGATCAGAACATCGTTGGAAAGCGGAGCCAAAACCATCTGAGCTTGACGTTCGATCACGTCTGTCAAGGGGCAAGCGGCGGAGGTCAGCGTCATGTCGATGACAACGGCGTCATTGGACGAGATGTTGATCCCATAGACCAGGCCAAGGTCAACAATATTGATCCCAAGTTCGGGGTCAATGACATCCTTGAGCGCCTCTAGGACATCGACTCCAGCGATAGTCCCGTCTTCTCTAATATCAGTACCCTCAATATTGAAAACGTTCCCGCACGCGGGTGCGTCATTGTGGGCGGTAGATTGCTCTGGCACAGCCGAGGCCGCAGGAGCAAAGCGTTGCTCAACGGCATCGTTTTGTGCCATCGGGTTGGAAGAAGTGTCCATTACTCGTTTTCTCCTGCAATATCGGTTCCAAGCTGCGCGAGGGCATCGCGCAGCGCATACCAGCCAAGAAGCGCACATTTAACACGATTCGGGAACTGGGAGGTCCCCTCCAAGGCAGCGGCGTCTTCTAATAGGTCCAAGGTATCCTCATCCACGCCTTGCCCTCGTGAATGCATCATTGTTTCCATCGCGGAATAGAGTTCACGCACTCGGGCAAGATCCGCACCTGCAACCATGTCAGAGAGCATCGAGAGGGATGCCTGAGAGATCGAACAACCATCCCCATCCCATGCCAAGGATTCGATGGCACCGGAGTCACTCAGCGTCACGCCCAAGGTCGTTTCATCTCCGCAGGTTGGGTTGACCTGATGAGAGGAGGCAGATAACTCAGTGGGGTTACCGCAGCCGTGACGCTCGCGGGCATGATCGAGAATTACCTGCTGGTACATCTGTTCCAAGCTCGACATCAGCGACCTCCAAAGTAGGAACGAACCTGGCCAAGTGCATCAATAAAACGGTCAACCTCTTCACGCGAAGTCGTCGGCCCAATTGAAGCGCGCGACGAGGAACGAACGCCAAAGAAGGTATGAAGCGGGATTGCACAGTGATGGCCGACTCGCACCGCAACATCATGAGAATCAAGAACTTGACCCACATCATGGGGATGAACTCCCTCAACGGCAAAAGCAACAACACCGATACGTTCGAATTCCGAGCCAGGCCCAAGAACTCGAACTCCGTCAATTCCACTGATTCCGTCAAGCATGTAGGCGGTTAAAACACGCTCATGTTCCGCAACGCGGTCCATGCCGATAGCAGAAAGGTAGCGCAGCGCCGCACTCCAGCCAACAATTTGAGCAATGGGCTGGCTACCAGCTTCAAAACGTTCCGGAGCCGGCATGAAGCTCGAGCTCTCCATAGTGACGTTTTCGATCATTGAGCCACCGGTGAGAACCGGAGGCATCGCATCGAGGAGCTCTCTTTTGCCCCAAAGCGCGCCAACTCCCGTTGGTCCGAGCATCTTGTGCGAAGAAAAGACCGCAAAGTCGACGCCCAAGTCGCGAACGTTGATTGGCATGTGTGCACTGGACTGACAGGTATCCAAGAGAACCAAGGCACCGCACTCGCGTGCCCGAGAAACAATTTGGTTCACGGGCGAGACAGCACCGGTCACATTTGAGACATGAGTAAAGGCAACCAGTCGCGTACGCTCGTTAATGACATCGAGCGTATCGGTATCGATTCGTCCGTCCTCGTGCAAATCAAGCCAGCGCAGCTCGGTACCGGTTGCCTGACACAGCTGCTGCCAGGGAACAAGGTTCGCGTGGTGTTCAGCCCTAGTTACGACAATGCGATCTCCCGCAGCGAGTGCGAGAGGGCTATGTGCCCTCTCCCCCTGCCCAGTCGCATTGCGAATCGCCAAGGCCACGAGATTAATCGCCTCGGTTGCATTCTTCGTCCACACAATTTCATCGGCTTTCGCGCCGATAAAGCTGGCAAGGACCGAGCGGCCTTCTTCAAAAGCAGCAGTTGACTCATCGCCAAGGAGGTGAGTCCCCCGATGCACTGCCCCATTAGTCGAGCGATAAAACTCAGTGATCGCTTCAATCACTGGTGTCGGCTTTTGCGAAGTCGCACTGAAATCGAGATAAGCGATCGCCTGGCCGCCGCGGCCGACACGTCCCAAGATAGGAAAATCGGCGCGCAGGCGGCTGAGCTCACGAAGCGAAAAATCTTCAGACACGGATCGAGGTCACTTCTCCAAGTAGGAATCGTAGCCATTCTCTTCAAGCTCATCGGCCAGTTCAGGACCGCCCTGCGCGGCAACCTGACCGTTCACGAAGACGTGAACATGGCTGGGCTTGATGTAGCGCAAAATGCGAGTGTAGTGGGTAATAAGCATGACGCCGCAGCCGGTGTTTCCATGGACACGGTTCACGCCTTCAGAGACGATACGCAAGGCGTCAACGTCAAGACCGGAGTCAGTCTCATCCAGAATCGCGAAGGAAGGCTTGAGGAGTTCCATCTGCAGGATCTCGAGGCGCTTCTTTTCACCGCCGGAGAAGCCGACGTTCACATCACGTTCGGCAAAGCTGGGATCCATGCGCAGGTTTTCCATTGCCTGGTTAACGTCCTTGACCCAGTGACGCAGCTGGGGTGCCTGGCCATCGATGGCGGTCTTGGCGGTACGCAGGAAGTTCGAGACGGAAACGCCCGCAACCTCGACCGGGTACTGCATTGCCAAGAAAAGGCCTGCCTTGGCGCGCTCATCGACGCTCATATCAAGGATCGAGGCGTCATCGAGGTAGGCTTCACCGCTGGTGATCTCGTAGGCCGGGTGTCCTGCGAGAGCATAAGCCAAGGTGGACTTACCAGAGCCATTGGGTCCCATAATTGCGTGAATCTCACCGGAGTTAATGGTCAGATTAACGCCCTTCAAAATTTCCTTCGGGCCTTCAGCGGTCTCAACCGATGCGTGAAGGTCTTTAATCGTCAAAGTCGACATTGTTTCTCCTCTTCGGCGCTAGACGCCGCACTGTAGTTCTCGTACTACTGTCGTGTAGCCTCAGGCGCCAAGAGCGGCGCGTTCCAGTTCTTTTTCGATGGCGTTCATCAGGTGTTCTTGCACCTGGGGCACGCCGATTTGCTCGATGAGTTCGGCGAAGAAACCTCGCACGACCAGACGTCGCGCATCGGCCTCGGCAATTCCTCGGCTCATGAGATAGAAAAGTTGCTCATCGTCGAAGCGTCCCGTTGCCGAGGCGTGGCCTGCGCCGATGATTTCACCATTCTCAATCTCCAGGTTCGGGACGGAGTCCGCCTTCGCACCTTCACTGAGCACAAGATTGCGGTTGAGCTCGTAGGTATCGGTTCCATCGGCGGCTTCCCGAATGAGGCAGTCCCCGATCCACACCGAGTGAGCGTCTTTACCCTGTAGCGCACCCTTGTAAGTCACGCGAGAGTAGCAATTAGGCTGCGAGTGATCGACGAATACTCGGTGTTCCAAGTGCTGACCTGAATCAACAAAGTACAGGCCGAGCATGGTGAGTTCGCCGCCGGGGCCTCGGTAATCGGTATCGGAGCAGATACGCACTAAGTCGCCACCCAAGGTCACGATGATGTGACGGACCTTTGCATCGCGTCCGATTGCAATGCGATGGTTGGAGGCGTGCAGGAATTCGTCATCCCATTCCTGGATGGAGACGATCGTGAGGTCCGAGGCGTCTCCTGCTTCGATCTCAACGGTCTGATTGAGCGCACCTTTCCCGCCACCTCGATGATTCATGACAATGGTGGCGACCGATTGAGACTCAACGCGAAGAGCAAGATGCTGGACGCGAGTGAGCTCGTCTCCATCAATGTCAATCATGATCGGAGCTTCTAGTTCAGTCTTCTTCGGCACCGTCACAATCTGTGCGCTTGTAAAAGCGTTCCATGCAACAACCGAGGTACGGTCTCCGGGGGCAAGCACGCTACCAAGACGTTGATCATCACGAGCAGCTTCTTCAACGAGGACCCCTTCGGGGGCATCAATACGCACGCCCAAAGATTCCGTCTCAAAGTTCTGTGTCTCGAAGAGTTTCTCAATGCGACGCATCGGAGTGAAACGCCAGTCTTCCTCACGTCCGTGAGGAACTGCGATATCACTCAGAGAAAACGAGGTCGGGCGATCTCCTCGAGAAGAGTGCGCCACCGGAGCTCCCGCGCCATGAGAATGCGGACGGGCCATGGTCTCTTGGGTCGTCATCAGCCAACAGATCCTTCCATCTGCAATTCAATAAGTCGGTTCAATTCGAGGGCATATTCCATGGGGAGTTCCTTGGCGATCGGCTCGACAAAGCCGCGCACAATGGTCGCCATGGCCTCGTTCTCATCCAAGCCGCGGCTCATCAGATAGAAAAGCTGATCCGCAGACACCTTCGAGACTGTTGCCTCGTGTCCCATTTCAACGTCGTCCGTGCGCACATCAACATAGGGGTAGGTATCGGTACGCGAAACCTTGTCGACCAAAAGCGCATCGCACAGAACATTCGACTTGGAATGACGTGCTCGGGCATTAATCTGCACAAGGCCACGGTAGGAGGTACGACCGCCACCTCGAGAGACCGACTTTGAGACGATTGAGGAAGACGTATGCGGCGCCATGTGCACCATCTTTGCGCCTGTATCTTGCTGCTGCCCCGGGCCAGCGAAGCCGATCGACAAGGTTTCGCCACGGGCGTGCTCGCCCATCAGGAAGCATGCCGGATACTTCATGGTGATGGCGGCACCCATATTGCCGTCAACCCATTCCATGGTTCCGCCCTCTTCAACCATGGCACGCTGAGTCACCAAGTTAAGGACGTTCGTCGACCAGTTCTGAACCGTCGTGTAGCGAACGCGAGCACCCCTCTTGACGAAGATCTCAATGACACCGGAGTGCAAGGAATTCTCGTCATAAATCGGAGCGGTACAACCCTCGACATAGTGGACGTAAGAGCCTTCGTCCGCAATGATAAGCGTTCGCTCAAACTGTCCCATTGCCTGGGTATTGATGCGGAAGTAGGCCTGCAGAGGAATATTCACGTGGACGCCCGGCGGGACGTAAACGAAGGATCCACCTGACCATGCAGCGGTATTGAGTGCCGAGAACTTGTTGTCACCGGAAGGAACACACTTACCGAAATATTCCTCAAAGATCTCGGGATGCTCACGCAGACCGGTGTCAGTATCCGTGAAGATCACACCTTGACGTTCAAGATCTTCTTGAATCTGCTGGTAGACGACCTCGGACTCATACTGAGCTGCGACGCCGGAAACAAGTCGGTTCTTTTCGGCCTCTGGAATACCCAGACGATCGTAGGTATCACGAATTTCTTCGGGGAGATCTTCCCAGTCATTCACCTGACGATCCGTCGGACGCACGTAGTACTTAAAAGCGTCGAAATCAACGTGCGACAAATCCGGCCCCCACGTGGGCATCGGCTTGCGTTCGAAGAGTTCCAAAGCTTTGAGGCGGCGTTCACGCATCCACTGAGGTTCATCCTTTACCTCGGAGATGTATCGAACGACTGACTCATTGATTCCCAGGGGAACGTCTTTCGAGTAGTCATCGTTATCGTGCCACCCATACTCATAGGCGCCGATGGAGCTGATGATCTCATCGTCACTCAGAGTAGTTGCGTCGGTGACCGGTGGTGACTGGGTCATATTTTTCCTCGTCAATTCGGTTATTACTGGAGTGCGAGCTACTTGCGAAGAGCGGCTCGCGCTGCGGGTGAGATTACGGGCGTCGCCACGGGGATGTGGGTCGTGCATACGTGCTCTCCGCCTGCAAGGGTTGCAAGTCGTTGGACATGAACATTGAGTAGTCGTGAAAAAGCGGCAGTTTCAGCCTCACAGAGTTGTGGAAAATCGCCTGCAACTTGCCGGATTGGGCAGTGGCCTTGACACAGCTGCACTGCGAATCCGCCTCCGCCGATCTCTCGCACTGTTGCCGCGTAGCCATCAGCAGTCAGGGCGTCAGCAAGCGCTTGAGCGCGCAAGCGTGGGTCATGCCCGGCTTCGCGAACAGTCGAGGCGTAGCGCCTCTCAATTTCGCGCGAGCGCGCAGCCGCGAAAGAATCAATAGCTTCTCCCCCGCCAACTTGCCCGAGATATCCCAATGCTTTGACTGCTAGGTCAGAGTAACTATCTGAGAGCTTTTCGTGAGCTCGCGCGGTCGCGACGTAGTGGCGAGCAGGACGTCCCCTGCCGCGGCGACCAACCTGAGTAAACTCATGCTCTGCAATTTCACTGTCAGAGAGCAGAATCGTCAGGTGTCTGCGCACCGCAGCGGTTGTCAATCCAAGGATCCGCGCAATCGTCGATGCTGTGACGGGCCCCTTTTCGACAACAAGGTCACGCACCTGCTGCCGGGTGCGCGCATCACTGATTTCCACGCTGCCCTCCAAGCGAATCTACATTCACAACTCTTGAATCTCAGGAAAATCATACGCTCTTTAGGCAACATTTTCGTTGCGAAATACCTGATAGAGCAGGCGACTCATGTCACAGAATTTGGGCCGAAGGTCCTGAATCTATCGAAGCCACGGGGAGGAAACCTCGCGGAGGTCCCATCCGCGCCTGCGCGCCGCCTCGGTTGCAAGAACAGCGCACACCGTCGAGGCGTTGTGCAAGCTCCCCTGCAATGCCGCCGTGACGGCATCATCGAGCTTCACCCACTGATATTCAAAATCAGCCTCTTCGTCTTCTCGGTCAAAGGGAGTCTGCGTCTGCGACAGCTCGCGTGCGAGGAAAATTCGGATAGATTCCGACGAACAGCCCGGGGAATTAAAGATATCCAGGAGAACATCCCATTGCTGCGCAACAAGATCTGCTTCTTCGGCAAGTTCTCGTTGAGCTCCAACAAGCGGATCTTCTCCCGGAATGTCAAGGAGTCCAGCGGGTACTTCCCATAGCTTGGCGCGAACCGGGTGACGGTACTGACGTTCGAGGAGAATCTCTTCTTCTCCCCCGTCACCGCGAAGCGCGACAATCACAACCGCCCCCGGATGAGACATGTACTCGCGAAGGATCGGTTCTTGAGCTTCATTCAGCACTAATTCATCGCGCTGGATGCCGAAAACTTTGCCCGAAAAAACCTCGCGCGATGAAAGTGTCCGAACAGCAACGTGCTCGTCGCGAATCTCAGTCATGGTCATTCCTTACTGCGCCGGAGGGAAGATCGCACTTGCGCCGCTTCCGACGCCGAAAGAACGCGCACTTGAATGGGCATCTTTCAGTGCCAAAACCGCCGAAATTGTTCCCTGCGTCGTTCCAACCTGGTCGACCGTTGTTACCGGAACATTCGAGCGACGCAAAGCCGTAAGAGTAGAACGATCAGTCGAAGCATCACCCAGGATGAGACCCCCCGCAGGAGCATTCCCAATTGTCTTTGCCAAGCCTTCCCACGATGCCTGCGATGCAAGTGAGGAAGGATCTGCCGTCTGTGTATTCGCACTAGTGTCACCGCGAGGTGCGACGACCACGATAGCCTGGGCACCGCCCTGCGGGTCCTTGGTCATGCGCATGACAGGAGTGTCGCCCCCGGTAAGGATCTGCTTGACGAGATCAGGTTCAGATCCACTCTGAGTCAAAGAGGTGACGATTGCTTGGCCGATGACTGCTTCTGCACCGGCATCACCGGCAAGACCGGTCAGATGCGATGCCAGAGGAGTCGCGAGCGTGTTGCGGAAAGTTGCCGAGTCGGCGCTCAGCCACGTGTTCGTGAGCTCAACCTCGCCAACGACCTGAGCACCTGCTGTTCCAAGAGTGTCTCGCATGGAAGCAACATCTGAGCTATCACTTCCAGGGACGGTCACGATGGCAACTGAAACGCCATTGAGAGATCCTGTAAGACGCCCCTGCGCAAGCTCTGCAACAGCGCGAGCCTCGATTTTGCCATTGTTCTGAGCTTGTGCCAGTGCTTCATTTGACGAGGCCGTCGAAGTGGTGGGCGTCAAACCGGAAGAAATACGCGATTGCAGCGGCCCTGCGCCCAGGACAACGCCCAAGCACAGTGCAACAAAAACCGCGATCAAAGACACGATGTGATAGCGAAAGTTGACCATGATTTCTTCCTTAGAACGTGACAGTTTCAGTCCAGTGGACTAGAGCGGAACTAGCAGAATTCGACGGGGACCACAATTGTGAGATCCAACTCCAGATACTTATGTAGAGGTCATGCCCCCACGGAGTAGCCCAGAGAGCCACCCCCATCGACGCGAAAAGCACGCATGCAAGGAGGAACAGCCATCCGCCTCGGATACGACTCCGGTATGTTGCACTCACCGCATGGGCCGGAATCAACAAATCACCAGCTCGCAAGCGAATCAAGAATGCGGGAGTAACGACGGAACGAGGCAGTTCAAGGTAGTCCTCAAGCTCACGAGCATCGCCAGCGACGACAATCGCCGCGGGGTCCAAAAAGCTCAGAAGGCTAATAGCCACATCTTGAGCCGAGGCACTGAGATCGATCTGATGATAGTCGATCCCCATACGATTCAAACGGTCGCGTCCCTGATCCCCTTCATGCGCACGAGGAACCACAATCTCTGCACCTGAACGGATGATCTTGTCAGGCACCTCGGTCATGTCTCCAACGATAATGGCGGGTTTAAGATGCGCACGCTTTGCACGCAATGCGCCGCCTTCAACTGCCACCACGAGCGGTTGCGTATCGCGAATCCACTGGCCAAGATCGCGCAACTGCTGACTCGCGCGCGGGGAATCGCACACGAGCAGGACCTGGCGACCACTGACCTTTGTTGCAAGCTCCGGGTAGCCTTCTCCTCGCAGAACGCCCGCACCTTCGTACTCCAAGAAGGTCGAGGTCGAAGCTTCAAATGCTTGAAGTTGGTCGGAGAGAGCCTGGTCAGCATCCGGAATATCTGAGGGAAGATCCTTCAGTGAGTCATAGCGGTGTCCTTGAGCGACTCGTTTACCCTCTCGGAGGATGTCCGTTCCTTCGACCCTAATCGAATCGCCGTCTTTGAGCGCCCAGACATCGGCTCCACAATCATCGAGGAGAACAATACCCGCATCGATCAGTGTCTGAGGGCCACGGCTACGCACGCGTCCAGTAACCGATAGCGCCGCATTGATCACAAGCTGCGCGCCACTTTCAATGATGAGTTCAGCGTCTGCCTGCGTAAGATCGTTATCCTCGATGAGCAGGAAATCGCCTTCACCAATTGTGGGAATCTTCTGATGGAGATCGCGCGCAATCCATACGCGTCCCTCAATCGAGGTATTCCTGCTAGCTGAAAGTCCTGATTTTTCTTGGCTCACGCTTTCGATTGTGGCATGTCCAGCCCCAAGAGCTCATAAGCATGCCGGCGCGCCGCCTCAGAGTGCGCATCCCCACTCATCATCCGCGCAAGCTCCCCAGCCCGCTCATCTCCTTCGAGCACACGGATACTGGTACGTCCGTCATTCTTCTCAATGAAAAGATGGTGATCCGCATAAGCAGCAACCTGTGCGAGGTGAGTAACGACAACGACTTGATGATGCTCGGCAAGACGAGCAAGACGAGCTCCCACTTCTACGGCGGTTTTCCCGCCAATTCCCGAATCGACCTCGTCAAAGATAAAGGTCACATCGGAGTCGGATTCACCCAAAAGCACTTCCAAAGCCAGCATGACTCGCGAGAGCTCACCGCCGGATGCGCCCACGCCAAGAGGGCGTGGTGGGGCTTGTGGGTGAGCCTGCAAAAGCATGACCGGATCTTCCAAACCGGTGGATGAGGGCGAATGTTCCTCCCATGACACAGTGAAACTCGCATCCGGCATTGAAAGCGCGTGAAGCTCACTCGTCACTTTCGCGCTCAATTCCTCGCCAAGTTGTCGGCGTGAGGCAGCAAGCTTGTTACCCCATTCAAGGACGGCTGTTTGCGCCTGCGCCAAAGCTCGTTCAAGGGATTCGGGGTCATCCTCTTCAGCGGTCAGGGCCTGCAAGCGAGCCCGAGCTTCCTTCTCCCATTCAAGAAGTCCGCTAATATCTGCTGCTCGCCCTTCCATCAACTGGCGCAAAGACGCACGACGGGCATGCAGTGCCGCAAGCGTTTCAGGATCGGCCTCGACAGTAGAAAGATAGTGTGCAAGATCGTCACGCACTGCCGATAGTTCAAGGGCAGATTGCTTAAAGCGCTGCCCGATAGCGCTCAGAGAATGATCAAAACGTGCCGCAGTGCGCAGGCAATCCAGCGCCCGCCCAATGAGGTCAATAATCCCATCCGTGTCCTCGTCTCCTTCGAGGAAGGCAAGCGAAGCTCCAACGTGGCGACGCAGATCCTCCGTATTCGTCAGGCGTTGGATCTGCGAGAGTATTTCGTCTTCTTCGCCTTCGCGGGGGCGCAGCGTATCAAAAAGTTCCAGAGCCTGACTCAGGCGTGCAATTTCTTCTTCGCGTTCGTTACTTGAGCGACGTACTTCGCGCAGACGATTGGCAATCTGCACAGCTTTCTTCCACGCGTGCCCATAGGCGGAAAGCAATTCTTTGTGCTGAGCATCCCCGTAAGAATCCAAAGCGTCGCGCTGAGCTGCTTGCGAACGCAACCGTAGCTGGTCGGATTGACCGTGAATCGTCACCAATGAGCCGATAATTCGAGACAGTGCCGAGGCCGGCATTGCTCGCCCTCCCAAGGCAGCCCGAGAACGCCCGCTCAGTGGAACGGTACGAGAAACATACAAAAGACCGTCATCAACGGCTCCGCCCATCTCGTCAATTTCTTGAGCGATCGATGAGGGAACTGAAAAAACACCATCAACGCTTGCCCGCGCAGAGGTTTCGTCCTCCCCTTCTCGGCGAACCATCTGCGGGTCAGCACGCCCACCCAGCAAAAGATTGAGGGAGGTCAACACCATCGTTTTACCTGCACCGGTCTCCCCCGTGAGCACTGTAAAGCGCGGGCCAAAATCAACGTGCGCGCTTTCAATGACGCCAAGGTTGTCAATGTCCAATGACTCGATCATGGAGCGTTTCCCTCCGGAGTTCTCCACCCCCGCACAGGTAGGTTAAACCTGGTCACGAGGCGCTCAGAAAAGGGAGTGTGTGACATCCGGACCAATCGAACTGGGTTTGCCGAAACCTTGGCAATGACAGATGTTCCCGAAGGAGCCACGGTACGCCGGTGCCCATCGCACCACACTTCCGGTGCGCTCCAGTTCTCTTCGTTAATGAATACTTCGATCGTTGAACTCGGACCGACCACAAGAGGACGAGTAAAGAGACCATGCGCTGCGATCGGGGAAATAACAACAGCCTCAGTATCTGGCCAGACAACTGGGCCACCTGCAGAGAAGGAATAGGCCGTCGATCCCGTCGGCGTTGACAAAATCATGCCGTCAGCACCATAAGTTGAAACATCTTGTCCGTCGACAACGAGAATCAGATGAACCGGGTGCGCTGGATCGGTGTGCTTCACAACTGCGTCATTGAGCGCCCAGTCTTCGATGGTGTTATCGCCAGGAAGCTTGATCGAGACGTCAAGTGTTGAGCGCTTCTCAACTTCAAAATCACCCGTAGCAAGGCGGTGCATAAGCTTCGGGATCGATTCAGGAGAGGCTTCGGCAAGGAAGCCCATATGCCCTGCGTTAATTCCCAAGAGAGGAATGTCGTAGCGACGAGCACTCTCTGCCGCAGCAAGAATCGTTCCATCGCCGCCCATTGCAAGAACAAGTTCGGGAGCCTCTGCGTCAGTTACCTCAGATTTCAGTTGATCTTCACTGACTACGGTAATACCGAGCTGCGCCAACTCGCGCATTGCAACTTCAGTTGCTGCGATAGCAGCGGGGCGTTGGACGTGGCGGACTAAGAGAATTTTCTTCACGAGGCCGATCCCTCCTGCGCGTCAGACGCAGAGTGTGCCGCGCGTGTGCGTCCAGCAGGCCCCTCGAGGACTGCTCTGTCGATAGCTCCTGGAATTTGATCTTCTTCAAGAGCCATGGGATGGTCGGCGCGCATATATACAAAATACTCGACGTTTCCAGAAGGTCCGGGAAGCGGCGAGGCCTCAACGGCAGCAATCCCAAGACCAAGATTGTGCGCGCACTCGATAACTTTGGCAATAGTCTCTCGATGGTGATCGAGATTCCTCACCACTCCACCGCTTCCGAGACGATCCTTACCAATTTCGAATTGCGGTTTAACCATGAGCAGGAAATCTGCTTTCGGATCCGCTACAGCAACCAGGGCAGGAAGCACCAGGGTCAAAGAAATAAATGAAAGATCCCCCACGACCAACTGCGGTGCTGGGTCGATATCTCCGGTCTTCATGAGCCGCACATTCGTTCGGTCCATGACTTCCACACGGGGATCGCTTTGAAGACGCCACGCTAATTGGCCGTATCCGACATCAACTGCCACGACGCTCGCCGCGCCTCGACGAAGGAGGACATCAGTAAAGCCCCCAGTCGAAGCCCCCGCGTCCATGCATCGCCGTCCGTCAACAGTCGGCGCGCGATCGGCCAAGGCATCGAGAGCACCTGCAAGTTTAAAGGCGCCTCTAGAAACGTAGTCCGGATCATCTCCTTGAGTGATCACCAAAGCCTGCGCCGGATCCATTTGGCGCGCGGGTTTCTCAACAATCTGTCCATCGAGAAGGACTCGTCGCTGCGCGATCAACTCTTGTGCGTGAGAACGCGAGCGCACCATGTTCCGTCGAACAAGTTCCGAATCAATACGACGCAATTTCATGGGGCAACGCGCTCCTCAAGTTTGCGCCGAAGGCGCAGATCGAGCTGTTCGAGCAACTCGATCTGCTGCGCGACTGGAAGTTCATCAAAATTATCGGGCAAGGATGAACTCCCAGTCTCGCTCACTTCAGACGGCATAATCAGTCGTCCTGCTCTTCAAGATCAGCGGTCTCGGCCAGGAGTTCTTGGAGGTCTTCTTCTCCGGGAAGAAACTCAAGCGCGTCCTCGTCTCCCACCGCCTGCTCGGCAAAGGAAACGGGAGCTTCAACAGTTTCTTCTTCGAGCGCCTCGAAGACACCAGAGGGGTCATCGTTGGCAACAACCGTCAAAGTCGGGCATACCACGTCAAGATCAGAGGACGAATCCCACGCTGCGGCGGCAAGTGCGCGATAGGAATCCATCGTGATCACTGCACCCTCGCACAATTCGACATCGTCCAAGGTCAGGTGGCCATCGCGTCGCAGGCGCGCGACCTGCGAGACGCCGCAGGTCCACGTTCCATCCGCGTGGTGCTTCGGAGATGGGTGTTCTTCGAGCAACCCGCGCATATCCATTGCGAGGTAAGTGGGACGCTGCCCCCTGGGCGCGCAAATCACTGCGCGAGCGTCGTGGACTCCGGTAAGAACGTGCAGTGCCGGGATTCCGGCCGCGACGGCGCCGAGAATATCGGTCTCGAGGCGGTCTCCGACTGCAATTGGATTCTCGCTATCAAGGAGCTCGGCACCGCGCTGATAGATACCGGGTTCAGGCTTGCCAGCCGCAATCGGACGCTTACGGGTCGCGTAGCTCACCGCACGCACAAGCGCACCATTTCCAAGTGCGAATCCACGTTCCTGCGGGAGTGTTGCGTCGAGGTTAGTCGCAAAGTATTGCGCACCACGCTGCAAGGCGAAGGCGGCCTCGGTAAGTTGAGTCCATGTCACCGAGGCATCAAAACCTTGGACAACAGCCGCGGGGACTTCGTCAGCGCTATCGACGAGAACATAACCGGCCTCACGGAGTGCTTGACGCAAACCTTCTCCGCCAACTACGTATACCGACGCACCCTCGTCGAGGTGTTCACTCATGACAGCGATAACATCCATTGCCGAGGTCATGATGTCCTTCGGCTCGGCTTTGAAGCCCAGTTCCTTGAGCTGCTCGGCAACAGTGAGCGGAGTACGCGACGCATTGTTCGTTACGAAACCGATCTTCAGTCCGGCTTCACGTGCCTCTTCAGCGGCCGTAGCTGCGTGCTCGATCGGAAGCTTGCCAGAGTAGGCGGTACCGTCAAGATCCAGAAGAGCCGCGTCAAAGTTCGTGTAGAGCGCTCCCTTCGAACCCTTCAGGGGTGAACGGCGATCATCGACATCCGCATCGGCAAAGAGACCAACATCGACGATGTCGGGATCTTCTTCCTCTTCAGGAATATTTGCTTCAACCTGATCCGCTTCCTCATCGCGGCCAAGTTCGCGCAGACGATCCGCCTGAACCGACATTAGGCGGCGAAGGAACTCGGGATCAGCATCCTCTCCAAGAGCAGCAATAGCGTCATCGACAATAACGAGGCCGACTTCATTTTGCCCCAGATCTGCGCGCGCACCTGAAGAGACAAGAACCAACTCAACCTGTTCTGCGAGGTCGAGCTGAGAGGTATCCGTCTGATCGATGATTTCAATCGCGCGCTCGGGACGCCCAAGTCCGCGTTCACAGTCGGCTTCAATAGCGCGCAAAGAGAGGTCACCACGCAAGCGACGCATCGCGCGCACCTCGCGCAGTGCTTCTTCGTAGTGTCCTGCAGCGTAAGCCGTCAGTGCCGAGGCCTCGCGAACAACGTCGACACGACCCGCACGAGAAGCCGCTGCTTTAGCGTGCTTGTATGCAAGCTCAGGATCAAGGTCAATCAGCTGACCGGCCATAACGAGGTGCCGAGCAACAATGTCGCGGTTGATCCCCGATAGAGTTGCCAGGGAACGCAAGGCGTCTTTATCGAGTTCTTCTGCGGATACGCCGGCGGGGATTGTCGGTTCATCACCGTTGGGTGCGGTGTATTCATCGCGCGAACGGGGTGCGCTGCTGCGCTTGGCATCACGGAAATCGCGTCCCGCGCCGCGGCGGTCATCGCGTCCGGAGAAACGACGGTCGCGAGAATCCCTTTCAAAACGCCCCGAACGCTCACCATCAAAGCGACGCTCACGAGAGTCAGAAGAACGGAAATCACGCTCAGAACGGTCAAAACGACGACCATCGCGCTGATCACCACGATCAAAACGCGAACGATCGGAACGCTCACCCCCACGACGATCATCACGATCAAAACGACGACCACCTCGACGGTCATCACGATCGCCAAAGCGTCCCTGACGGTCGAAACCTTGTCCACCGTCACGCGAGGAACGTCGATCAGAAGAATCAAAACGGCGCGGTCCACGAGAAGAATCGCCACGAGAGTATGAACCGCCGTCTCCTCTTGATCCACGTCCACGACGCTGCGAGGAGTCAAACCTATCTGCCACAATTCCTACTTTCTTGGGGTCCGATGACCGCACCTATCTTGAATTAAAACTATGAACCTAACCAGCATAGTGGGCTGTGCGAAATGAAGCTAGTGGGCATAAGGGGCTGTGGAAAACCGGCTTGTGTGGCTTTCATCGCTCAAGCGAAAATCCCCCGGATACGGAGAGTAAGAAAAATCTATGCCAGCCTGTGGGTTCAAGCCAAAAAAGAAAGACCGCGTGCGGTAGCCGCGCGTGCGGTGTTGTGCGGGGTGTTTGTGTGTGTTGTGTGGGTGGGTGTAGGTAAAAGAAGAGAGGGGGGGGTTTGGAACAGTGTTCCAAACCCCCCCCTCTTGAAGAGTGTTGTGGCGGTGTCCTACTCTCCCACACCCTCCCAGGTGCAGTACCATCGGCGCTTGCGGGCTTAGCTTCCAGGTTCGGAATGGGTGCTGGGCGTTTCCCCGCGGCTATGACCACCACAAGATGGTTCAACCAGTATTCACTTAAATCCCCCAGCGTGTGGGGTTGTGTTGGTTGTGATCCGCATAGTGGCGACGAGCACTTTATCGTGTCTGTCAACCATACGGTGTATACGTTTGTGGTTGAAGTGTTTGTTAGTGTCGGCCCATTAGTACCAGTCGGCTCACGAGCACCTCGCGGTGCTTCCACCTCTGGCCTATCAACCCGCTCGTCTGGCGGGGGCCTCTCACCCCACAGGGGGGCGTGGAAATCTCATCTTGAAGCAGGCTTCCCGCTTAGATGCTTTCAGCGGTTATCCCTTCCGAACGTAGCCAACCAGCCATGCACCTGGCGGTACAACTGGCACACCAGAGGTTCGTCCATCCCGGTCCTCTCGTACTAGGGACGGCCCTTCTCAAATTTCCTGCGCGCACAGAGGATAGGGACCGAACTGTCTCACGACGTTCTGAACCCAGCTCGCGTACC
>ERZ773051.675-NODE-675-length-21723-cov-29.660421_pt1 | contig 21723 bp, 17 predicted proteins | sample MGYA00580631_ERZ773051 | MGnify/ENA primary metagenome ERZ773051 (study PRJEB29015, sample SAMEA2738137) | human oral metagenome | biome: human oral; feature: human-associated habitat; material: saliva | place: China | collected 2204 ... | reverse complement strand
ATCACTTCTATGTTAACTCTTTCTTTGATGTAAAGGCTGTACGCCCTATGTCGGTACATGGTTTAGCGTCGCTTTAATTTTTAACATTAAACATTAATATTGTTATTATGTATAATGATTATCATTTAAACAGAGTACCACAACATTTTGATAGCATTATATCACCTGATGTTGTTTGTGATATGTCTACTGATTCTGTGATTGGTGACGAATCTCATCTGTATGAAACTTTGTGTCCTATTAACCCTCTTACTGGTCATCGTGATAGTATGTTGTCTCGTTTGTTCTCTGGTAATGTCAGTGACACGGAGAAACAATTGATACTCTCACAACTTGCCACCCTCAAAGGTGTTAATTCTCCTCGTGACCTCTCGGATGAGGATTTAATAGCGTTGATTCCGTCGCGTTATATGTCTGATCCCGTAGAAATGGAACGTTACAGAGAGTTAGTAGATGAGTTGCGTAATATTGGTGAAGAGCCTGTTGATCCTGTAGAACCAGTAGAGCCGACTTCTCCAACTCCTGCTGCTCCTGTTGCTCCTGCTGCTGAATAATTTTTTAGTCCCTACATAATATCGTAGGGACTTTTACGTTTAATTATAAAATATAATAACTATGAGTATTGCTCCTCAAGTTGGTGCTGCTATAATTAGCGGTGGTGCTTCTCTCTTAGGTGGTTTATTTGGTGGTTTTTCCAATAAGACTGCACAAGATAGAGCAAATGAAACAAATCTTAAGATAGCCCGTGAAACTAATCAGAATCAATATCAGATGTTTCAAGAGCAAAACGCATTTAATGAGCGCATGTATAATCAGATGCAACAGTACAACACTCCTGCTGCACAGATGCAACGTTATACAGATGCTGGAATAAATCCTTATATTGCTGCTGGTAATGTTCAGACAGGTAATGCTCAATCTGCCTTACAATCTGCTTAACCCCCACAATTACAGATGGCACAAGTTGCCCCTGCTTTTGGTATGGGTGATGCGATACAGAATTCATTTAGTCAGATTGGAAATGTTATTGCCCAGTATGCTCAAAATGAACTAGCTATGGCACAAGCTAAAAAACAAATGCTGAAGCTAATTGGGTTGATAGGCTTAATGCTGCTAATGTGCTTAAACTTAATTCCTCTTCTCGTTTGGATGATGGTCAAAGTTCGCTCTTAGGTCTTGATTATAAACTTAAATCAGATACTTTAGGAAACTATATTAAATTGTCTGATTTGTCGGTTATTAATGCTGAAAAGACTAACGAGCAATTGGATGTTATTACCCAGTCTGCAAGGCTTGATAATGCCCTCAAAAATATCGACTTAGGCATACAATCTAAGTATGGTGAACAGATGTTTAAGGCTAATTTGGCTAAAACTATTGCAGAAGCTTTTGCAACTAATGCTAGTGTACGTCAACGTGATGCACAAATTGCTATCGATAGACAGAACGCTAACACTAACGCTAAGAATGCTGAAACAAATCGCATTAATGCTCGTACTAATGCTGCCGTTGGTTCTGCTCAAATTAGAAGTTTAATTGCTGGTGCTATTAAGATAGCTGAGGAAACTACAGGTATTAAAATATCAAATAAGTATAGAAATGATTTAGAACAGCTTTCTGTTGATTTACTCGGTAATAAAGTTGCTTCTTCTTCTTCTGATGCATCTCGAGGTACTCAGCGTAATGTTATTTATAATGAAAATAGTGTTCGTGGTGGTGTTCTTCGTTTCTCTGATTATTTGGGTGATGTCTTTTCTGGTCTTAACCCTTTTAAGAATATGTTTAAAAAGTAATATTTATGACTGAAAAAGAAAAGTTTTATCGCGCTCTTAAGTGGTGTGTTTATTTATTTATGTTTTTTGTTATTGTTATTCCTATTCTATTAGCTATATTCTTCTTTATAGGTAATTTTTAATATCTTTATTAAGTCACTCTTCGGAGTGGCTTTTTTTGCCTTCTACCCTAACCTATCCCGTTAGGCGTAACAGGGGGTATAGGGGGCGTTGCCCCCATAGCGATTAGCACCTTAATGTAACTGCATTACACGCGGGTAGCGTGGCAGAATAGCGAGCTTGCGATGCGGCCCCGTAAATACTAGCGCCTGCGGCAGTGTGCAAATTTGTTTATGAAATTCTAACAGTTTTCATGAAATGTCACGCCTTTAATCATTTTGGCGTGATGTCCTCCCCTTGACCAATACCACAAAAACTGACAGAAAATTAAAAATACCCTCTTAAAGTGTTAAAGTTATGTTAAATTCTTATTGATCTTATTCCTCATTACTATTAATATTATACTTATATTTCAATGGTACTTATAGTCTAAAAAACATTAAAAGGTAAATTGAATAAAATATATTCATTAAATTTGTAGAATTAGAGCAAACAACTAAAAGCAATAAAAGAAAAAACTAAAAGCAAAAAGAGTTCTCATTATATACTCAAGAATTAAGCTATTCAAACATGGAAAAAGCACTAACAATTTATAAGGCATCAGCAGGCTCTGGCAAAACATTCACATTAGCATCAGAATACATTACACTTGTAGTTAAGAATCCCCAGGATTATAGCCGTATACTAGCTGTTACCTTTACCAATAAAGCTACACAAGAAATGAAGATGCGTATTCTTACACAGCTTTATGGTATTGCCCATTCTCTAAAGGAATCACAGCCTTACTTTGAACAAGTCCAAACAAAAACCGATTTACCAGAGATTACTATTCGTGAAAATGCAGCCGAAGCATTATCATTACTTACGCATCATTATAACTACTTCCGTGTATTAACAATTGATGCTTTTTTTCAAGCGATTTTACGTAATCTTGCACGTGAACTTAATCTTACAGCTAACCTGCGCATTGATCTCAATGATACTCAAGTAGAAGCTCAAGCTGTTGATAATCTTGTGAATGACCTAGAGGAAGGAAAAGATTTACTTATATGGATTAGCGACTATATAGATAGAAACATTGAAGATAATCAAGGATGGAACGTTATTGATCAAATTAAAGACTTTGGTAAGAATATATTCCAAGATTTCTATAAGGAAAACAAGGATGCCCTTGACAAATGCTTTAATAATGAAGGGTTCTTTGATAACTTCATAAAAGATCTTAGACTAAGGCGTAATACCATTGCTAATAAACTAACTAGCATGGCAAAAGAGTTGATGTCAGTAATTAGTAAGGCTAATCTGGATAATCCAGCTTTATTTAATCGTGGCACAAAAGGTATCTATAACTATATCAATAAATTAACTCAGAATAAACCAACAGGAGATTTATCCCCGCAGTATGTCCAAACTTGTATTGAAAATGCCGACAAATGGCCTGCTGGTAAGTGTCCAAAGGAAATTAAAACAATTATTATAGATCTAGCTTCAAAGTCCTTATGCAATGATCTTAAATTATTGGAAGAGTATCGTCTGAATAATTGGAAAGAATATCAATCATGCAACCTTACACTAAGACATCTTTCACAATTACGTTTACTTCATTCTATTTCTGAAGCTGTGGACGAACTAAACAAAGAAATGAATAGATTTATGCTAAGTAATACACAATCCTTACTTAGTAATTTAATGAAAGATAGTGATACCCCTTTTGTCTTTGAAAAGATTGGAGCTTATTTAAAACATATCATGATAGATGAGTTTCAAGATACTAGTACAATACAATGGAACAACTTTAAGAAACTTCTTATTAACTGTATGTCTCAAGGTGATTCTCATAACCTAATTGTAGGTGATGTCAAACAAAGTATTTATCGTTGGAGGCAAGGAGATTGGAGACTCTTAAACAATATAGAAAAAGAGTTCTCTACAGAACAATTAGCGATTAAACCTTTAAATATCAATTATCGTTCCGAAGAAAATATTATCCTATTCAATAATGCTTTTTTTTCTCTAGCAATCGAGCAATCTATCAAGGAATTACAACAAGATAATATAAGTAATTTTGAACAACTTACTGAGGCATATAAAGAGATTATTCAGCAACCTAAAAAGAATAATCATAAAGGTTATGTCAGTGTAAAGCTATTTCCCTCTGACAATTACGAAGAAGATGTCTTAAATGAACTAACAAATAACGTACAACAACTACTTGATTTAGGATATAGACAAAAGAGTATCACAATTCTTGTGCGTACTAAAGGTGTAATTCAAGATATAGTTGATACCTTTCAACATCATTTCGGTAGTGCTATCAGTATTGTTTCAGACGAAGCATTCCGCTTAGATGCGTCTCTCGCTGTAAATGTAATTATTCTTGCCCTCCGACTACTAGTACATCCCGATGATAAACTTACAGCAAGTAAGTTGTTAAAGTTGTACCATCAGCAGGTTCTAAAAGATAGTAGCAATAGTAATGAGATATTAGTTCAGCCAGGAGATAACATATTTAAAAACTTGCCAAGCAGTTATATTGAACAATTCAAGCAATTACCCAATTTATCATTGATAGATTTAGTAGATCAAATCTATGAAATGTTCGGTTTAAAAGAGCTTGAAGGACAAAGTGCTTATGTATGTGCTTTCTATGATACGTTGAATGAATATCTACGTGATAATCCTGCAGATATTGACGATTTCATCGAAGAATGGGAAAAGTCTTTGTCACAGAATACTATACAAAGTGATGAAGTTGATGGTATACGTATTATTACTATACACAAAAGTAAGGGCTTAGAATATGATAATGTTCTAATCCCTTTCTGTGATTGGGAATTAGAGAAGACCACTGGTAATACTATTTGGTGTAATGGTAAGGATAAAGAGGAACCTTTCAATCAATTACCTTTAATCCCTATCGACTTCTCTAAGAAAAGTATGATGGGAACTATCTTTGAAGATGACTATAAAGAGGAGCATTTACAGAATATAGTTGATAACATGAATCTTTTATATGTTGCTTTCACTCGAGCGAGTAAGAATCTCTTTATCTCAGGCAAAAGAATGAAGGATAAAAAACTGAAAGAACTTGAAAGCGACCCCACTAATAGTAATCGCTCACAAATAATACAACTAATAACAGAGTCGCTTAGCTCTAAGTTGGATGGTGCAACACTTTGCGATGGTAAGGAGTCGGAGCCATTAGAATTTGAGTTTGGTACTTTAAGTAAAGAAGCTAACAATAGTACAAAACCAGTTGATAATCAATTATTAAATAAAAATCCTTTCAGTGAAACTATAGAGTCGAAGCTAATTAAAATAGAGACCTTCCCCCACCCTGCCGAGTTCAGACAAAGTAATAAGAGTGAAGAGTTTATTAAAGGTGAGGATGTTGACCCTTCTGACGCTAATCGATATATCAAGGTTGGTAACATCCTCCATCAACTATTTTCTACCATTTTAACGGAGGAAGATATAGAACCACGTTTAAAGGATTTAGAACAGCAAGGTGTTGTTTACAATGATGAAGTAACCTCGACAGAACTTAGGAATAAAATAGCTAATGCTTTAAGAAATGAGAAAGTTAAATCGTGGTTCTCTAATCGATGGGAATTATTCAATGAATGTACGATAATTGAATATGACAACCAAGATGGAGTTGTTCGTGAACATAGACCTGACCGCGTTATGACCGATGGAAACGAAATAATTATCGTTGATTTCAAATTTGGTAAACCACGCACAGAGTATCATGCGCAAGTAAAACAATATATTGAATTACTTAAACGAATGGGGCATAAGAACATATCTGGTTATTTGTGGTATGTCATGCGTAATGAAGTTGAAGAAGTCAATATTACTCAATAGTGGTATTATTCAGCATTAAAAGTATCGTAACAAAATCGCATTTATATCATTCAATCCTTCAAAACAAATGAAATCATTTCTCGAACATATAGCAAAAGATTTACTCGATAAATACGGAACTGATTTGGCACATATTGCCGTTGTCTTTCCTAACAAACGTGCATCTTTATTTCTCAATCAAGAACTCGCCCGTCTGGCTGGTAAGCCAATATGGAGTCCCGCTTATATTACAATATCAGATTTCTTCCGTCAACATTCGGAACTAACTGTAGCCGATCCTATCAAAAGTGTTTGCGATTTATATAAGAGCTACATAGAGGTAACAGGTCATGTTGAAGAAACTTTAGATCAATTCTATGGATGGGGACAACTACTATTAGCCGACTTCGATGACATCGATAAAAACATGGCTGATACAAAGATGGTCTTTGCAAATATCAGAGACTTGCATGAGTTAGATGATGTCAGTTATCTTACAAATGAGCAGAAGACTGAATTACGCCGTTTCTTCGCTAATTTCGATGATAACCCAGAGGGTATTCGTGAAAAGTTTATCACACTTTGGGCTAGACTAAAGGACATATATGACAACTTTAAGCAAAGACTTCGTTCACAAGGGCTTGCTTATGAAGGTATGCTATATAGAGATGTAGCCGAGCAAAATTCTATTGAAACAAAGTATGAACATTACATTTTCATCGGTTTCAACGTTCTACAGAAAGTTGAACAGCACTTATTCAAGCATTTAAAGAAAGATTATAAAGCTAGTTTCTATTGGGATTATGATCGATATTACATGAACTCAAATAACGAGGCTGGCACATATATCCATCAATGGCTGGATAAATTTCCGAATAGTTTGCCTAATGATAACGATGAGATATACGATAACCTTGGGAATGATAAACAGATAAATTTTATATCAGCTCCTACAGAAAATCTGCAAGCACGATACATTACAGAATGGTTAAAAGAGGACAATCGTTATAAGGATGGCAAGCGAACAGTTATTGTTTTATGTGATGAACACTTATTACAAACTGTTATCCATTGTATCCCTGACGAAGTAAAGACATTGAATATAACAACTGGTTTTCCTTTAAAGCAAACTCCTATTGCTTCTATGGTAATGCAACTCTTGGCACTACAATTAGAAGGTTACTCTCAATCGGAGCAGGGTTATAGGATACGTTATCTTAGTAGGGTGTTACGACATCCGTATGGTAAATATCTAATTCCAGAGGCAGAGAAATTGATAGAAAAGATAAAGGAGGAAAAAGAGTTTTATGTAAACGTGAATGAAATTTCACAACTAACTTATCATCAAAGTGATAAGCAACATTTACTAGAACTTGTCCATTGGCTATCTGATACTATCCGTATCATTGGAATGAATGGTGCAGCTGTAAATAAAGATCCTCTTTTCCAGGAGTCAGTGTTTAGAATGTACACCTTACTTACACGCCTATACGACTTAATGTCAAGTGGGGATCTTGAGGCTGATAAGATAATTTTCCGAAGATTATTAAATCAACTCATTACCACAACAAGCATTCCTTTTCATGGGGAACCAGCTCAAGGCGTGCAAGTAATGGGCGTACTAGAAACTCGTAATCTCGACTTTGATCACGTCCTTGTTCTCTCATGCAATGAAGGTAATATGCCTAAGGGAGTTGATGATGCCTCATTTATCCCCCACTTGATTCGTAAGGCTTATGGACTAACGACCATTGATAACAAGGTGTCTATCTATAGTTATTATTTCCATGGTTTGATTCAAAGAGCAAAAGATGTAACCTTCTTATATAATAATTCCACGCAAGGTAGTCAAACTGGAGAGATGAGTCGCTTTATGTTACAACTAATGGTGGAGTGGAATCATCCAATTCATCGACTTGCATTAAAGGCTGGTCAAGAACCGATGAGGATTGATACAGAGATCGTATATAAGGATGATGCTGTCATGAATAAGTTGGATGAGATTGGTCGTTTCTCCCCTACTGCCATTAATACTTATATTCGTTGTTCATTAAAGTTCTACTTTAAATACATTGTAGGAATAAGTGAATTAGAAGATGTTGAAGAAGATGATATTGATGGACGTTTATTTGGTAACATCTTCCATTGTGCAGCTCAGCTGATGTATGAAAAGTTACTACCAAGAGACATTATTACAGCTAAGAACATTGATGATCTATTAAAGACAGGTAAGAGTTCTCAACCAATTACATCAGGAAACTCACAATTAACTTTGGAGGACATTGTTGATGAAGCCTTTGCCACGACACTCTTTAATAAAGAAGCAGGAACAAGAACCTATCCCAAGCTAAATGGTTTACAGCTAATAAACCGCGAAGTCATCGTGAAATATTTACGTCAGTTATTACGAATCGACCAACGCTCTACACCTTTAAGAGTACTTGCACATGAGTTTGATGTGAATAGAAGTATAACTATCAAGGTGGGTGATAGAGAAAAGAAGTTAAGAGTTGGCGGGCGTGTTGATCGACTAGATGAGATCTTTTCAGATAGTGACAAGGCACAATTACGTGTCGTAGATTATAAAACTGGTGGTAGAGTTGCAGCTCCACTGAAATCTATTGACGAGGTATTTGATCCAAAGAATGTAGCTTTTAAGAAGAGTGACTATACAATGCAAGCTATGTTTTATAGCTTAATTGAAGCAGAGCATGATGATAAGCTTAATCCTTTGCATCATGCGGTTAGCCCTGCATTACTCTTTATTCAACACGCAGGTGGTGATGATTATTCACCAATATTGTCAATGGAAGGGAAAGAAATAACAGATGTTACGGAATATAAGGAACCTTTCTTTGAACATCTCATTCAACAATTGGAGGATCTCTTTAATCGCAATATTGCTTTTAATCCTACTGATGATCTTAATGCTTGTTCCTATTGTCCCTATAAACAAATGTGTGGTAGATAATGGTTTAATTATAAGTATAATTCAATTCTTATAGTTTTGATTTGATTTTACATGAACAAACATCTTCAGCTTTTCAACTATTCTACAAATATGTTGAATAAATGAGGATGTTTGTTTCTCTTTTTAATGTAAGATTTATAGTTTAGGTTGATATTCTTCCTTGTACTTATTACCCTTATTAACAGGGGGTAAGCCTCGTTGATTGAATTAAATAGTTATTTTCGCAATTTATATCAACTTTATAAGAAAAAAGTTTCTAATTATTTGGACATTTCAAACTAAATTTATACCTTTGTCACAGATACAACTTAATATACAAATAATATTTGTTATAGTCTTTTATAGACAAAGCGTTCTTTTACAACTGAGTTTAAATAAACGAATCTACAATTAAGTAATTGCAATAATATAAGTAATGTCATTGTTGTAATCTCCCTTTATAAGAAAGAGAGGTTAGCATGATAAAGTATAATGACTTTGGAGAACCTAATGAGTCTCCATGATGTAGAATAACAAACCTGACGAACTTCTATAATTTTAGTTCCCAGCAAGTTTAAGTTAAAGTACGATTAGCGTTTAAGTTAAAGTACGATTGACGTTTAAGTTAATGTACAACTCACGCTAAGGTTTAAGTACAATAACGTTTAAGTCAAAGTACAAAATTCTTCTGAACAAGAGCCTTTTACAGCTCAGAAGTGAAGAAGGATTTATGATAAGATTTTTGTAGTATTAACGGGGTGTGCACCTATGTGTTATACCTCATATATTAATTTTTAAAAAATCTTGTTTATGATTTACTTAAAAGTTAAAAGATCAGTCCATCGGGTTGGTCCTAACAAAGGTCAGAAAGCCTTTAGTGCAGTACCTAAGGCTCCTAACAAGTTCTCTTCAACATGGCTTATTGAGCGTATTGTTCGAGAGACTTCTTTGAGTGAAGGCGATGTGCATAACGTGTTAATAACGTTACGAAACATTGTCAAAGAGGTTGTACAACTAGGCGGATCACTTGATTTAGGGGACATCTTCTCCCTTCGAACGGTTATTCACTCCAAGATGGAAAACAATGAGAAAGACGTAAGCGTCGCCTCATTGAAAAAGCCTCGCATTGTTGTGACATGGAAACACTCTGTGAGTAAGGCTTTAAAGAATCTACAAGTGGAAGTGGATAATCCTCTACGAAAGAAGGAGAAGCCGACTAAACCTAAGCCTGACAAGAAAGAAGAGGAAAACGGCCCGGTAGCTAATTCCTAAGCCATTCAGGATATGAATGTTGCTTTACTCTAATCGAATGGGAGGTAAACACTACAGTGTAGTTGTTTACCTCCTGTTTTTATTTATAAATACATAGAATCAATATCTAGGGCACAGCATAATCGGCAAGATATAATAGCATGAGACGGGAATCCCGTTATGCTTTCCTGGATTCCATTTAGGCATCTTCTTCATTACACGAAGTACTTTCGTATCAAGCTCATGGTTAGTGCTTCTGTAAATACTAAAATCAGACAATCTGCCATCTGACTTTACAATAAACTTTACCATCACTCTTACATATACTCCTTCTCTAATTATCCTTTTGGAAAAACGAAGGTGGGATATTAACCAAGTATTAACGTTACCTTTAAAGCTTGGCATCTCTTCAACAACAGTGTAGACCTTCTTTCCATTTCCTACGAAATCATTTTGAAAGCTACTGAATGCTTGAGTTATAGTCGTATCCGTCACTAAAAACAGAAATAATATGAATATAAATCTCTTCATTTGGCTTCTTCTTTATTAGGCTTGGAGGACATGTTCTTTGATATTCGGTAAGAACTCTATCAGTATAAAATACTACGAAAGTAAAGAATTCTAAGAGAATAAGAAGTTACAATCGCTTTAATTCTTCAAGATTCTTCTCTTCTTTTTCAAACTTTTGTTTACCAATACTATAAGTGAAACGCAACATGATCTTCCGACTTTCTCCATATCCCCAAGACGATAGATCCAAGCTATCTTTTATTCCATAGCTATCCCAACGCTCTGTATGTAACAGGTCTGTCATCAATAGTGAGAGGCGGAAACGATTATTATTCCATGATTTATTTAAGTCTAAATCAATACCACCTGTTGACTTATTCACTTCATAACTTCCTCCTTGACGTTTTGAATAGTATCGTCCTGAAAGCTCTAGGTCGATACCCAAAGGTAAATGAAAATTATTGTTTGCGGATAAGAAACATGATGGACGTTTATATTCTTGCTTATAGTTCTCGTAATTCAACTTATTATCAAAATAGTAAAATCCTATGTTGGAATTAATATCCCACCATGAAGTAAGACGCTTAGAATAGACCGCTTCTAATCCTATTTGCTGTTGTGTGCCTATATTTTTAGTTGTCATTATCGTCTTGTTATGCTCAAATACATCGGTAAGTGATGTAAAGTAATCATCTAGCTTATTATAATATAAGCTTAAAGATAAACTACTCCATGTATAGTTCAGTATAATCTTATTGCTTATCTGAGGCTTAAGAAAAGGATTGCCTTTCCAATAAGATAACTCATCTAATAAATATTCAAAAGGATTTAGATCTTCATACCGAGGTTTATCTTGTCGCCTACTGTATGAAAGAGCTACTTTGTTCTTATCATTGAAAGCATAAGATACTGACATGTTGGGGAATAGATTCAACTTCTTTCGATTATTTTCTTCTATCAACTGGTTAGCATAAGAGTGCAGCTTATTATTGGTATACATATACTCCATACGTAGACCAGTACTTAACTCTAGTTTATTCAAAGAGAGTGTGTATTGCACATAAGTCTCAATATTATCTTCGTTGTACTTAAATCTGTTTGAGCGTTGTGAGTCTATTATCCCATTCTTTTTAAAAAGAAAGATATTATTACTCTTTATCAATGAAGTCTTAGCACCTATTAGCCATTCATTCTGTGCATTAGGTTTATATTTATAGTCAGCTAATAAGGCATAAATATCAATATCTTTGTCAGGTTGAGAATAGAATAAATCAGAACGAATAAGTATGTTATTAGATGAAAAATAATCATTGGGTTGTTTGCAACGAGCTTTACCATCAAAATGTGTCCAATCAACAGAAAAAGAAAACTGATGACTCTCTGATGGTTGGTATAGATAGTTTATACTGTTATTGTATTGAATTGTCTTCTGCTTTACATAGTCATTGCGTGCCTTTAGGAGTCCATCTAACGTAGAGGTACCATTATATACCTGTGTTGTTGTCTCTGTCAAACCAGGTCCAACAAGCAGATTCATCGTACTATTAAAATACAATTTATTCTTTTGATTAGGTTGCCAAGAGAAATCAACACCTACAGAGTAAGTGTTTCGCTTATCAGTATCAGATGTTTCTGATAAACTTTTATTGCCATCTTGAACTTTCTCAAAGCCATACTCCATTGCATAATGTCCTAAGCTATGGCTATAGTTCAAACCTAATTGCCATTTGCTTTTATTGAAGGAGAAAGAAATATCAGAGTTTTGTCTTATGTTCTTCCAGTAAGACAAACTATGTGAAGTTGTAAGGAAGGTACCAGTTCTTTCATTGCTTTTCAAGATAATATTAATAACTCCTCCTGCTCCATCAGTACCAAAACTCGCATTAGGATTAGTAGAACTTTCAATGCGAGTAATTTTAGATGAGGGCAGAGAGCGAAGATAAGCAGAAAGTTCTTCCCCTTGTAACATAAGTTTCTTTCCATTTATGTATATGGCGGTTCCTCCAAGGGTAGCTAAAGATATATCTCCCTTACTATTTACCGATATTCCGGGTGAATGCTTTAAAACATCTAAAGCATTTCCGATATCGGTAAGATAAGTTTGTGCCACATTTATCTGTAATTTACCATTAGATAAGCTAGTTAATGGACGTGACTTGCGAGCTGTAACAACAACATCTTTCAAGACAACATTATCTGCTTCTAACTGAATAGTTGGAAGAATCTCCGATGCGGTGATTGTTATATCTTTCTTAAATTCTTTATAACCTAATGCCCTTATATATAAAAGGAAATGTCCCGTTTGCTCTGGAAGTTGAAAGTCTCCATTATCATCAGTAAGTGTCGTTTCTATAAGGATACTATCTGGTAAAGAAATTAGCATAACTACAGCGGCATCAATTCCCTTACTTTGCTTATCAACAATCCTTCCGCTTGCATTATTCTGTGCACTCAATGAGATAGAATATAGTATTCCAATACAAGATAAGATTACTTTCAAAAGAAACTTCATAGTCTTTAATAAATATTTGTTACTCAAAAGATAATTTGTTCAGACGGGTTTTCAATTCGTCTGCATAAGATTTGCGAATGGAGAGGGTTAGTTCACAAGTATTATCAAACACTTGATTGATGATTCGTGGATTCATATCCTTTACTATCTTCATGACTGCATTCATCATTGGATAGGAGAAAGTAAACTTAATCTGCTCTTCTATAAATCTTTCTTCGATGTCACAATGAGCAATGGCATCAGATGATGCTTCCCGATAAGCCACTATTAGTCCACTTGTACCAAGTTTGACTCCACCAAAATAACGTACAACAATAATAAGAGTATTTGTCAATCCATTGCTATCTATTTGTCCTAGAATGGGTTTACCTGCAGTAGATGATGGCTCCCCGTCATCATTCATTCGGAATTCTTCTCCCATGAAGCCAATCCTGTAAGCATAACAGCAATGGCGAGCATTATAGTACTTCTTTCTATACTCTTTTACTATCTCTAAAGCTTGCTCAACTGAGTCTACATGATGGGCAAAAGCGAGGAACTTACTCCGACTTTCAGAGTAAAATCCCTCACCTATTGCTTTTTCTGTTATTGTTTTATATTTATCGTTGTCCATTCAATAATAATAACCATCGCTTAATCTAGCTTGTGAATCACAAGACCAGAACGTAGCTTTGGCTCAAACCAAGTAGCTTTGGGTGGCATGATCTTTCCACTATCAGCTATATCCATAATCTGTTGCATAGAGACAGGATAAAGTGCTAGTGCCCAACGCATCTCTCCACTATCAACACGACGTTTAAGCTCCTTAAGCCCACGTAGACCACCAACGAAATCGATGCGTTTATCAGAACGGAGATCCTTGATACCCATTAGTTCGTCTAGAATCAAACGACTAGAGATGTCAACATCAAGCACACCTATAGGGTCAGTATCATCGTATGTACCTGGTTTTGCCTCTAAGCTATACCAATTGTGATCAATATATAAGGAGAACTCATGTAATTTGGTAGGGCGATACTCTTCCTCTCCCTTTAGTTCTACAATAAAGTTCTTCTCTAATGCTTGTAAGAACTCTGCAACTTCCATGCCATTTAAGTCCTTAACTACACGATTATAGTCTAGAATGGTTAATTGACTAGATTGGAAGCAAACAGCCATGAAGTAATTATACTCTTCATCGCCTTTATGTCCTGAGTTATTCTTCGCTTTCTCTGCACCTACTAGAGCTGCAGCAGCTGAACGATGATGTCCGTCTGCGATATAAAGGCTTGGCATCTTCTTAAATTCTTCGGTAATCGTATCGATGTCAGCTTTATCACTAACAACCCAAAACTGGTGACGGAATCCATCGTCAGGTGCAACGAAGTCATACTCTGGAGTTGTTTGTGCATAGCGACTTAACAATGTGTCCAATACATTGTTATCTGGATAAGCAAAGAACACGGGCTCTACATTCGCATTGCAAACACGAACATGCTTCATTCGATCTTCTTCTTTATCACGGCGTGTTAGCTCATGTTTCTTAATATTTCCATTCAGATAATCGTCAACATAGGCACCAACCACAAGTCCATACTGCGTTTTACCATTCATGGTCTGTGCATATATATAATAACAATCCTTATCGTCTTGGACTAACCAGCCTTTATCTTGAAATTTCTGGAAGTGCTCTACTGCACTATCATAAGCTCGTGGGTCAGACTCATCTATAGTGGATTCAAAATTAATCTCTGGTTTGATAATGTGATATAAACTCTTCTCATTATCCCCCGCCTCCATGCGTGCTTCTTCAGAATCTAGTACATCATAAGGACGACTTGCAATTGATTCAACTAACATCTTAGGAGGACGAACACCTCTAAACGGTTTAATAATAGCCATTGTATTCTAGGTTTTTAGGTAAATAAAAGTATGACAGCCTAGAAGTTATGATTACTGTTCTAGGCTATCATTCTTTGTTTTGTTTAAGATTTACTTATTTACTTGAAAAGTAGTGTCACCTGTCTCAAAGAAAGCATTGATTTGCTTTGCAGCTGCTACACCAGCATTTAAGTTAGCTTCAGCTGTTTGTGCACCCATCTTCTTTGGTGTAGAGAAGTAACGCCCAGTGAATTTCAAGAACTCTTCGTCAGCATCAGGTTTGATGTCTGTGATGAACTTAAGATCTTCACGCTCAGCCATCAACTTTAAGAGTTCTTCTTCGTTAATCACCTCTTTACGTGCGGTATTCAATAAGATTGCTTTCTTCGGAAGTTGATTAACCATTTCATAATTAATACTCTTAATAGTATCTGGTGTAGCAGGAATATGTAATGACAAAACATCAGAAACCTTGAACAAATCGTTTTGTGTCTTTACAGCATGAACTCCAGCGGCTTCGATTGCCTCGGCTGGGCAGAATGCATCATAAGCATAAACATCCATATCAAAGCCCTTTGCAATACGTGCGACATTACGACCAACGTTTCCAAATGCAAGTATTCCAAGTTTCTTACCCTTTAACTCTGTACCAGACTTGCCATTATAGAAGTTTCGGATTGCATATACCAACATACCAAAGACAAGCTCCGCTACTGCATTAGAATTCTGTCCAGGAGTATTCTCAACAACAACATTCTTTTCCTTAGCATATTTAGTATCAATAGAATCATATCCAGCACCAGCTCGAACGATAATCTTCAATTGATTAGCAGCATCTAATACGTCAGGTGTAATCTTGTCAGAACGAACAATCATCGCATCGACATCCTTTACAGCTTCTAATAATTGAGCCTTATCTGTATACTTTTCTAATAGGAGTACTTCATGTCCAGCACCCTCTAACTCTGATGTTATATTCTTTACAGCAGCAGGTGCAAATGGCTTTTCAGTTGCAATTAAAATCTTCATAGCTTCAATGTTTAGGTATAATTTTAGTAAAGATTAGATTCAGACTTGACTATATATAGCCAAGTCTGATATGTATGAATTATAGATTCAACAATGTTATTAATGTTGAGCTTCAAACTCTTTCATTGTATCAACAAGAGCTTGAACACCTTCTATTGTTTGAGCGTTATAACAGCTAGCACGGAAACCACCAACACTGCGATGTCCCTTAATACCAACCATTCCACGAGCCGTTGCAAAGTCAAAGAACTCTTGCTGAAGGTCGTTGTACTCATCATTAAGAACGAAACAGATATTCATGTAGGAACGATCTTCTTCAGTCTTAACAGTACCACGGAAGAGCTTATTTCTATCGATTTCACCATAAAGAAGGTCAGCACGTTCCTTCGCAATCTTAGCCATTGCTTCTACTCCACCTTGAGCTTTCACCCAACGCAGATTTTCCAATGCTGTATAAATTGGTACAACAGGAGGAGTATTAAACATAGAACCCTTATCCACATGTGTACGATAATCGAGCATTGTTGGAATCTGACGATCAACCTTACCTAAGGCGTCATCCTTTACAATAACGAATGTAACACCAGCCATTGAAAGGTTCTTTTGTGCTCCACCATAGATACAATCATACTTTGCTACATCAACAGGACGACTCAAAAAGTCTGAAGACATATCACCTATCAAACGTACTGGAACATCAGGATCATTGTGAAGTTCTGTACCATAAATGGTATTATTGGTAGTGATGTGAAGATAATCAAGATCTGTTGGAACCTCATAACCCTTAGGAATATAAGTGTAATTATCATCAGCAGAAGATGCCACTTCTACAACATCACCCAACATCTTAGCTTCCTTGATGGCTTTCTTTGCCCAAACACCAGTATTCAGATAACCAGCTTTCTTTACAAGGAAATTCATTGGAATCATGTGGAACTCAAGTGATGCACCACCACCCAAGAAGAGCACGGAGTAACCTTCAGGAACGTCTAAAAGCTCCTTAACTAAAGCTGAAGCTTCATCAATTACTGGTTGGAAGTCCTTTGATCTATGGCTTATTTCTGCCAAAGATAGTCCAATACCATTGAAATCCAAAATCTGTTTTGCAGTATTCTCAATCACTTCTCTAGGAAGGATACAAGGACCCGCATTAAAGTTATACTTCTTCATCTGATCTGTTTAGTTTAAGTTTGACTTAAGTTGTATAGTTATTATTCTTACTTCAGTATTAAATCTCTAACTTCTTATGGCTTTATGTGTGCGAAGATACGTTTTTATTTTGGTACTTCCAAATAAACAAAGATAAAATATTTCAAATACTACACGCCTGTAGTAAACTTGTAAATAAACAGAATTAAAGAGAAGGTGACGTTTTGTTAAAACGATCACCTTACTTCTTCCACTATTGTTTTGATTCCTTTAATTTTCTGTCCTTTAGAAGCCAAAATAACCTTTTTTACTTTTGTTCGGTCAATAGCTACATAACAATACCTGTCTTTAATATCTATCTTTCCAATTTCTGACGAATGTAAACCTATTTTCTTGCAAAGGAAACCTACAATATCTATTTTGGAGATTTTATCCTTTTTCCCCTTACCTATATATATAGTAGCCATGCGTGGCAAAGAAGGTTTAGGAAGATTCGTCGGAAGTTGGTATTCTTCATTCTCATTACTAACATATTCAGGTAACGTTTCTCCTGGTCCGAGAATAAAGAAAGTTCTTCCTTCCTTATCCCAACGAGCTGTACGCCCTACTCTATGAATATAATTATCTTCTGTTTCTGGTATATGATAATGAATGATATTATCAACATCAGGTATATCCAATCCTCGAGAAGCTAAGTCTGTACTTATAAGTATAGAAACAGAGCCATTTGAGAAACGATAAAGTGCAGCCTCACGCTCATCTTGTTCCAAACCACCATGATACCAACTCACAATAAAGTCATTCTCTTTTAGGAAGGTGGCTACCCGCTCTACAGATTCACGATAATTTAAGAATACGATTGTACTTTCATTCCCCAACGAAAGTAAAAGTCGTTTAAGCGAATCAAGTTTATCTTTCTCTGGACTTTTGACCGTATAAAGATGTACCCTATCTGGAATATTATCATCATCCGTTCTATAGTCTAGATAAATGGTTCTACCCATAGAAACAAAGGCAGGAATCAATTCCGACTCTGTAGCAGAGAGTAGGATTCGTCGTTCTATATTCGGTAATTTATTGAGAATGCTCATCATCTCTCCCTGGAAGCCAAGTTCAAGACATTTATCAAACTCATCAATTACTAACCATTTAATCGTTTCTGCATTAAGATTCTTCTTGTCTAAATGATCATTTAATCGACCTGGGGTTACAAATACTATCTGGGGTTTAACATCTCTAAGCACTCGATGCTCATCCATCGTAGGTCTACCACCATATAATGCCATTGCTCTTAATCCACTTCCCATATCTTTTAAAACCATAGCAGATTGAAGTGCTAATTCACGTCCAGGCAATAAGACAACAGCTTGTAATTCATCAGAATTTGCGTCTAGGCGTTGAATCAACGGAAGCAGATAAGCATAAGTCTTACCTGATCCCGTAGGTGACATCACGACAACATCTTTACCTGTATAAAGGACAGCCTCTTCCGTTGCCTTTTGCATTTCATTCAGTTGGAGACCTAGCTTATCTATAACATTATTATTGTTCATATTTAACCTCTTTTCTTATCTTATCAATTTCATCAAATTCCTTACCCATATTGAGATTCAAATAAATAGTATATAATGGTGCTAGCCATTTCCCTTTATCATCAGGTGCTAACTGCCTAAATTTCTCCATATAAGGGCGAGATAATCCATATAACTCAATAATCTTTGCACGCTTACTCCTATATTGCTGCCTATCCTTATTCATTTCTATGGCTTGATTAAAGTAAGCTAATCCAATGTTATAATAGGCATCTACATAAGCGTCATTTCTCTTAATTATATCGTTACAAATCTTTATACAATCATTATATCTACCTAGGTTAAGAAGAGCTGTACTCTTAGCAAACATAAATAACAAACTAGTGGAATCAGCTTTTAAGGCTCGTTCTGATATAACAAGTGTAGAATCATGTTCACCTTTTTTAGTATAATATTCCACAAGCCTAGGAAAGAAAAAAGCAAAATTAGGGTATTGCTTAAACCCTTCTTGCAGCGACTTTACATACATAGTCGTATCTTTCTGAATCCAATAAGCCTCGGCTTCATATTGTTTAACAAAATTAAGCATAGAAGTATCACGTTCTGCCAAATCTTTAAAACGCATAATCTTATCAGCATCTCCTAATTTATAACCACAGAACATTGACCAATAAGCAGCATGAGGTATCAAAGCATCACTTTGCAAATAGTTATATCCGGTAAAAAGTGGATACTCAGCAGATAATAAATAATCACGATAATACTCAAATGCTGTTTTATAATCATTTTTATGGATGAAATAACTACCTCCATTAAATAGATTTGGGCGAATAGAATTTAAAAACGAAGCATGTTTCTCCCTGTATTTAGGATGAACCAGCCCTCTTTTATCAGCTTGTGCATCAATAGAATCGAAGCTAGACATCGTCTCATACAATCGTTTCGTTATTGAGAAGAAAGCAGCTGTATCATATTTTTCTTTTAGATAGAGCTTTTCATTCCCTTGCTCGTATTGTTTTGTTAGAACATCACATAATAGTAACCATATCTTATGATTATTTCTTGACGTTGAATCTACTAATAGTCCGCGAAGTGTTCCTTCGGCTTTTGAGAGTTCCTTACCAGACTTTATCTGGTCACGCACTGTTTGTAATTGTTTCTTTTGTGCGTAACACATAGATGGTAAAACAAAACAAATATATAATATAAGAACCTTAATCGTTTTCACTCTTCTGATATTTCGTTACTAAAGGCTCTAATTCCTCAGCCTTTATTTTATCATTCAGTATTGTATAAGTTAGGTAGAGCGGTGCAACCCAATCAACTTTGTTTCGACGTGGATCTTTTGCCCTTACACGTTCTAAATAGGTGCGAGCCTGTGCAAAGACTGTCATAAACTCATTATCCGAAACATTATCTCCCTTCTTTCGTTTTGCCAAGACAGAATCACGTAAAACCATCCCTAAACTATTCAAACATACCCCTATATTATAAGCCACTGGGATATTACTAGGATCGATCTCATCCGCTTGCCTATACGCATCTATTGCCTCTTCCCAACGTTCGGCACGCATAGCTATCTCTCCCTTTAAAATCCAAGGTACTATAGAATTTGTATTATTTTCTAAACAATCATCTACAAAATCTTCTAAATTAAATCTTGGAGTTGGATTCTGATAAAATTTCATAATCCATGAGAAATAGGTTTCATTTGTTGGATCTGAACGATACAATCTCTGTATAACAGATAAATAGCGAAGAGAGTCTTCCGCATTAACCATTTGATCGTGCATACACTGAGCTTTTATCTCTGCTGAGGCTTGGGCACTCTCATCATATTGCATGGCTATATCAGCATACTCATTAGCCATTTTTAAGTTACGAGATTTCAAATAAAAATAAGCTAAATAATATGCAGCAACTCCAGATTCGTCAATATTATCTTTTACTAATGGCGATTTTCTAGTTTCTAAATAGAGCTTCAGAGCATCAATCCCCTCTTGCTTTAAATAAGACTTTTTATAAAAATATTTCCCTGCATCAATCAGCATAGGATGCAATATAGCCAAACGTTTCTTATTCTCCTCCTCATACTCTGGTAAGATTTTCCCCTTTCGATTAGGCATTCTATCAAACTCATCACATTTTAGTGAATATTCTACCCCATCAACAACTGTCTTAAAAATGGTAATAGAATCCCTATCCGATTGTTTCTCTATTTTGGAAAAAGCGTTCCTAGCTAGGCGATTAAAAGACTCCGCTTGCTTATGCATATCTTGTGCTTCTACAATTTGAATGCAGAATAACGCACATATAAATAGTGTTAGTAGCCTTCTCATTTATGACATTTTAGTTAAAAAAAATTCCCCTCTTATGTATATTACCTAAGAAGATAACTTACACATAAGAGAGGATTTATTACTGCTGATTATTGTACACCAGCGTCAGCAGCTGCTGCTAGTGTCTCAGGAGCTTGAGCACCCTTTACAAAGTAGTAGCATCCATAAAGAGGATAAGCCCATGAAGACTTTTGCTCTTTGAGAGTGTCAAGTTTCTTTGCTGTCTCAAGATAAGAGATAGCCTTGTTATATACCTCATTAAACTGAGCACGAGCAGCTGGAGAAAGAACTCCCTTAACAGCAGCTACACGCTCTTGAGCCTTATAGAACCAGCACTGACCAATTGAAGCATTGATAGCAATTCTTGCATTGTCATCCTTTGCTTGTTCCAAAGCCTTAGAAAGGTAATTAGCAGCTGTCTCATAGTCTTTCTTTTGACTTGCAAACTGACCCATCATTACTAATGCACCATAACTGTTAGGATTCTTTGCTAATGCTGAATTTACGATTTCTTCAGCCTTATTTTGCATACCAAGTGCACTATAAGTAGAAGTCAATGTGGTCAATACTGCATCATTCTCAGGATCTTGAGCATAAATACCAGCGAGCTTGTCAGCATAATTTAAAGAATCCTGACGTGTCTTGAGTTGTGAACCTAAGATGGCTAGCTGTAATTGTTGAGCATCTTTCGCACGATCTTTGCTCTTCAAAGCATAAGATACATACTTTTCTGCCTTCTTGAAATCCTTATTCTGATAAGCATAATAAGTTGCGAAGTAAGCAATCTCATTCAAGTTTTCATCCTTAGACTTATCAAACTTTGAGAACATTGGCTCATCAGCAGAGTCTACGT
>ERZ773051.674-NODE-674-length-21757-cov-3.205050_pt1 | contig 21757 bp, 18 predicted proteins | sample MGYA00580631_ERZ773051 | MGnify/ENA primary metagenome ERZ773051 (study PRJEB29015, sample SAMEA2738137) | human oral metagenome | biome: human oral; feature: human-associated habitat; material: saliva | place: China | collected 2204 ... | reverse complement strand
GGTACCGCGCCTTCTAGGCCCCATCAGGACCCATCCCGAAGAATCCTCTGCGTCCATCTTGCGGATCGGCATCCCGCTGACCGCGCATCGATCCGCGTCGGTTGGAAAGGCGATTCGACATGCGGAACGCAGGGCCCAGATTATCCATCTCATATTACGCACGCGGAAGGCCCTCTTCGATCCTGTCATCAAGAGCCTGGGGGGGGGGTCGTCCCAGATTTCTTCGCCACATACATGAGGCGGTCGACGTCGCGCTCGAGCTTGCGCAGATCTCGGGTCGTCGCGATGTGCCTCGTGATGGTTCCGAACGCGAACGAGATATCCATGTCCTTCGGGCAGATGCCCTCGTCCGCGATCGCTTTGCGCGCGAATTCCTGGGCGCTGAGGAGCCGGGCGTTCTGCTCGGCGTATGAAAGGGTCGTCGACGTCACGATGAACTCGTCGCCGCCCATGCGATAGCAGCGTCCTTCGTTTCCGAACGATCGGACGAGCCCATCTGCGACGCGTATAAGCACGCGATCGCTTTCAACGAGAAGCTGCAGGTTCTCAGCACGAAAGGCGAGCCCGTCAAGGGTTTCTATGCTGTCGGCAGCGCTTCGGGCGACCTGTACGCGGTCGATTATCCGATCAATGTGCCGGGTTGTTCCCATGGTCGGTGTTTGACATGGGGATATCTTGTAGGTAAGGCTATTGCTGGCAAGTGGGAGGGCGATAATCTCGTCTAATTTGCCGTGTAGAGCACGTTCGGACCCCTCCTCGGACGTGCGCATTGCGATTGGACGGGCGCGCGGATCGTTTTGTCTGCGCGCCTGCTCGGATAATATCATGCGACCGCCGTTGCGATGCGCGGATCTCTACCCCGAGGATTCAAGGGCGGAATTCCGCGCATCGCCTGAGCGAGCTGAGCCGGTTTCGCGATGCAGCGCCCGATTCGTCCCGAGTTACCTCCTCTGCCCCGCGAACGCGTAGAAACCGGGCGCATCGACCATCGTGTCGATGTCGAAATACGTCTTCCAGGGTTCGATCTCTTCCTCAATGGAGCGAAGCTCGCAGCTCACGGTATCGGATACGTGCTTCTTCGCATGATGCTGGTTGATTTCGTCGCGACCCGTCCCGTGCGCGATAACGAAACGTCCGCCTGGAACCACCAGGCGCGCTGCCGCTTCGACGACGGCGTGCTTGTCGAGCATGTGCGGATAGGCGTTGTAGATGACGAGGGCGTCGAAGCCTTCTTCGTCGGCGACATCGCAGATATCGCAGGCGATGAAACGTACGTGCGTTTCATCCGCGAATCGCTTTCGTGCTCGGGCCACCATCTCTTCGGCCACGTCGACGCCGACGACCTCACGTGCACCGGCCGCCAGGTAATGCGCGACCATGGTGCCCGTTCCGCACCCCGCGTCGATCACGCGTCCGTCCGCGCAGCCGGCCAAGGCGGCCACGGCTCCTTGGACGGGGCTTGCATCGGGCTCGCATCCGGCCCATTCTTCCGCACGTCCATTGAAGTATGCAGCGATATTGTTCATGAGAACCATTCCTTTCTTTTCAGAGGGCCACGACGACGCGGCGGCCCCTGTGTTCGATGATATCCGTTTCCAATCCATAGATGCTCAGCATGCGTTCAGGCGTGACGACGGACGCGTCGCCGAGCGCATCCACCTGCCCGTCTTTGATGAACAGGAAGGCGTCGCAATAGCGGAGCGCCAGGTTGACATCGTGCATGACGGCTGCCGCCGCTATGCGGCGCCGATCGACCTCCGTGCGAATCGCCTGCATCACCTCGTGCTGGTTCGCGGGATCCAGGTTGTTCGTGGGTTCGTCCAGAAGCAGCGTGTCGGTTTGCTGCGCGAATGCGCGCGCCAGGACGACCTTCTGGTATTCGCCGCCCGACAGCTCGTCGACGTAGCGCAGCGCGTAGTCGGCCAGGCCGAGCCGTCCAAGCACGTCTTCCACGACGGCGTGGTCTTCGCTCGAAGGTCCAGCGTCGATATGGGGATGCCGTCCCATCAGCACTGCGTCGTAGACGCTCAGGCGCGTCGCATGGCTGTGCTGGGCCACATAGGCCACCTTGCGTGCGCGTTCGCGCCTCTGCACGCGGGGGAGAGGCGTGCCGTCCAGCAGCACCGATCCTTCCTGCGGGCGCATGATGTCGACGAGCAGGTTCATCAGGCTCGACTTTCCGCATCCGTTCACGCCGAGCACCGCGAGGAATCCCCCGGGTTCAAGGCGTATCCCCACGCCTTGGAGCAGTGGCCGGGCAGCATCGTAGGAAAAGCGCAGGTCGCGACCTTCCAGCATCAGCGGCTCACCCCCTTGAAGAGCAGGTAGATGAACAGAGGGGCACCGATGAAGGCGGTGATGGCCGATATGGGCAGGATGAGCGGCGCGACCACGGCATGGCAGGCGATGTCGGCCAGAAGCAGCAGGCTCGCGCCGACGAGCGCCGAGGCGGGCATCAGGTAACGATAGTCCGCTCCGAGCAGGCGCCGCGTGATATGCGGGGCCACAAGCCCGACGAAGTTGATGATGCCGCAGAACGCGATGACGCATGCTGCGGCAAGCGAAGCCGCGACCATGCAGGCAAGGCGCGTGCGTCCCACCGCCACGCCGAGTCCGTGGGCAAGCCCTTCGCCCGATTCTATGGCGTTGAAGCTTCCCGCATGCGCGAGGAAGAAGGTCCCGCTTGCGGCGGTTACGGCCGACATCACGGCGAGCTGGCTCCAATTCACGCGGGAAAGGTCGCCGAAGGTCCAGAAGACCACAGCTGCCACCTGGGAATCCTCGGCGAAGTACTGGATGAGGGTGGTGCCTGCGGTGAATAGCGCCGATAGCGCCACGCCGGCGAGCACGATGCTCCCGGGCGTCATCTCGCGCAGGCGCGAGAGCCCGAGGATCACGGCGGTGGAGAGCATGGCGCCCGCGAACGCGCAGGCAGCGGTCATGACGGGATTAACCGAAGAGGTCGCGCCTTCGAAGGCTGCGGCTCCGCCGCCAGCGATCAGGATGATGGCGACGGATGCTCCGAACGCCGCGCCCTGGGCGACGCCGAGCGTGCTTGCCGAGGCAAGGGGATTGCGCAGCACGCTTTGGAATGCGCAGCCCGAAAGCGAAAGCGCGATGCCCGCGACGAGCGCCGTAAGGACGCGGGGCAGGCGCATGTTCACGATGACGGCGGTCGTCTGAGCGTCGGCTGTGCCGACGATGACGCTCAGGATATCGGCAGGGGAAAGCGCGATCGTTCCCATGCCCAACGAGGCGCAAGCGATCGCCATGGTCGCGATCGCGATGCCGATGACCGCGAGCCGCTTCTTTCGCAGATATCCGCGATATGCTCCCGCGCCTGCGGGAGCTGCGGATGCCGATTTCGCACGCAGGCGCCCCCGTGCGCGCTGCAGCCTGATTTCTTCCATCGTGCCTCACGTTCGAGGGCCTTCACGCTTGGCAACGGGAAGGCCCTAAGTTTGTTCGCTTCCTCGATGTCCTCGCAGAAGGCTAGGAGAAGGAAAGCGCCTTGAAATCCATGCCGGCGTCTTTCATCGCGGGACGGAAGTCGCCGCCGAGCATCGTCGTGAATATTTCGGAGTACGTTGCCTCCAAGTCCACGTCGGCGAATGCCTCGGGGTAGAGGGTCGCGCCGATGAAATAGGCATCGCAGACGCCCATCTCGACGTTGGTCCCGTTCATGTTGTACGTGGGCTGGGTGTAGAGACGGCCGTTCTCGAAGGCGGAAAGGCCGTCGAAGAACGCCTGGTTGTCGGCGTAGTCCTTCTTCATGAGATCCATGTTGCCGGCGTTCAGGAACATGACGTCGGGATCCCACGCGCCCAGCTGCTCCAGATCGACGTCGACGGCGCCCTTCTCGCCGAGCTCATCGGCGACGTTCTTGCCGTGCACGGCATTGAGCGGGGCGTAGTTGCAATAGCTGCCGGAGAAGCTTTTCGCGCCCTTGTAGTTCACGGCGCCCACGTACACGCTCGGACGGTCGGCGTCGTCGATCTTCGCGGTGCGGCCGTCCAGGTCCTTCTGCCAACCTTCGAGCGCGCGCACGGTCGCTTCGGCATGCTCGGAGGTGCCGAGCGCCTCGCCGACCACGCGGATGGACGCGTACACGTCGTCGGAGAAGAGCTGATTCTGATAGGAGATGCCGACAACGGGGATGCCGGTGGCCTGTTGCAACGCATCGCATTCCTCGGCGCTGCGGCTCGAGATGATGACGTCGGGGTTCAGCTCGAGCATCTGTTCGGCGTTGACGTTGGTTTCCATGAGGTGGTTGCCGTTGCTTGTCGCGGGAAGCGATGCGAACAGGTCGGCGTGGACAACCGTGTAGGGACGGCTCATGGAGGGCTCGGTTTCCATCTCGGTCACGGCGACGAGCTTGTCCTGGCCGCCTGCGTACACGACGAAGCGCGCGCCCGAGCCGACCGTCGCGGCGCTCTTCACGTCTGCGGGAAGGGTGACGGTGCGCCCATAGACATCGGTCACGTCATGCGTCTGCGCGGCGGCCGCAGGGGCCGAATCGGCTTCAGGTGCCTGCATCCGATCGGCATTCGAGCAGGACGCAAGGACGAAGGCTGCGAGCGCCGCGGAAAATGCGAGCACGAGCCATGTTCTGATCGTCTTCATCTCTCTCCTTCTGAAACGTTCGCGCCGCTTCTTGCGTCGCGGCCGCGTTCCCTATGATGCTGCAATGGTGTTACGTATACACTAATCATAACATTGTCTGCGCAGGGAATACGACGAAAGGAGGATGGTTTCCCGTAAGCGATGTATTGGCAAGAAAAATCAATCAAAGGATCTGTCATGCCTTTTTGGAATCGTTTCTTTCATTTTGGGTTCGCAATCTTGTGATTATCGTGGTCTTTTTTCGTGACAGAGAAATTAGTTGAAGGGAAGGATGTTTCCAAATGGTAACTTTCACGAATCCAGCTAGTTAGGGTAAGGTAACTCGTCGGATCAGGCGACAGGGATGTCTGCATGCAATCCAAGTGATGAGGAGACTGAATGTCTACGCAGAATGTTGTGAAGAACACTGCCGCCGCTGCCGTGCTTGCAGTGGCGATTTCCATGGCGTTCGCCGCCATGGCCTATGCCGATGAGCCTGCGGGCAAGGCTATCGAATCCGACGCCGTCACCGGCGTCACGTCCTCCGACATCGCCTGGGGCGATGCAGCCGCATCTTCTGTGGAGGCCGAGGATACGCGCATGATCCTGCGCGCTCCCGGCTCCGGGGTCGACTACAGCGGTTACAAGCTCACGGTCGGCCTCTTCGACGACGGCGGCAACCAGGTCGGCGGAAACTACGAGGTGGCCTATAACGGCGGCCCCACCACCGTGGAAGGGCTCGATCCTTCCAAGGTCTATACGGCCCGCGTTCTTGCGCTCGTCGATGCTGACGGCAACGATGCGCTCTCAGACTTCGACAACGCCGTCGAGGAGAGCGAGAAGCTCGTCACCGGGGCGGAGCAGGAAGTCTGGACCAAGGCCGACGCGCTCAAGCCCGGCATGAAGGGCGTCGCCCTCATGTTCGAGCATGAAGGGAAGACCTACATGCTCGGCGTCGATGCCAGCAACAACGTCATCGCGCGCGAAGCGACGTTCGAAAACGGCGTGCCGACCAATGTGGGCGACAAGTTCAAGTGGGATACCGAGCCCGCGCAATACGACAGCGTCGCCCTCTCCATTTCCGGCGAGAACAACTACCTCGTCATGAACTACAACGGCCCGGCGATGCGTCCGGCCAATCAGTTCTACAACTACGAGTTCGCCACCGTCAACGGTGCGCTCAGGGGCAACGGGAACTACCGCATCTTCATCAAGCTGGGAAGCGGCGGCACGGTAGGCTACGACTACGCGTCGGGCACTCCGTTCGCGACGTGGCAGTCCTCCAAGGTGGCTCCCACGACCAAGACCGTCACGTTCAACATCACAAGCACGCCTCTTGCGAAGTACACGGTCAAGTGGCTGAACGACGACGGCACCGAGCTCGAGGTGGATGCGGGCCTGAAGCGCGGCGAGACGCCGTCTTATGATGGAGCCGAGCCCACGAAGGCCGAAGACGATACGTACGCCTACACCTTCGCCGGCTGGGACACCGCAGTCGCGCCGGTCACGGGCGACGTGACTTACAAGGCTACGTTCAAGGCGACGGCGAAGCCCGCCAAGCCGGGAGACCAGAAGGATCCTCAGAACAAGCCTTCCAAGGCTAAGACGGACAAGGAATCCAAGAAGGCGATGGACAAGGAGTCCAAGTCTTCCGATTCTAAGAAGACCGGTCGTGCGACGATGCCCAAGACAGGCGACGCGACCGATATCGCGCTTCCCATGGGCGCCGCCCTCGCTGCGGGTGCCGTCGGCTACGTTGCGCTGCGTCGCAAGAACAGGAACGACGCCTAAGAGCTGTCAAACAGCGTTTCCTTCGATGTTCGAAAGGGCCCTCCTTGAAGAGGGCCCTTTTCCTTTGCGCGCCGGCTTGCAGATGAGCTTTCTTGCCACCCGGCATTCATCGTGATGGGTGCCGGCGATTTCATCCACGGCCTGCGCGAGCGCTTGCTCCGTCCGCGTGTCCGAGCCGCCCTGTACGCGCGCTTCTCGATGGATTTCCTGTTCGTTGGAAGCCCGCATCTGGCGTCGCGGCACGTTGTCGAGTATGTTCGCCTCGTACGCTATGCAGACGAAGAAGGATTCATCATGGCGAAGGATTCACGCGCCGCGCGGACGGCCTCGCTCACACGCCGCACGCTTCATTACTATTGGCAGGTCACGCGCAACCATCTCGGATATTTCATCGGGCTCATGTGCTCGACGCTCGCATTCGTCGCCTTGCTTTCCTACGGCAATCCCTACGTGATGAGCCTCGTGGTCGACCGCGTGAGCGAGGGAACGGTCGCTCCCGATCGGGTTTTCGAAACCTTCGGACCGTATATCTTCGCGCTTGTCGCCATCAACGTGGTCGGACAGGCGGCCAGCAAGCTGCAGGACTACACGCTCTACAAGCTTGAGATCGCCGCGTCCTATGATCTGGCCACGATGTCGTTCGATGCGCTGTGCAACCAGTCGATGGCGTTTCATTCGAACCGCTTCGGCGGCACGCTTGTCAGCCAGACTTCCAAATTCATGAGCGCGTACAATCAGCTCATCGAAACGGTGAAGTTCCCGTTCATGCCGGTTCTGTGCTCCGTGACCTTCACCTGCCTGATTCTCGCGCCTCGCGTGCCCGTGTACGTAGCGGTGCTCATGGTGCTGCTCGCCGCCTACGCGTTCGTGTCGTATCGCATGTACAAGCGGATCCTTTCGCTCAACGAACAGGCGGCAGGCGCTCAGAACAACCTGTCGGGCGACCTTTCCGATTCGGTGGCGAACATTCTTGCGGTCAAGACCTATGGGCGAGAAGACTATGAACGCAACCTGTTCGACGAGGCGAATCGCGAAGTGGTCAAGCGCGACTCCAAGCGCATGAACGCGTCGCTTACGCGCGGCATCATCACGGCATGCATCACGGTCGTCATCATGAGCGTGGTCGCAGTGTTCATCGCGGGAGGAAACGCATGGTACGGCATCACTCCGGGCACGCTCGTGATGATGTTCACCTATACCTACACGATCACGAACCAGTTCAACTTCATCAATAGCGGCCTGCAACGCTTCAACCGCGCGTTCGGCGATGCGAGCGGCATGACCGTCGTGCTCGACGAGCCGCGCCTCGTGGCGGATGCGCCCGGGGCTCCCGACCTGCACGTGACCGAGGGCGCCATCGATTTCGAAGACCTCTCGTTCGGGTATACGGACGGCGGCGTGAAGACTATGGTCTTCGATGGCTTCGACCTGCATATTCCCGCCGGTCAGCGTGTCGGGCTCGTCGGCATGAGCGGAGCGGGGAAGACCACGCTCACGAAGCTCCTTCTGCGCCTGAGCGATATCCAGGAGGGTCGCATCCTCGTGGACGGCCAGAACGTGGCCGACATCGCGCAGCAATCCCTCCGCCGCCAGATCGCCTACGTGCCGCAGGAGTCGCTGCTCTTCCAAAGAAGCATCGCCGAAAACATCGCGTACGGCAGGCCCGATGCCACGATGGATCAGATCCGCGAGGCAGCGCGCCAGGCGAATGCGCTCGAGTTCATCGAACGCTTGCCGCAGGGTTTCGACACCGTCACGGGAGAGCGCGGCGTGAAGTTGTCGGGCGGGCAGCGCCAGCGTATCGCCATCGCGCGCGCCATGCTGGCCGACTGCCCGGTCCTCGTGCTCGACGAGGCGACGAGCGCGCTCGATTCGGAAAGCGAGAAGCTCGTGCAGGATGCGCTCGAGCGCCTGATGCAGGGCAGGACGAGCATCGTCGTCGCGCATCGTCTCTCGACGGTCGCGAGCCTCGATCGCATCGTGGTGCTCGACGGCGGGCACGTGGTCGAAGACGGCCCGCACGCGGAGCTTATCGAGAACGGCGGAGAATACGCCCATCTGTGGAGCCGCCAGACCGGCGCGTATCTGGACGACTGACGTCAATCCGTTGGAAGCGGTTTCTCGCGGATCGGGAAAACGTCGGGCCCATCAAGGGCAACAGTCGTTCGACCGCATCAGCGCCCACCCAAGGCTGCATCAAACGTTCTGAAATGCGGCAGATCGTTCCTCATTCTCGAGGAAGCGTCACCTCGATGCCGTCGAGCACGGAACGCATGAGCAGTTCGAAGTAGTGGTCGCTGATTCCTCCGCCTGATCCTTGCGCATCCTGCTCGGCGAGCGGGCCTATGAAACCCTCTACAAGCTCCTTCATCCCGTCGGACGCCTCTCCCATGCGTTCGATGCGCTCGAGCGTCTCCTTGAGGTCCACAGCCGATTTGCGCTCGTTCTCGGATCGGTGGTCGCGGCCTGCTATGGCGCCGAGCGCGACGTTGATCGACATCGCGTAGGCGAAAGGCGCCATCGTGTCGAATCCGGCCTCATGCAGCCTGTCCATGTATCGGTCGAGAAAGGGTATGAGGGCGGCGGGGAATCGATTCGTCATCAGACGGTCTGCGGCTCCGTTGTAGGAGAGGAGCACGGCTCTCAGGTTTCGTGCCGTCTGAAGGAACCATTCCTTCCAGGCCAGGTCTTCTGGCGGAAGCGCGATGTCGCGCGCGATGAGTTCCATGGCGGCGTCGCAGACGGCTTCCCGGTTGGGGAAGTAGTGGTAGATGACCGATGGGGCTACATCGAGCCGTTTCGCCAGGTCGCGCATGCGCCATCCGTCGAAGCCCTTCTCGGCGGCCATGCTCTTCGCCGCTTCGGCGACCTTATTCGCATCGAGACCCCGCCGTCGTCCCGTCGTCTTTTCCTCGCTCATCGCGCCCCCTGTTTCGATGTGCCTTCCGCTCGCTTCTGATACACTACACTAGAACATTGTTCTACTTATGGAAGGAAGGCGATAGACGCCAATGAACGAACGTACGAACAAGGCCGCGTCCTCTGCGACGGGCAAGGGTCAGACGGGCATTCTGCTCGCAGTGGTCATGCTGGCTTTCATGGGCCAGATGATGCTCAATCCGATTCTGGCGCCTTTGGCGCGTATGATCGGTCTCGAGGAATGGCACGTGGGCGCTATCATCTCCATGGCCGCGCTGGTGCTCACGCTGCTCAGCCAGTTCTGGGGCCGTCGGTCTCAAAAGGTGGGGCCGAAGCGCGTGCTGATATTCGCCATGCTTCTGGGCTTTCTGGCGCTAGGGTCGTTCGCCCTCGTCGCCTATGCGGGCAGCCGAGGCCTGATCGCCGGCTTCTGGCTGGTGTTCGGCGCGGTGGCCACGCGCGGGATCCTATGCGGCTCGGCTATTTCCGCCGTCCTGCCGGCGGCGCAGTCGTACCTGGTGTCCCAATGCGAATCGGAAGAGGACCGAGTGAAGGCCGTCGGCGGAATAGGAGCCATGAACGGGCTTTCCGGTGTGATCGGATCGGTCTTCGGCGGCGTTCTGTCCATGATCGGAGGGCTGATGCTTCCCCTGAGCATCATGCCGTTCATGATGCTTGTAGCCCTTGCGGTGCTCGCGGCGGCCTTCAAGCCCTCCGCGAATGCGAGGGTGGTCGACGAGCCGGCCAAGGTATCCTATTTCGATCCGCGCGTCTTTCCTTTTCTGCTCGTCGGCTTCTTCATGTTCCTGGCCTTCTCATCCTTGCAGACCACCATCGGTTTCGCGGTCCAGGACCGTTTGGCGCTCGATGAGACGCTGACCGCAGGCTATACCTCGCTGATCATGATCGTCATGTCGGTGACCATGATCGTGTGCCAGGCGGTCGTGGTGCCTCGGCTCAAGTGGTCGGCGCGCAGACTTCTTCGCGTCGGTTTCGTTTTGCTGTCGATAAGCGGCGTGCTGTTCCTGGTGGGGAACACGTTGGCGCTGCTTCTGATAGCCGCCGTGACCATCGGCGTGGGCGTGGGCTTCGCCATGCCCGGGTACAATGCCGGCCCCACCATGGACATGGCTCACGAGGAGCAAGGCGGCCTTGCCGGCCTGATCAGCGCGAACAACGGTGCGACCTACATCATCGCCCCGGTGCTTTCAACATCTCTTTACGGCTGGGCGCCCTTGTCGTCCTTCGTCCTCGTCATCGTGCTGCTCGTGGCGGGTCTCGCCTTATGCCTGCTGCATCCGACGCTGAGGAACGAGAGGAAGTAAAGCCGTCCGAATGAAAACCCGGTCCCACGAAGCGCGGGGCCGGGCTGAGTGCAGGGCTTTGAACGTGATGCCTAGCGTGCGGAACTTCTCCGATGGCGCACGGCGGCTCCTATGGCAGCCGCTGATCCCCCAGCGATAAGCCCGAGGATGCCGACAGGAAGCGCATCTCCGGTCTTGGGCAGGGCGCCTCCCTTAACGGATGAAGCGACGGGGGTCTTCGTCGCAGGCGTCGGCTTCTGTTCCGGATCGGGCGTCGGCGTCGGGTCGGGGCCCGGCTTGACGGCCTTAACCGTCAGGTTGACGGTCGGCTTCTCGAATTCGCGGTCGGGTCCCATGGTTCCAGCAGAATCCATGGGATGCAGCACGGCCTTCGCATTGGTTTCGAAGGTGTAATCGCCCGGCTCGGTCGGCACGTTCACGAGCTTCTCTTCATAGACGAGCTGCACGCGTGCGAAGTTGGTGACAGGCTCGTTCATCGTGAAGGTGAAGTGCTCGTTTTCGCCAGAAACGTAACTGAGCAGATACCGGTATCCCGAGGCGGTTTTACCGAAGCCGTATTCGTTTTCGGCGGTCTTTTCCGCCGCAAGCGTTTCGTCTCCGACTTTGATCTGCATGGAATCAGGGTCGTTCACGAAATCGAAGTCCACGCCCATGTAGTCGTCGATGCGCGATCCTGCGTCTACGGCATAGAGGATTTCGTTTTCTATCTGATCGAAGGAAGCCGAGGCGCCGCCGTTGAGGTACTGCACGAACTTCACGTCGTTGGCGGCGTCGGGGTTGAGGGTCGGCGCGCCGACCGCAAACGTGTTGTACCTGGCCGCCAATTCCTGATAGACCCGGTTGCAGTACAGGCGCGACATGTCCGTATTGGACGCGGTCTTGGCGAGCGCAGCATCGACCGCGGCGTTATCGCCAGGGTGCAGCTCGCGAAGTTTGTCCACCATGCTGATATAGGTTTGCTTAGCTAGATCGGGATTGCGAGCCCAATCTTCATCATAGTACTTCCACGCGAAATCGTACTGTGCGCCGTTGCTCGCGGCATCGCGAGCCGCAACATCGTCAAGGTAGGCCTTCCATGATGCGGCATCGGTCGTGGTCGGTACGTCTACATTGCCATGGATTACGAGGCTCGGCTGGTAGTATCCGATGTCATAGAATCCGCCGTAGGCATAGCCCGCCGTGCCGGCTTTGTCAGCAGGGGTATAGGCGCGCGAGGAGCACTTCGTGTAATCGCCATCGGGACAGTATAGATATGTCGACCCATCGGATACGAGCACCATGTACTTACGATTGTCGGAGATGTCGGCGTTGCCGGCGAGCATCTCCTTGGCCGCAAGCAGTCCGGCATACATGTTCGTGCCGCCCGAGGTCTGCTTGGTGAAAAGGTCTTTAACCTGGTCGTACTGGGTCGTGAGGTCGAGCACCTCGGAAGGGTGCGCGGTCCGGTTGAATTCGATCACGCCGACCTTGATGTTCGCGCCTGTGGCGTCCGCTCGCGCCTTGAGGGCGTCGAGCATGTCGAGCGCTTTGCCCTTCGTATCCGAGAAACTGGACTTATCCAGCACGAAGACGACCATGGTGTCGAGCTGCTCCTCTTCGGAGGGGATGGAAAGCGTGATCTTCGCACGATTGTCATCGATAAGCTCGGTCGCGGTTTTCGACATCGATGCACCCGCCGCCCAAGCGCTTCCTGTCGTAAGCGCCAGCGTCGCGAGCATCGCGAACAGCAAGGCGACCGCCGCCTCGATCGCATGCAGACCATGCCGTCTTCTGAAACCGTCCATAATGCCCCTTCTCCTTCTGTTCATGATATGCAACCACGGTACAGCGTATATCGCTTGAAACGGGGGGGGGTAGAAAAATCCCTTTTCGGTGAAAGGCGCACGATGTACGTTCATTTATCCGAAAGACAGCTGCCATCGATTTGAGTCGAGGATTTTTATGACGAAGCACTTCCTATTGTCCTTGCACTCGTTTTTGCAGTCTGCAGATGTACGGCGCGTCGACGAGAGGCGAAGGGCTGGCAAGAATCCGTTTCAGCCGAAATGCAACGTGAGGTTGTACTATAGGACAGGTACGCGCAACGGCATCGTTCCCGCAGGAGGAAACGCCATGTATGGGAAACAGCTATGGCACTCCTCGTTCGCATATGGGCTTTCGTCTCGAAAGCCCACGCCTGAGATGAAGGCCTTCATCGATTACTGCATCGAGGCGATGGCAGCATGAATCGCACTGTTGCATGGGCATTTCGCATCGCGAATACGCTTGCTGTAAGCGCGTTCGTGGCATGCGCCTGCCTGCACGCCGTCGTGCCGCGAGCGGTCGTGGCGATTCTGGGCTGCTGGGTGCTTGCGCTGTGCGTCTGGCCGGCACCGTACGGCGAGGCGTCTCGCATACGTCGGATCAAGGCATGCCGAGGGGCGTGCGAGCTGCTCATCGTGTTCCTCATGTCGTGCGGCATCGTGTGCGCGGCGGCTTTCGTCGCGTTCGGGGCCGCTCTGTTCGGCGCGATGAGAGGTGCGCCGATCGATCCGATGTTCTGGCTGGCGTGCCTCGGGATCGCGTGCGCGATCGAAGCTCTCGTCTTCTGGTGCGGCATGATCAGGACCTACGTATTCAGCATGCAGCTCGGCGTGCGCCTGCGCGTCCTTGGCGGCGTTTTCGGCCTGGTTCCCCTCGTCCATCTGTACTTTCTTGCACGAATCATCTCGACCGTGGATGCGGAGGCGCGCTTCGAATACGAGAGGGAAGTCCTCGACGAGAGCCGTGCGGCTCTGCGCGTCTGCGCGACGAACTATCCGCTGCTGCTCGTGCACGGCGTGTTCTTCCGCGACTCCAAGCTTGTGAACTACTGGGGCCGCATCCCCGAAGCGCTCGAACGCAACGGCGCGCGCGTCTTCTACGGATGCCATTCGTCCGCCCTTCCCGTCAAGGAAAGCGCGCGCGAACTTGCGCGACGTATTCGCGAGGTATGCGACGAGACGGGTGCGGACAAGGTCAATCTCATCGCGCATTCGAAGGGCGGGCTGGATTGCCGCGCCGCGCTCGCCGATCCCGAGATCGCCGCGCACGTCGCATCGCTCGTCACGATCAACACGCCGCATAGGGGGTGCGAGTTCGCAGATTACCTGCTCGGCATCATGCCTGCGGCGCAGCAGCAGGCCATCGCGCGCGCATACGATACCGCAGCGTATGCCTTGGGAGACCCCGCGCCCGATTTCATATCTGCGGTCAGGGATCTTACGGCCTCGGGCGCGGCCCGTCTGAACGCGGAGCTTCCGCCGACGGTCGACGGCGTCTGGTGCGCAAGCTACGGCTCGAAGCTGAACAAGGCGTCTTCGGGCACCTTCCCGCTCAATCTCACGTATCTGATCGCACGGTACTTCGACGGCCCGAATGACGGATTGGTCGGAGAGCGGTCGTTCGCCTGGGGCGATTCGTACCGATTCCTGGAAATCGAGGGAAAGCGCGGCATAAGCCACGGCGATATGGTCGATCTCAACCGCGAGAACATACCCGGGTTCGACGTGCGCGAGTTCTACGTGCAGCTCGTCGGCGACCTGAAGGCGCGCGGGCTGTAATATATGCCGATGCATCCGCTCGGGTGACGGCCTTGCCGCATGCCGAACGGTTCGATGGGCTCGGGCGAAGCGCGGCGAGGAGATCGCAGGGAGAGGGAGATGAGAGGCATTCTCGATACGACGGCATTCCAAAGCCTGATGAGGCGCGCATGGCTCGCACCTTTGCGCAAGGCGGACATCGATGCCTCCGAACTGCCGGAAGGCTGCGGCATCGAAGACGCATGGAAGGCGCTGACCACCGTGCGCTACGCGCAGTCGTCCCATAGTCCTCGCGCGTTGCGCACGTCTATCGAATCGCGTGACGGTTGGCATACGGTTCCGTCAGCCTTCAGCGGACCCTCGATGAGATCTCTGCGCTTACGCGGAAGGGATCCGATCTCGATCTGCGCGCTCACGAACACAAGGGCAGGGGTTTCATCACGCAGCAGTACGTCGAGGAGATGGTCTGCAACCTTTCGTTCGACGGCTTCGAGGTCGGCTACGAAGATCTTCGCGCCGTCATTCTGGGCGACCGCCCGCCTTTGGACGCCGCGGAGATGCTCGCCCTCAATTTCCATCGGATCATGTACGAGCTCGACGAATTCGAGAACGTCCCGTTCGACGAGGCGACGCTGGAAGGACTGTACGAAAAGCTGACGGAGGGGACGCAAGGCCCGCTTGCCGCGGCCGATGCCCTGCCTCGCTCCCCGCTCTTCGAGCACTACGCGATGGAGTGCGGATGGGACGGGTGCGGGCGTCCCACGCTTCGAATCGTCGTGGATGCGGCGACAGGCTGCGCGAGCGATCCGCCCCGCTATCCCCTCATGAATTCCATGCTCGTCAACTGCCAATTCCGGCGAGCGGCGCTCTTCCCTTCGTGCAACAACCTCATGGGATGCGTGGCGAGCCGCCTGTACCTTCTGCAGCAGGGCCATCCCGTCTTCCGGTATGTTCCGAAGATACGTATCCTCGAGAAATGGCGCGCAGGGGGGGTATGGGGACGCGGCCGCGTTCACGTTCGAGGAAGCTCTGGCTGCGGCCGAGGAAAACGGGGACTGGACGCCTTACTACGATGTCGTCATGCGTCTCATGCTGAAGGAAGTGCGCTCGATCGCGCGCTCGCTTTCCGTCAAGGCGCGTGTCGACGAGGATGCCGTGGCGGGAATCGACCGCATTCCCGGACTCGCCCATAGGCAGAGAGACGTGCTTCGCAGCGCGGTGCTCATTCCTGACAAGACGTTCCGCATATCCTCGCATCAGAAGACGTACGGCATCGCATATTCCACGGCGCGTGGCGATCTCGAAAGCCTTGCCGATGCAGGCCTGCTGTCGCGGTTCGTGGACGGACAGGCTTATTCGTATCGCGCGGCCGCCTGTCTGCGCGCCGTGCTCTCGTCGCGAGGGGCCTAGGTAGTCGTAACCGGATTGCGCCGCACGTTCGGAGAAGCGGAAGGTATCGAAAATCGACACCTTCGCCCATGTTCGCGTCATCAAGCAGTTCGAACAGGTAAAACTCTGGAATCCAACTATTGAAAAGCGCCATCTTCCCCAATCGGCGGACGCATCGTATGGTGCGCTCAATGCAGGCCGAATGCTCCAGGAGGGGAGCGCCCGGCCACGACTTCGGAGGGTGCGTATGAATCCGGAAGCACAGGGAATGAGCAGGCGCGATGCATTGAAGCTAGGCGGTCCGCGGGGCTCGGCGCCCTGACCGCGTCGCTTGCCGCCTGCGCGCCGAAGGATGCGGGCGCGAAAGCCGCATCCGGAGAGATGAACCGGGATAAGGAAGCCGACGTCGTCATCATCGGAAGCGGCACCGGATCCTACAAGGCCATGCGCCTGGCGCATGCCGGGCTGAGCGTCATCGTCCTTGAGAAGAATGCGCAGACGGGCGGTTCGACCATCTTCGGCTCGAGCGTGGTCTGGGCTCCCATGAACGACCTCGAGGTGGCGGAAGGCATCGACGACAGCCGTGAAGAGGCCCTGCGCTATATCGAGGCCCTGTCCGGCGAGACGTACATGCCCGAAGAAGCCGCGGCCTTCGTCGACAACGTGAACACGGCCGTCCGCAACGTGGCCGATATGGCCGGCGTCGAATGGACCCTCTGGAAGTCGGGAATCGACTACAACATGTTTCTCCCTGGGGCGAAAGAGCTCGACCGCTCGATCCTTCCCAAGGTCGCGGAAGGCGAGACGAGCGTCGGCAAGCTCAACACGCCCGTCATCGAGGCGGCAACCTCCCTTGGCGCCGAGTTTCTGACGAGCACCCGGGTGACGGATATCGTGTCCAGAACGGCCGAAGACGGTTCGATAGAGGTGCTCGGCGTGTCCGCCGCATCAGGCGGGAGCACCATCAACGTGCGCGCCCGTCGTGCCGTCGTCATGGCGAGCGGCGGCTTCGACTGGAACATGTCCATGATGAAGAACTTCCTGCGCACTCCTGCCCGCTATAGCTGGGGTATCGCGACGGACGAAGGCGACGGCCAGAAGATGGCCATGCGACTGGGCGCCGATCTGAACCTCATGGCCGAATCCTTCCTGTCGTCGGGTTATAAAAAAGAATTCGAAGAAGCGCATGAACAGGGGAAATCGCAGCTCTCGACCATCATACGCGACGACGCGAAGCGCGGCATCATCTTCGTCAACAAGCATGGGAAGCGCTTCACGAACGAATGTGCGAGCTACGATTGCGTCGGGCGCAGCTTCACGAGCTGCGAGAACAACGGGGGCGAGCGCGGATGGGAGCATCTGCCCGCCTGGGCCATCATCGATCAGGCGGCCGCCGACGAGCACCCCTTCAATTCAGGGGAGAAGGGCACGCCCGGAACGAGCTATGCGCGCTACGAGACCCTTGAAGAGCTGGCCGCTGCCTGCGGCATCGACGAGGCGGGGCTGCTCGCCGAGATCGAGCGCTACAACGGCAATGCCGAACAGGGAGTCGACCCCGATTTCGGGCGTGGGCAGGACTACTATGGCAAGTACTGCACGTATGCGAGCGTGGATTACGACGGTCCGGCCCGTACGCTGAAGCCCATCGACACGCCGCCCTACTATGCGGCCGAAATCGTCCCCGTGGTGCTCGGCACCATGGGAGGCATCAAGACCGATGCCCGCGCGCAGACGCACGACATGGAAGGAAACGTCATCAAACGCCTCTATGCGCAGGGCAACTGTGCAGGCATCGGCGCCGGCGGCGCATGCTATGTCGGAGGCGGCGGCACGCTCTGCCCTGCGCTTGCCTTCGGCGAGATCGCCGCGACCGAGATCGAGGCGCTTTCCGCATGGGAATAGCCGCCCGCGGGCCGGTCGTTTTAAAGCTCCATCGTTTCCGGCTGCGATCACCGGCTTCGAAATCGTCTTCCCCTCCGTGCGCGCGGGTCTTGCAACAAGGCTCGCGCGCTTTTCCGCGCATCGGGATGTTCCGACGAAACGCATGTGCGCATGGATATTTTGTAATGTCCGCATAACATAGCGGTGCAGGTGCAAGCAGAAGGGCTGTGATAAAGTTACCCGCATCTATCTATTGAATGTGTCTGCGTCCACTGGACGCGCTATCGGACGATGAAGGCGGGAGACGTGAGAAGGCTAACCAAGGCGTTCTGGGTCGGACTGGCGATGATCTGCCTCGCCCTGGGCACGATCGGCATCTTTCTGCCGTTCATTCCCACCGTGCCGTTCTACCTTGCGACCGCGTTCTGCTTCGCGAAAGGTTCCGAGAGCCTGCATGCTTGGTTTTTAGGGACGAGCCTGTACGAAAAGCATCTGGCGAGCTTCGTGCGATCGAAGTCCATGACCATGAAGACCAAGCTGAGCATCATGGCGAGCGTGACTCTTGTGATGGGCGTCGCCTTCGTGCTTATGAACGGCGTTGCGATCGGGCGCATGATCCTCGGGGCGATCTGGGTTATCCACGTGCTGTATTTCGTCTTCGCCATAAAGACGATTCCCGCCGAAAAGGCGTAGGCGACAAGGAGGGCGGTTGCGCTCCGGGTCTCGGCGACATCCTTACTGCAGTGCAAGGCCTTCCGCGTCGTACCAGAGGAAGCCGTGCTCCCGGCAATATGCGTCTATGCGCTTCGCAAGCCGCCGGTCGGCTCCGTATTCCAAGAGGTAGACGGAAAGGCCGCTGTCCTTGACGGTGGCGAGGTAATCCTTCCAATAGGCGTTTTCTTCCTTCGTCTGCACGCCGTAGGTTCCCTGTTCGAAATCGATGCGGGTGAAGACCGTTTCCTGGTTGATTCCGTCGAAGAGTCCCGGTGCGGCGCCTTCGTCGATGCACCGTAGGACGAAGTCGTCGCCGCCGTTGACGACAAGGGGCAGGCCGTATTCCTTGAGCCCCTTCATGATGAGGCGCAGCCCTTCGAACATGTCCTCCGAAGGGTAGTGGTGATAGACGTCGGCATTGTCCAGGAAGAAACCGTCCAGACCCATGTCGGCGTATGTCTTGCCCAGATCGTCGACGATGAATTCCTGCCATTCAGGCGATGTCACGTCCACCCAGCGCTCATCGGGCCAATCTTCGTAGACGCCTTGGGTTATGCCCTGGAATCGGCCGTAATAGGGCCGGTACGTCTCGATGGCCCCGATGTTGAGGTAGCCGTAGACCGTCTGGCCGGCGGCATGCATCGCTTCGATCTGCTCCGCCTGGAATTCGGAGGGTTCGATCACGACGAGGTCGTATCCCTCGAGCCGTTCCATATCGGTTCCGTTGATGCCGAGGAACACCCCGTATTCATGCGATGGCTCCTGCGTCTGCGAAGGCCCCCATGCGCACCCCGCGGCAAGGAGGGCGAGGCAGAGCGTGAAGCAGAAAAACGTGCGCTTCAGCGCGGCCGTCGTCGTGCGTCGCATGGCTCCTCGGCTCCTTTCCGGCTCAGGTTTCTCGTCCGATCGGTCCTTCCGGCTTCAGTTCCTTCCTTCGCCTTCGACGAGAAGCGGCGCGCCCTCGGCCGTCGCACGTTCCACGAGCGTGCGCGACGCGCGGATCGACCAGAGAAGCGCCGTTCCCATGACGAGGGTCGCTCCCATGACCATGATCCAGGCCGGAGTGAAGCTGAGGTACGCGTCGAAGAGCATGCCCGACGCCACGGCCCCGACCGCTGCACCGAACATCTCGAAGGCGGTGACGATGCCGACCACGGTGCCGAGGTCGGCCTTGCCGAATTCCTTGACCGTGAGGATGGGCGGCGCCACCGTGCCCATGCAGGTGCCGAACCCGAAGAACAGGCAGGCCAAGATGGGACCGGCATCGGTCTGCGGGAAGCAGAGGGCAACGGCGGCGGCAAGCGACGCGATCGTGCCCAGAACGGTGCCTGCGCGCATGCCCCAGCGGTCGTAGATGTGTCCGAGCAGGATCTTGAACGCGATGACGCAGGCGAGATAGAACGCCCAGACGTTTCCCGCCCATTGCGGATCGTGCCCGCCCGTCACCACGTCGATGCCGTTCAGGTTGACGGAGGTCATGTTGGAGATCGAGTTCGTGATGATCGCGCCGTTGTCGATGCCCATCATCACGAAGCCGAGGACCATGATCCAGAATGCGCCGCTGCGACGCAGCGCCTTCCATCCGAGCGCGATGCGCACGGGCGCGTCGGGGGAGCGGTCGACCTTGGCCTTCTCAACCTGACCGGCTCCGTAGGGTTCAAGCCCCTTGTCGCTCGGTTTATTGCGGAAGCATGCCAGCATGAGGGGAAGCCCGAGCGCGAGGCAGACGAAGGCGAGCGTCGCGAAGGCGGCGCGCCATCCGGTCTGCTCGATGAGCATCGTCGTCACGGGGGAGAGGACCACGCCGCCCACGCCCGAACCCGACAGCGCGATCGAGACGGCGAGCCCGCGCTTGAGCGTGAACCAGTTCGCGATGACCACGCTCGCAAGCAGGCGCGTGCCTGCCACGACCACCATGCCGGCCAGGATGCAGAGCGCATAGAGGTGCCACAGCTGCGTCGCCGCCGAGAAGCCGAGCAGCGTCGCGAAGGCGACGAGCACGGTGAACGTGCCGAGGACGCGCACGTCCGTCAGATCGATGAGGCGCCCTATGGCAAGCGATGCGAACACGGCCACCACCGTGCAGAGCGATACGCCGGTATTGAACTGTCCGACGCGTATGCCCAGGTCCTCTACGATGCGCGGTTGGAAAAGGGGTATGCAGTTCACGAAGACCGTATAGCAGGTGGCCATGAGCAGAAACCCGCCCGCCACGATCCACCAGCCGTAGAACGGACGCCTGCGGCCGGGCCTTTCCTCGCGTGCCGATTCGCTCTGCATGCTATTCACCGAACCTATCCAGATTGCGGATGAACTCGTAATAGAAGCCGACGCCACGCTTGAAGCTTTCCACGTCGAGGTTCTCGTCCTGCCCATGGATGCGCGTGCGCTGGTCGCCGCGGAACAGTATGCCCGCGAACCGGTAGACGCGCGGGAACGCGCGATGGAAATGCCGGGCATCCGAACTGCTGACCTGGATGTAAGGAGCCATTCCGGCATCGGGGTAGGCCGCATGCACGATATCGCGTATGTACTCGTAGGCCGCATCCCCCGGACCGGGCGATATCGGCGAAGGCGCGATGCCGTCGCGTGTGCGGATATCGACGTCGCCTTCGAAGGCTTCCCGGACGCGCGCGAGCGCCGCCTCGGGCGTGTCGCGCGGATCGATGCGCATGTTCACCGTCGCGTTCGCCCGGCGGGGAATGATGTTCGCGGCGGGCGCTCCTTCAAGTTCGGTGATGGCGGTCGTCGTATGCAGCATGGCGGCGGTTTCAGGATCGTTTTTCAGCATGCGCACGACCAGGGGTCGGAAGAGCCAGAGATTGCCGAAGACGAGCCTGTATCCGAAGCCTGCATAAGCTGCGAGCTCGCGCAGCATGGCATCGAGCACGGACGACATGCGGAAGGGGTGCGGGTTCGTCCGGATGCGGTTCAGCCCCGCCACGAGCCGTGCCGTCGAGTCGTTCGGCGAAGGCGTCGAGGCATGCCCGCCATCCGCCTCCACGGTGATGAAGGCGTTCAGGATGCCTTTTTCCGACAAGCCGACGATGGCGAATTCGTTTTCCACGCCCAGCGGCGCATTGTCAATGACGGCGCCGCCCTCGTCCAGCACCAGGGCGGGATGGATGCCGCGTTCCTTGAAGTGCTCGACGACGAGGGGCGTGGTGTCGCCATTGTCTTCCTCGCAGTTCGACGACCAGAGATAGATGGTGCGTTTCGGGACGTGACCCTCGGACAGCAGCATCTCGGTCGACTCGTAGAGGCAGGCGAGAAGCGCCTTGTTGTCGACCGAACCGCGTGCCCAGATGCGCCCGTCCTCTATGTCGGCGGAGAAGGGATCGTGCGTCCAGCCGGCCGGATCGGCGGAGACCACGTCATGGTGGGCCATGAGCACCACGGGAGCAAGCTCGGGATCGGTGCCTTTCCATGCGAGCAGGATGCCGTAGGTGTTGACCATCTCGAGCTCGAGCTGCCCGAAGACGCGCGGATACAGCTCGCGCATGCGCGGAACGAACCGATCGAAGGGCTCGTGGTCGGCGTGCGGGTTCTCGCGATCCCATACGGTGGGGATGCGCA
>ERZ773051.667-NODE-667-length-21877-cov-12.552745_pt1 | contig 21877 bp, 16 predicted proteins | sample MGYA00580631_ERZ773051 | MGnify/ENA primary metagenome ERZ773051 (study PRJEB29015, sample SAMEA2738137) | human oral metagenome | biome: human oral; feature: human-associated habitat; material: saliva | place: China | collected 2204 ... | reverse complement strand
ATTTTTATTAAGAGTAAGGTATAATAAAATTAGAAATTAAACCATAAACCTATATTGGTTCTGTCGACTTAGTTCATAGGGATTGATTTTTAGATACAATATGTGAAGTTGGGTTAAGAATGTTCTCATAAAAGTTGCTAATCTCGTTAGTTATTAACAAAATTTTTGCAGGACTTACCAATAATATCCTCGGTATTACGAATGCTGCCAACCCAACATCGCTGACGAAACTCAACAAGGCGAAGCTGGGAAGAAGGAGTTCGCATACGTATGAGTATGATGAGCTGAACCGCCTTATTCATGCCAGCGGTAAGGCTAAGCGTGCATCGTATGATATGGTGATGTCGTTTCCCTCACGGAGACAAGGATCATGCAGATTTGAAAAATAATAATTTATCAAATATAGGAGTTGTCAATTATCTAAACACAATGAAAGAGATGGGACTTAACTCTAAAAAACAAGTAAAAGAATAAAATGAAAAATCTCAAATCACATCTTTTACAGTTTTCTATTGTTTGGGAGGCTATAGGAGTATGTATGCTGTTTTGTTTTATCTCATGTAACCAGCAAAATAAAGAGATATTTATAGGAGAAGTGAAGAATCAAATTGAGGTAGAATATTATAGAGATTCTATTTTAATAAAATCCTTGGATAAAAATGGGAAAGAGGAAGAATTCGTCCGTAGAACCAAATTAACAAGGAGAGGTAATACATACTTTGATGAAGAACATCATATAATCCTTTCTCTCAAGGATACTACCTATACTTATCGGAGTTCACCTTTAGAAGAAATTACTATTTTTATTAAGAAAGAAAAAGGAAATATGTTCTCTTCTATGAGAATGGAAACTGTTAAAATGTCTCTTAAGAAGTATGAACTTATCGAGGCTATATACTATACCTCAGATTTCCACATTAAATCATTTGTCGCAAATCAATATGTAACATATAACAATAAATAATACTTCTATGATGCCAATGGTAATCCTACACTGGTAACGAACGAATCAGCGAATAAGAAACTATGTCTATAGATAATATAACGAAAACGTTTTTGGTCCCTATTCTGTTTTTTGCACTTTCGTGTTGTACAATCAAAAAGGAACCATTTTCTCCATCTCTACAATATGTGCTTGACCAATTCTCTAAAGAGCATCCAGAGTATAATGTGATACAAATACAAGTGTCTAAAATTAATAATTATAACTTGTTATTTATGACAGGGTTAGGTGCTTATGACCCGGACATGATTGATGGTTATTATATCTATAATGGAAAGCTAATAACATATTTCCAGACGGATAGTTTAGATAGGACACATATAGTAGACACAAAAGTCTTAAGGAAATATAGTGGCAAGATAGATGGCTACAGAAATGTTTTCCAATCAAAGGGTATAACGGAGCCAATTCAACGAGCATATCTCATCACTAATGAAAATAAAATAGCTAGAATTCCCAAGGGTTTCTCCTTATTATCTAAGGGAGGAAGATATGTTGATACAAATGTTATAAAGAATACGGGATTAAAGAAATTTCTTCATAGCTATATTGAAAACAACCCTTCAGTATTATTTGAGCTTCGTTTTAAACAAGAGAAGGGTAGGCAGTATGTTATCTTCCGACCAATGATTTTTTATGATTCTTCAAAGCTTAATGGTTATTTCTTTTGGAATGGGCACTTGATAGTGTTGTATAATTTAAAGCAATCAGGAGATTTATTGAACAAACAAAATATTTTGCATAGTCATACGATACCCAATTATCGAAGTCTATTGATTGACGATTGGAACTTCCCTTATCCCATCAAGTTAGAAATAATAAATGATAAGGCGATAAAAGAACTTTCATTAGACGAAGGATACCTTTTATGATTAGGTGATTGGAACTTGAATCTCCCAATCTAATAAATGTAAAGCCCCGAAATGTATAACATCTCGGGGCTTTACTCTTATCTTGTTCTGGACTATCTCTTTGCGTTAGCAGTCCATATTTTCCCATCTTTAGTGTATAGAATATTCAACGAAGAAGCATTGATTCTAATTATTTTTAGACCTTCTTTCAAGTCGATATTCACTAAAGTGTGGTCACCTTCCTTTTTAAAAGTTACGCCTTTCAGGTCAGGGATACCGTCTGAAAACCTAAAATAATAACTGTCAGCAGCTTTAATGACGGTTATAGAACCATTTTCGGCACTTTTCTTTATTCCATTACCAGAATAAGTGATTCTTCCTTTGTATGTTCCTATAAAGACTTCATTGTCTGCCGGGTCATCTGTCTTACTACAAGAGATTGCCGTAAGAGCTACTATGAATAAGCAAATCAAAGTAGCTAAACTGAAGATTCTTTTCATACTTATCTCCTTATTTTGATTTTAGTGATTCCTAATTACCTAATATTATTTCTTAGCTTTTTCTTTCAAATAAGCTAATTTCTTTTCTAATAGTTTGATGAGATCTTCTGGTTTATTGTCTGAATCTGAAAAAAGCGAGTCTACCTTTTCTTCTAAAGAGCCCTTTAACTCCATTGATTTGTCACGCATTTTTCTGGTAAGACTATCTAACTGATCTTTCAAACCATCAACTTTATCACCTATAGAATTCTTTTTACATAAGGTTTTATCTTTGTCAAGTACAAAAAGTATACCTATACTTGCAACTGTGCCAGCTGCTACTCCTAATACAATGCTTCCAAATTTTGACATAGCTTTTCTGTTTTAATGATGTTATAATGTGTAAGACTTATGTTGCAAAAATATGCTTGTTGTGGCGATCTTTGTCACATAAGCCAACTAAACTCTGATATAAAGATACAACATAATAATGATAAGAACAAACCTTATACGCGAATTCTGGTAGAATGATACAAAAAATAACATTCAAACGGTTTATCTTATGATAATGTGTTGTATATTAACTTTTTTTCTATCTGATAAATAGAGTCTACTAAAAGGTAATATTTATCTGCCAGTTATAAAATTTATAACAGTCAGTGTTGGTATTAATAAGTACTTGTATGAGGATAATTTATGTGTCAGCGAGCATTTCAGATGCTTCTGAAAGTATAATACTCTTTGCCGATGGATACACAACTTTAAGTTCTTCTGTTTATCCTCTAATGATCGATTTGAGTCTAATATATCGCATAGATACCAGTGTTGTCAGTGAGTCGCAACTTGTAGAGGGGTGACAGGAAAATTGAAGAGACTCCATCTTTGCACTGTGATTCTGTAAGTGAGGAGAGGTACAGATGCTTATACTCTGCTTAGTGTTTTATAGCTCGGTTGTTTCTTATACTATAGAGATCTTTTTATCTTTAATAGTTATTGGATTTTATAGTATTATCCGTTTCTATTTGTGTAAGTAACAACTATTAAAAATACGAATATGATTTACGGGTATATTAGAGTAAGTAGTGATAAGCAAACTGTAGAGAATCAACGTTTTGAGATAAGGAACTTCTGCCAATATCAAAATCTTAAGATCGATGATTGGATAGAAGAGACTATTAGTGGTACAAAGAGCTATGATAAGAGGCAGTTAGGTAAGCTGCTTAAAAAGGTAAATAAGGATGATATTATTATTTGTAGTGAATTGTCACGACTTGGGCGTAACCTATTTATGATAATGGAGATCTTAAATATTTGCATGAATAAGGAATGTCGTGTGTGGACGATTAAGGATAACTATCGCCTTGGAGATGATATTCAGAGTAAAGTACTGGCTTTTGCTTTTGGTCTTTCGGCTGAAATAGAGCGAAATCTTATTAGTCAAAGGACAAAAGAAGCGTTGGCAAGAAAGAGAGCTGAAGGTGTTGTACTTGGTAGACCGAGGGGACGTAAAAGTTCTCCTGATAAATATAAACTTTCTGGTAAAGAAGTACTTATATGTGAACTGTTAAAGAATAGAACATCTTTACGCAAGATTGCTAAGCTTTGTCACGTAGATAGGAATACCCTTGCACGGTTTATTAGTCTCAAAGGATTGGTAAAATATTAATGAGCGATTTCGTGCAGCAACAAGATACCATTTGTGACTTTTCAACATCGGATAGTTGGGTCGTGCTTTCACCGATTGAGCAAAGCATTAAAAAGAAGATAGAAGCAGTAGGCACACCATTGAAAGATTGGGATATCCAAATCAACTATGGCATAAAGACAGGCTGTAACGAGGCTTTTATAATATCGCCAGAGAAAAGGAAAGAAATCCTTGATAACTGTCAAACTGAGGACGAACGCAAAAGAACGGCTGAACTTATTCGACCGATTTTGCGTGGCAGGGATATTAAGAGATATGGGTATGAGTGGGCTGAACTATGGCTTATTGCTACTTTCCCCTCACGCCATTACAATATTGATGAATACCCAGCAGTTAAACAATACTTACTTTCTTTCGGTATTGAAAGGTTGGAGCAAACAGGCAAAACGCATATTGTAAATGGTGAGAAAGTGAAATCCCGTAAGAAAACCCATAATAAATGGTTTGAGACACAGGATAGTATCAGTTATTGGGAGGATTTTAATAAGCCAAAGATTATTTATCCAAACATGACTAAGTATATGCCGTTTGTATATGATGATAAAAAGTATCTGACTAATCAGAAATGCTTTATTATAACAGGGAACAATGTAGCATATTTAACCGCTGTCCTCAATTCATCGTTATTCAAATATTGTTACCGTGATTCATTCCCAGAATTACAAGGCGGAACACGAGAATTGAGCAAAATATTCTTTGAAAAAATCTCAGTATGTGAAGTAACTGATACGCAGAATCTGTTGTTTCAAGAGCTCATAGAGGATATTCAAAAGGGATACACAGAACAAAAAGCACAAAGGATAGACTCAATGCTATTTGATTTATACAAACTTACTGAAGAAGAACGAAAAACTATAGGCTTTGTTGAGATTGTTTAAAGAATTGTGTTATATATTCTCTTTCAGTTGGAGATAAACCATAAATTGTGAAAACGATGTCGTTTATCTCCTCTTCTGTAACATCAGAGATATTTGATATTTGAGTAAGAAGAAGGGATGATAACTGTTTATCGTATCTGCTATTATAAGGAATTCTGATTGGTTCAAGTGCCTGAACACTTACCAATAAATCTCCTGTACCAGTTTGGGGAGAATCCTTCAATAAGTAATGTCCCATCAACGAGTTGAGTATGCAACACAAATACTCGATGTGCTCTCCTGTGGCAACACAAGTACTATCTAAACCTAGACAGCTTTTGTTGTCAAATGAAAAACGTAAAATTGAACCAATTCTTTTCCATATAATCTTTGGCTTATTAAAATCCTCCCAATACTTTGCACCCCATCTTTGCATGGCATACCATTCATAACGAATACCGGTCTCTGCCTTATTACGCTTTAGCAGAGATTCTTTGTATTGAAGCATATGTGAATACACAGCTGGGTATTGTACTTTAAACGCTTCTTCAGCTTTCGTTGATGCTCCTTGAATGGATTCATCAAATTGATAAGGAAAATGCCAAGGAATGTAAATTAGCCACAAATTTGCCCACTCATAACCATAACGTTTGATGTCACGGCCTCTAAGAATAGGTCGAATAAGTTCTTCCGTTCTTTTACGCTCTTCTTCTGTTTGGCAATTAGCTAAAATCTCATCGCGCTTTGTAGTGCTAATGATAAAAGCTTCATTACAACCAGTAAGTACACCACGATATATGTTAATGTTCCAGTCCTTCAATGGTGTACCCACAGCTTCTATCTTCCTTTTGATGCTTTCTTCAATAGGTGACAGGATAACCCAACTATCCGAATGAGAGAAGTCACAGATAGAGTTCTGTTGCTGCACGAAATCGCTCAAATTCTTTATGCTTTCTTTGTTTTGTTTATTGATAACAGCACAGACTGTTTTGTGCAGGTTATTTGATTTTGCGAAAAGTAGGATGTTAGTATCAACTGTAGCACTTTCAAATATCTTCACTCCTGCAAAGTCAATCAGAAGCATTGGGTTCGTCTTATTGGCAAAGAATTCTCTAGTCTTTTCTCCATATCCAGCTCGCATCCACTTGTTGGAAGTGATGTAACAAAGATGACCATTCTCTTTCAGTAATCTCCATCCATATTCATAGAACAGGCAATATATATCACCAGTACTTGCAAAAGTGGAGAAGTTCCCCTCTTTATATAATTTGGCAAGTTCACCGTTATTATTCTGAAGCTGAATATATGGTGGATTCCCAATGACAATATCGAAGCCCTCTTTTGAGGGGTGAGAGAATACGTCATGAAACCATGTATGCCAGAGAAAGAATTGTGAGTTGGGTAATTCCATTTTCTGAACATTCTCAATAGCCTCTTTTAGGTGATTTATGTTTTCTTCTGCAACGGCAATAGCCTTGCTTTGTTTGTCTGTGAGTTTTGTTGATAATTGTATCTGTTCTATCTTTCGCTCTTCGCCATGCTTATGCGTATCAAGAGTATACGAAATCGTATACCTTACATAATCTTCTATAGCTTTACGTAAGTTGGTACGTTCTTCATGTGCAGTGGTTTCAAAATAGTGTTTTAGGTTGTCTTGGAAGTCTTTCAATTCTTTTGTTTGAGTATAAACTATGTTTGTTTGTTCTTCTTCCAACTCCCCAAACAAATTGCTTTGTGGTGAATATATTTGCATATTTGACATTACAGCCAACTTACTTAGATCTATACCTTCATAACTTTCCAATAAAGAATTCCCCTGCATAATTTTGAAATCAAGATTCGGCAAAGCTTCAGGTGATTTTTCATCAACAATCAGAGCAAGCCAAAAGCGCAATCGAGCAATGTCGACGGCACCTCGTTCTATGTCTACGCCGTAGATATTATTTTGAATAATATGTCTTTTGATATCAGCAGCATGTTCTACAATGTTTGGCTCGATTGCCGAACGACAAAAGAATAATTCACGTAACAATCCCATGGGAAAAGCGCCGGATCCGATAGCAGGATCGCATATCTTAACATCGCGTAGTTTCTCATCGATATCTGCTTTCAGATCGCCAAGTAATTCCCCATCATGAGAAGTAACAAACTGTCGAATGCGTTCTTTATCTTCCTCCTTTTGGTCTGTCTGTAAATACGCTATAAGACTTTCTCGGCACATGTACTGTACAATTTCTTTTGGAGTATAGAATGCACCTTTGTCTTTATTATCTTCCAACAAGTTTTCAAATATTCTCCCAAGCATTTCGGGATCAACACCTACTTCAGCATCATATGGGTCATTCTCATCAATAGTAAAATTATATTGTGAGAGCATTGTGAATAGGCTATCAAAGTATTCTGCTGGGAATCTGACGGTGAGTTCATCTAATCGGTCGCGTTCAAATAGTCCACCATTCAGGTATGGGATTCTACAATCTCGGAAACCTTGAACCTTCGTGTCATAAATATCTTTCTTTTCGGATCGCTTACAGTCTAATCCATTGGCAAACAGTCCTTCTAGCACCTCATCTAAAAAGTTCTCTTTCTGTTTTTCTGTGGCATTTTTAAATAGATTCAGCATGAAGTTGAGATCGCCCTCTCCCCATTGTCCACCGGCAGGAACTCCCAGCCATCCTTTCTTTTGTAAGAAATGTAAGAAGACAATTCGACCTAACATCTTTTTAACATAGTCACGAACTAGTTTATCATTGTTCTTGAAACCGGAATAAAGTGTAGGATGTGGTTCGTGTATTTTTGTTTCTACATATTTATTTCCTTTCTTCAGATAGCGTTTACCTGTTATAAACTCAACAAACTTATCGTATTTTTCTTTGTATTTACCAAAGAACTCATTGGAAAGAGCCTCTACATTAAATGCGCTTTCTATATTTTCAAATTTCAGAGACTCTCTTTTTTCATAAAGATTGCAGAAGTTTTCTGCTGCCGTACGACAGGACTGCCCAGGACCAAGTAGGAAGGTAAAGCGCTTACTATCAGTAGAATCTTCTTTGTTACCATTTTTCCTACAGTAGGTGAAACGCCAATCCCATCGGCTATCATCACCATAATGAAACAGCATAAAAGCGCATGAGTAATCAGCCATGACTGCGCGGACAAGCTTCTGTATATTCACTCGGTTCCTCTCCATCATGACACGGTCACTGACAGTAATATCAAAGATCTGCAACAGTTCGACCCCTACATATATTTTCCCCACATGTTTAATACTACGTATTCCTGTTGCTTCAGCAAGTGGTTTCCACTCTGGTTGATTATCCAAGAGCTCTGCTTCAGATTCATCTTCAAAATTATCTTCTCCAAAGATAGGGAAGATTATATTCTCTAAGAAGGAGTAACTGCCTTGATACCGCTTATTCAAATATGTTTTTAAAGAATCTGTATTCATGATTGATTGTTTATTTGATTGTACCTAAAATGATTGTAGCCTCACCCTGTCTTCTCTTCACATTGGCAACGAGTTTACCTATTTCTCGTTCCAGTATGTCGTCTATTTCCTGCTGGTTGATGGTAAACAGGCGTGAATCTTTTTCTTCTAATTCTTTATCAATGGCAATTATTTTTTTGATAATGTCGAAACTACCTTTATCTACAAGTCTTCTTGCATTCTCTAAGATGGTTTTAGATTTAGCAGAGATGGTGGAGTTATTATATAATTTTACGATGATTCCAAGAGCTTGGTTCCTTTTATCTCCCGCCTTTGACTTGTAGATACGAACAAAATATTGATTGTATGTCTTGATCGCATCTTCTGACAGCTGCTTCCAGTTGCTGGGTAAAGGTGCACGCTTTGTATCCTCATCTACTTGCATCTTTTCTAATAAATCAAGAATGGATATAATCTTGGTTTCCAGATTTCCCTCTTCCCTTTGATTAATTCTTACTACAAGTCTTGTAGAATGAGGTGCTTTTACGATGAAATATGCTGTCCCTTTCTCTGCTTGAGCTATCTGCCAAGCCTTGTTTTCCTTTTCTATTTGTTCGTAGCGTATAGGATTTGCTTCCTTATATTGCTTCAACTCAAAGACATATTTCTGAAGAGGAGATTCTTCTCCATCTATTGCTTTAACAATATCATAATGTACTACACTTTCTTTTTCTGAGAAAATTTTACTATCTTCTCCAAATAAGATGTGGAATGATTGTAATTTAGTGTATGCATTTTGAACCAACTGTATCTGTGCGTCCCCTTCTGCACTTGGCATGAAGTTGTAAACATAAACAACAGGTTCCTTACTACCAATACGGTTTACACGACCTATACGCTGCATTAGTCGAGTGGCATTCCATGGGGTATCATAGTTTAGAATGACATTGGCACGATGTAGGTTTATTCCTTCAGCTAAGACTTCAGTTGTAATGATCACATTATAGTCATTTTTCCACTCTCCATCGTAATTAGCATCGAAGTTCTCTTCTATTGTTTGTTCCAATTCATCACGATTAGCTGCTGTTACGATAAGTGTCTTATAGCCTTTGGCTTTGACAGCTCTTGCTAATGCTGAAACTGTATCTATGGCTTCTGAGAAGATAACTAATTTGCCAGATGTATTTTTCTGTGGGTTAAACAACTCTGGTTTTAGGTTTTCTTTGAATGCATCAAATTTTGGATCCTGCGAGTTCCTAGCCCAGCGATCACATAGATTTGAGATGAGCTCATAGTCTTTTATTAGCTGAGTATAGTATTCTTTTTTAAAGTCCTTTCGTTTGTATTCCGCATTTTGTCCCTTTTCATTTTTACCTTGTTCCGTTAATTTAGTGATTTTTTGCCTTATATCTTCGACACAATCATTGAAATAGACCTTCTTTTTCTGTTTTTTAGTCTTCGCTTCAAAATCAAGTTCTTTGTTAACATCGATTTGCGGGCAAATGAAAATAGTATCATTCTCCCACATTTTTTTCATGTTCTCCGTGTAACGGCGGAGGTTCAATAATGATTGAGTGAATGCAGCAAAAGAACTTTCAAGTCGCTTTACAAGTAGAATCTGCATGATTTTAGCAAGCTGTTTTGCTACATCACCTACACCGCGGTTGCCTCGACCAATATGTTTCTTTTCATTTGTGGGGTCAACAAAATATTCAATGGCACGATAACGGAAGTATTTTAACCATTCATCAGTCTGCAATTTCTCCTCCTCTGTTGGGGAAATTATCGTCATGGTATCAGAGAAGAGCGTTGCTAACTCTTCATCCATGATGTATCTAAGGTTGTTTGGTCCAACAATCTTTGGAAACACCAGTCCTTGGGCTTCCATGTCCTCTTTGTAGTATTTCTCAACGTCTGTCCTTGTTCGACGTTCAAGAATGTCATTCAATATACATTCACGAAGTTTTTGAGAAATTCTGTGAAGTCTTTGCTGACGTTCATTTTCTGGAATATCATGTATTAGAATCCCAGTCTCTGTATATATTTTGTCTTTTTTGATTAGTAAATCATATTCTCTGTTTATTTCAGCAAAGAACTTTTCTATATTTCCACCTTCCGCTTTCTTTAACGTACTGTCGTTATGGTTGCGTTCAAAGAGATAAATTTGATTCTTCAAGTCATTTGGACGGTTATTCTGTAGGGTAGCAGACAACAGTCCGACGTATGGATAGGAACCTGTGTTAGAGGCTATATTCTGTATCAATGTATCAAGGGATTGATACATTAACGTAGTACTATTCCGAAATTTATGGCTTTCATCAATGACAATAAGACCATAATTCTTCTCTTGGAGAGTCTCCCCAAATTCTCCTGAATCACCACTATCATCATCTTCCCAACTATCCTCTTCAGTTATATTTCCGATACGTCCTGTTGTTATAAAGTCGATATATGGTGTTATTTTATCATCCGAATCATTATCAAACATTGCTATAGTCTTTTTCCATCCCGACTGTATGGCAGGTGGTGTGATGATTAGAACTTTATGTTCTCTTCCCCCATCTTCTGGAACAGAAAGGAAACGCTTGATAATCAAAGTACCAATGATTGTTTTGCCCAGTCCTACAACATCACCAAGCATGAAGCCACCATGTTCGTGCATAATGTTGATACACCGCTTGACAGCCTCTATTTGATAATCCAGTTTATGAATATGTGTTGGTAAATAGCTCTCAATTTGTTGTCCAAGAGATATATCAACAATATCACCAAATTCTATTTGTAATAATTTAATATATTGTTCGTATGGCGTGAACTTTTGAGGGTTATTTTTCTGTATGTCAATATAGATAGGTGACTTCTTGATGATCTGTTCCAAGAATACTTGCGTCCAATCTTCTGAGATATTCCACTTTTCTTCAAACCAACAAGTATGTCCTTTTGCATTTGATCCATATGTTGGACTACCTGTAATACGCATGGGATCGGTCTCAAGATAATTCAATTCAGAATTTCCCAATAACCCCTTCCGAGTAAAATTAGAACTGCCAATGATACCGTAAGAAACAGAAGGCCCTAAAAAGATATAACATTTAGAATGTAAAAATTCTTCTTCACCTTTTGCATTTTTAGAATAAATGCGTATCTGAATTTTACCATTATCGCAATATTTAAGTAGTAGGTTGATGACATCCTTGTATTCATCTTTTATCTCAAGATCGTGTATGTCTGTCTTTATGAAGTCAGAAGGGAAGGTTGCATCTTTATACTTAGGCTTAACAAGCAACGAAGTATAAACATAAGGATCTTTACCAATAAGAAGTTCAAGCGATGTTTCCTTGCGGTCTAAGAAGCTTTTAAGCTCATCAAGGACAAGCGCCATACCTGGTATATCCCAATACCCAGTTGCAATCTGAATTTTATCAATACCCTCAGCCAAAATACACCTTTTTATATAGGTTTGCATAGAGAGTGAGTCGGAAGAATTGTCTATTAGGTTATTATGCATTGATCTGTTGTTTTTTTTAAGACATACCATGTAACTTTGTCACTTTTGGAGTAGTGATTAGGTTAAACGATTTAGGGATGTAGTTGTAAATGTTGATGGCACTGGACTTATGTTTAGCTTCTTTATAGGCTGGTTTGAAGTAATACTCTTCTTGCTCCGCCGGTCCATGATCAAGTTCGTTCGCCTTTTTATCTGTTCCATCAGTTGTTCTTTTGTTTTGATATTGTTTACAAAGTTAATAATTTATAATGAATAAGGCAAAGGAAAGTGTGGCTTTTGCGTTGGCAATAAAGGATTTCTTTTGTGGTGGGTTATTCTGCATATTTCTATTGGTTGTTTCGTGGATAACGGCGAATCGGAGAGGAGAGTGTATGGTTTTAAAGAAGAGCAAATAACCTTACATTTTTAGAGGCTCTGTCTCGTGTGGTCTTGTAAGAGATAGACAAGAACTATCCTTGTAACCTACTGATTATTAATGGGCTATAAAACGCTTTGTAAAAGGGCATCTTTTGCGTTGCAAAAGGGCGTCTTTTACACATCAAAAGGGCATCTTTTACCATGCAAAAGGTGTCCTTTTACGATGCAAAAGAGCATCTGTTGTTTTTCTAATATGAATCTTTATTACAAACAGGGTGGGGCTTGTTGGCTTGGTTCTGGTCGTGTAATGTGGTGTTAATTAAATGTGCTTGTGGAATATAGATGAGTAGACTGATTGATAAAAAGGCAGCTTGATGGATTTATGGGTAGGAGGTATACGACATACTCATTGGCCCCGTGACTTGTCTGGCGGTAGGTTTAGGAAAACAATCTTTTTAAATTTGCTGTCACTTCTGTCACTTCTTGTTTGTGCTTAATTGCTTGGTAATAAGGATATTGTGCGAAGTGTTAAAAGTGACAGTAAATAGAATTAAAAGTAAATTAGGGTAAAACGAAGGTGAAAAGTAGGGGATTGGGAAGGGAAGAACATCGTGATACATGAGTGGGAAGGTGATGGATGTAAAGAGAAAGGAAGGAGGTGGGGAGGTGGGGAGTGAGCATTTGGAGTTGACCGGTGGGTTAAAACGACGTTTAATCACCGTTTATCTTGTCACTTTTCTTTATGATTTCATCCATGTAAGAATAGAAAAGGGGTGCAGGAACGTGGGCAGTTGTGCCTGTTTGGTAGACACTGTTGCAGATGTAAAGCAGGTCGGCGGTGTCGCCATGCAGCTCCATGATTCTTCTTGTGAGTTGGTTTCGGGCAAACATACGTTTCATGAAACGGGCAGAAAGACAGGCAGGTACCTTGTAAAACCACAGTTCGTTGTAATATTTTGACAATGTAACACCCCGTGAAGCAACTATCTTTGTAGTCTCTCGGATGACTTTTATGACGTTTTTGAGTAAGGAAACCGAGTTCATCAGACGGCGTGCAGCCTCCGAACTGTTGGTGATATCCCCGTGTTTTCCAGCCACACTAATGACTGCAGCATTCACTGCCATGTGTATCCATGTCCATTCCAGCATGTCATGTGGATGCTCTAATTTGATATTACAAGAAGTAAATAACTGGTAAATATTTTGATAATTGGGGATGGTTGTATGGTCTTCTCTCTCTAACATGAAATGATTGAACAGACAAGCGTCCAACTTCATATCCTCCTCCGTGTCCCCTTTACGGAGAGAACCACCTGCAACAGGGAATCCGAGGACGTAATGATATCCCGTCATCATCTCATGAAGCTGCTGTTTGTCGTACCATATATTACAACATAACAGTACCGTTCCCGTTATTCCCGCATGCTTTATCTCCTGTATAACATCAACAATTTTCCCTTGTGTCACGCTGATGATGATCATGTCATACGCCCGTTTTGAGCATGTCAGTACCGTGTATTCACTTGTTGTCTCAACGCCTTTCGTCGTCTTTCGCCCATCGAGCAGAGAGACAGAGAGGCGTTTTATGTTCCTCTTCCTGCTCCCTTCCCTTATGTAATGTTCAACATTGTGTCCTGCCTGTTTGAAGACAAGTCCGTAAGTAGTGCCAATAACCCCCAATCCTACAACCAAAACATCCATGTTGTGATACGTTTTTATTTTACAAATCAATAGCTTTTATTCCCACATTCCTCCCCAATCTGTCCGTATTTTGTGCATAAAACAGAGTCGGAACGTCGATACAAAGGTAATTGTTATGGGTAGAAAAGTAGCGTTCTTAAGCGTTAATTAATATTACTCTTTGCGTCAGAAACATCTATAACATCAGGCATTCAGAAGATAGTCGACAGATGGAACATACCTAAAGAGGGCATGATGTGGAAAAGAGTAAAAAACCGATTGAAATATTTGTCCATATGATTTATTTGATGTACTTTAGCCAACAAAATGACATAAATATGGACTTTAAATCTCAAACACCCAATTCCGAATTCCTAACAGAGGACCAAGAGAAGCTTTTTTGGGCACAGCGTGCTATGGAAAAGTTCAAGGAATATGACAAGAAACGCACCGCCTATGTGCACCAATTAGAGCATGATTATCAGGCATTAAGGAAGAGTTATGATGAATTGGAGAATGATATGTACGGTGATGTACAAGACATGACAAAGGCAGAGCAGCGAAGGCGCAAGAAAATACAGGCTTATGATAAGATTATGTCGGGCTACAGTGCGTTACAATTCATGCAAAAACGTTACATGGTTGACGGTGAATACACCGAAGAGTTTCAGGAATTTATGCGTAATTACGATGCTGCTTCGATGAAAGAACGGATAAAAAATCTTGTAGAAGAAAACAAGAAACTGAAGAGCGACAATAGAGAGTTGATTTGTAAATTGGGGCAATGTCGTGAGCAAATAGCTAAGTTGGAGCTTGCTCAGCATAACCAAAAAGGAACAGAGGAATAATCAAAAAAAGTGTTTGAGATATTTTTATGAAAGTTGAATACTGATGACTGACGAGAGAAGTCGAATCCTTCTTTTGTCCACTCTATAACGTATAGATATTTAGTAGGTTACAAAATGATTTGTAAAAGGAGATCTTTTACCATGCAATTCAATAGAAACGAGAAGATTTACAAATCTTTATTTCAAAATCGTAGCGCCCAAAAGACAAGAGGAAAAAATTGATAGTCGTACAAAGTTCACATGATAAGCCAACAATAATTCTATCATTTTTTAGTGTACAAGCATTTGACTTTGTTCCTTATCTTTCGTAACTTTGCTACCCAGAACCATACAATCATCAAGAAAAATTAAAAACAAGATCATCTCAAACACCTACATTCATGAAACAACAACCGACAAACCACGACCTCACACGCTGCGCTTGGGCCAACAGTCACCCCCTCTTACAACACTATCATGACGAAGAATGGGGCGTACCTGTACACGATGATTGCCTTCTTTTCATGTATTTGCTGATGGAATCCATGTCATGTGGTTTGTCATGGTTACTGATGTTGAAGAAAAAAGAGATTTTCCGCACCTGTTTTGCAAACTTCGATTACAAGGTTGTTGCCACGTTTTCGACCGATGATATTGATCAGATTTTGTCAACAGAGGGTATGATTCACAGCGAACAAAAGGTGAAAGCTATGGTCGAAAACGCTCGTGCATTCTGCCAAGTACGCAAAGAATACGGCTCGTTTGATGCCTATATATGGAGCTTTACGAAAGGAAAACCAAAACAATATGCTTCACATCAGCAACATCCCTGCGTGAGAAACACACTCAGTGACCATGTTGCGAAAGACTTAAAAAAGCGTGGTTTCAAATATGTTGGAACGATAATCATTTATAGTTTCCTACAAGCCATTGGCATAATCAATGACCATGAGCACACTTGTTTCCGCTATTCTAAGGATTAAAAGTTAGCTTTGAGCCGAGAAATTCATTGAAAAGATTTGCATATTTCGATATTTTTCACGAATATTGCAAAAGAAATTAACTTAAACTGTGAGGCGCTTTTACACCTGACAGCACACCTATTATTAAACACCTAACTATGAAAAAGAAACTGTTTACGCTTTTTTTGCTTGCCATTTCACTATCCGTGCATGCACAACACTTCATTAAAGATGCCGCTTTCAGACAAAAAGTAGAGGCCGCATGGAAACAAAAGATGGACCTCATTGGCTGGAAATATTGGGAAGATAAAGGCCAGAAAGCCACTCCAGAAGAGGAAGAAGCGTTGAAGTTCCTATATGCTTACATGCCCATTGCAGACGCAACAGACTATCCCAAGGCTTATCATCTCAAGAATGTACAGACTGCTTTCCGCACACAAAAAGAGACTGCATGGGGTAAACAGATTCCAGAGTTGTTGTTCAGACACTTTGTTTTGCCGATGCGTGTAAACAATGAACCCTTAGATAGCTCACGCGCTATCTTCTATAATGAATTAAAAGAGCGCGTGAAAGGAAAGTCGATGAAAGACGCAATCTTGGAAGTTAACCACTGGTGTCACGAGAAAGTAACCTATGAACCCTCTGATGCACGAACCTCTTCTCCACTTCAATCTATCCTGACTGGACGCGGACGATGTGGTGAAGAGAGTACATTCACCGTGAGTGCACTACGTGCTATTGGTATACCTGCACGCCAAGTGTACACTCCCCGCTGGGCACACACCGACGATAATCATGCTTGGGTCGAGGCGTGGGCTGATGGAAAGTGGTATTTTCTCGGTGCATGTGAGCCCGAACCCGTGTTGAATTTAGCCTGGTTTAATGCTCCTGCATCACGTGCAATGCTGATGCACACACGTGCATTTGGTGATTATAGAGGTCCGGAAGAAGTGATGTTGCGCACTAACAACTTTACAGAAATCAATCTCATTGATAATTATGGTAGTACGGGAAGAATTGATTTTAAGGTTGTTGACAAACAAGGCAAGCCCGTTTCTGATGCAAGAGTAGACTTCAAAATCTACAATTATGCAGAGTTTTACACTGCCGCTTCAAAATATACGAATAAGAATGGACAGACGTTTCTTTCTGCCGGAAAAGGCGATATGTTTGTATGGGCATCTAAAAATGGGCAGTATGGCTATGCAAAAGCCTCTTTTGGAAAAGATAAAAACATCACTATCAAACTTTCTTATGACGAGAAACATCCGGGAAAAGATAGCAATTTAGACATTGTTCCTCCAAAAGAAAATGTGCAAATACCTGAAGTTTCAGAAGCAGAACGGGCGCAAAACAATAAGCGTTTGACTGAAGAAGACGCCATTCGCAATAATTATATCGCCACCTTTCCTACGCAAGAGAGCATGAAAGACTATGCTATTCCAGAGGCAACACCATATATTATCAAGGCACGTGGCAACTGGAGAACGATTAAAGCGTTTGTGGAGAAACACACTACTGACCGCAAACGTGCCATAGAACTATTGAGTACACTAAGTGATAAGGATCTCCGCGACATGCCAATGTACATATTAGACGATAACATGAGTGCTCCAAGTAACCAACTTTCGCCTCGTGTTGAAAGCGAGTTAATATTGAAACCTTTCAAGAACTACTTTGCAAAAGTGTTTGATAAAGAGGCAGAAGCATTCAGAAAAAATCCTTCTTTGCTCGTGACTTGGATTAAAGAAAATATAAAAATGAATCCAGACATTCATGCAATGAGGATTCCTCAAACCCCAATCAGCGTGTGGGAAAGCCGAGTTACAGATGCTCGCAGCCGTGATATCTTCTTTGTTGACGTAGCAAGAAGCCTTGGAATTGAAGCACGAATAGACCCAGTTACCTGGAAACTACAATATAAAAAAGGTGGCAATTGGGTAGATGTTGACTTCGATTCGGCTACAGAACAAGTGGCAAAGACAGGCACACTTGTCTTAAAATATAAGCCAACAGAGTACTTAGATGACCCAAAATACTACACCCATTTCACGATAAGTAAGATTGTAAATGGGCGTACTTGGCTCATGAACTTTGATGAAGGACAGGTTGATATGGGCGGAGGCACCACATGGGCAAACATCTTTAAGAAAGGCGCTACATTGGATGAAGGAACCTATATGTTGGTTTCGGGACAAAGAATGGCTGATGGTAGCGTGATGGCACATAAATGTTTCTTCACCATTAATCCTGGAAAGACAACTGTTTTAGACCTTGTTATTCGCCAAGAAACCGAGGGTGTGAAGGTGATTGGTAACTTTAACAGTGAAGATTTGTTTGAAAAAGACGGAAAAGAAGTTTCAATTCTTAGCCAAACCGGACGAGGATATTATGTTTTAGGCATTCTTGGCGTAGGACAAGAACCTACCAACCATGCACTACATGACATCGTAAAGATGAAAGAAAAATTAGAAAAATGGGGGCGGCCAATGGTATTGTTATTCACAAACGAAGCCGAAAAAGAGAAATTTGAAACCCAAAAGGCTGAATTTGGAAGCCTGCCTCAGAAAACAATCTTTGGCATTGATAAAGATGGAGCCATTCAAAAGGAGATTGTAAGAGAAATGAAACTGCAGAATAAAAACCAATTACCATTATTCATTATCGCTGATACCTTCAATCGAGTGGTATTCATTTCGCAAGGATATACCATCGGATTAGGCGAACAATTGGTGAAAACAAGCAGTAAATTGTAAGCATAAAACATGATTGAGACAAACAAATTTGAATTTGAGATCTGTGCCAACAGCGTTGAAAGCTGTATTGCTGCTCAACAAGCTGGCGCAGATCGCGTTGAACTTTGCATGGGAATCCCTGAAGGAGGAACCACTCCTTCGTGTGGAGAGATTCAAATGGCGAGGGATTTACTTAGAGAAACGAAGTTGCATGTCATCATTCGCAATCGTGGAGGAGACTTTCTTTATACCCAAAGAGAGTTGGAACGCATGGCCATGGATATCGATTTGTGTCGTAAAATAGGTGTAGATGGAGTTGTATTTGGCTGTTTAACCGCAGAGGGTGATGTAGATAACGGCGCCAATAGGTTCTTATTAGAACATGCAACAGGTATGAGCACAACATTTCATCGGGCATTTGATCGCTGTAGAGAGCCTCTTAAAAACATAGAATCAGTGATTTCATTAGGTTTTAACAGAGTGTTAACCTCGGGACAACAGGCTACTGCTGAGATAGGTATTCCCCTACTCCATCAATTAAACAATGTTGTGGGAGACCGAATCATCATTATGGCTGGCTGTGGTGTAAATGAAAATAATATCAAAAAGATTCAGAAGGAGACAGGTGTCCATGCTTTTCACTTTTCAGCTCGTGAGCCTAAGAAAAGTCAAATGAAGTATTCTAATCCCTCAGTGTTTATGGGTAATGCGGACTTTGATGAGGATACGATTTTTGAAACAACAATAAATAAGGTGAGAAAAACGATACATGCGCTTCGAGATTAAGCAGAACACGATGTGAGAAATGCGTGAAGACTTTATAAAAGCAAGCCTACCATAATATTCATAGATTCACATAAACAATATGATGAAGTCTAAGAGATGGAACAAAGCACTGAAATCCCTACTATTATTATGTTTAATGGTGGGCTATGCTTTATCTATGAGTGCACAAAACATAGTAAATGGAAGAGTTGTAGACGAGCATAACCAAGGAGCCGAAGCTGCAATTGTCATGCTTTTTACCCAACCAGACAGTATTCTTTCAGCAACAACACTCACCGACGGCAAAGGAATGTTCTCATTACAACCACGGAAAGGCACGTTCCTTCTATGTGTAAGGATGCTCGGCTACAAAGAGATAAAAAGGGAAATTACTATCCATGAAGATATGGATATTCCCGATTTGCAATTAGAACCAGACGATATTATCTTGAAAAATGTTGTCATAACAGCACGTAAATCTCAACCAATGATAAGTTCGTCTAATGGGAAAACACAGATTAATGTGGCACAAACCTACCTCACAGATATAGGAGATGCACTGGATGTTTTGAAGCATTCTCCAGGTATTTCTGTAAATAATAAGGGCGACATCTCCCTGTCATCACTCGGAGGAACTGCCATATATGTCAATGGAAAGAAACTTATGTTGCAAGGTGAAGAGCTGTCAGCTTACTTGCGTACCCTACCCTCATCAAGAATCTCTAAGATAGAAATCTCTCCCAATCCAAATGCATATTATGGAACAGAAGGGGCTGGAGGCATTATCAATATCATTCTGAAAACTACAGAGAAATCAGGCATTTTCCTAACTACTTCACATAGCATTGCCTATTGGGAAAACATAAAACAAAACTCTGATATCACATTATCTTATAACACAAACAAATGGCAATTAGGACTAAACTACAATCATAGTATAGGGCATCATGCCATGGATTATGGCTATGAGAAGATTCAAAATGGAGATAAAAGTTTGTCAGAAACAAAGGATACTGATAAAAGAAATACATATTCAACAGGCTTTGACTTTACTTGGCAGCCCAATCTGAAGAACAAATTATCATTGAATAGCACGATGAACCTGCTTGTTGGCCCAGGCTTAACAGAGACAACAACAGAAGTTTATCAAGGGACTTCAGTATTGGATTGTATCTTAAAAGCTCGCAACGATTATCTAAAACAGAAAACGATTCGATATAGTAATAGTGCGAACTATCTATACCAACCCTCAGAAAAAAGGCAGTTAGCACTTTCGGTAGACTGGACCCACTTTGACGGTAAAGCCCAATGCGAACAGCCTAACACTTATTTTTCACCAACAAATACGCTTATTCGTTCAGATTTGTTTTATTCTCAACCGGATAAAGACATTGACATTTATGCCTTGTTAGCTGATTATAAGTGTAATCCTAATGCGCAGAGTGAGTGGCTAGTGGGTGTTAAGACTTCGCTTATCAAAAGTAACAACACCTTTCTTTTCAAGAAAAATGGAACGATAGACCTACAGCGCTCTAATAAATTTGAGTACAACGAACATAATATTGAAGGCTACACGCAATATACTCATACTTGGAATAAATTGGAAATAAGTGCTGGTTTGCGTATAGAATATATGTATACCTTTAATAAATTAAGCGCCTATGGCAATCATAAAATAGAAGAAAACAACAGAAAAGAATTGCGTTTATTTCCCAACATGGCTGTATCTTATACTATCAATGACAAGAATAAATTGGCCCTTTTATATAGTAGAAGGCAGGATAAGCCACGATATGAAGATCTTAATCCCTTTGAATATTTGCTTGATGAACTCTCATATTGGAAAGGAAATCCTTTCCTCAAGCCGCAGATTAGTAACAAGATAACGTTGAACTATACGCGGAAAAGTTTGTCCTTCAACTTATATTACAACAAACTCAATGACTATTTCACTTCACTTACGGACGCTTTTGAAAGCAACAAGACAATAATGACAACGAAAAACATTGGAACACAACAACAAATTGGATTGGAAGCAACTTTCTCTAAACGTCTTACTTCTTGGTGGAATCTTAGTACGAATATAGGAATTTACTACTTTGTAAATAAGTTGAATTATGAGAATTACAAACAAGAATATAAGCGTCCATCATGTTCTTTCTCTGCAAATAGTAACATTCTCCTGCCTTGGGGGATAAACTTTGAACTCTCCGGAAGATACTATTCAAAGCGACAAGGAGGGAGTTATGAAGTGAGTAAGTCCACAGGGAGCATTGATTTAGGCCTTAACAAGAGTTGGTCTGATGGTCGCGTCCGGCTTTCAATACTGATGACCGATGTCTTACATACAGAGCGTTGGGATAGTTATGGAGTGAAAAATGCCCTAAATCTCTCGTCATGGGGATATGGAGAAAGTCGTAAAATCATCCTACGCCTTAGATATAGTTTTGGAAAACAGAAACTCAATAAAGTGGAGAAAAGTATTGAAGAATTAGACAGATTATAAGGATACCATAAGTATCTCATCGGACATAATTATAAAGTGCAGAATTCTATTCTTGAGAAAGTAACTTAAACAAACTTCAAAAAAGTTTGCAAAACATTTGGTTATCTCAAAAATAGTTGTTACCTTTGCATCGCTTTTACAATAAAGCACTTGGTTACTAACCATTGGAGAGATGGTAGAGTGGTCGATTACAACGGTCTTGAAAACCGTCGTGC
>ERZ773051.666-NODE-666-length-21921-cov-17.929434_pt1 | contig 21921 bp, 31 predicted proteins | sample MGYA00580631_ERZ773051 | MGnify/ENA primary metagenome ERZ773051 (study PRJEB29015, sample SAMEA2738137) | human oral metagenome | biome: human oral; feature: human-associated habitat; material: saliva | place: China | collected 2204 ... | reverse complement strand
AGTGCACGGGCTTCCCAAGCCTGGGAGGCGGGTTCGATTCCCGTATTCCGCTCACCGGTTATTAGATATAAAAATAAGGACAACTTTCTTAAGTTGTCCTTATTTATTATTATAAGATTCAGAAGCAGCTAAACCGTGATTTTTGGTTAAAACATGCTGCTTCCATTAGACACTACTACTAATCCCAACCTTTAATTTCTACAATATTATAATCAACATATTTCTTATCAACGACGATAATGAAAAATGGTTGTGTAAAGTAGGTTTGTGCCTTTCCTTGTTCTAACTTGTATTGCAATTCAAGACGCTTCTTCTTTAAAGTCAATGAAAGAGGTGCCAAGTCTGTCTTCCGATTTGTTTGCGGGAGAATATAAGCAATTGCAAAGTTCTTATTAAAATCAATCTTGGTTGGTTCACCGCCCTTACCCATAAAAGCTGCCTCACCAAACTCTTTTACAAGAGTCTCCTGTGAGGTAATCTTCTTTATTATCGGTTTGGTCTCATTACCAATATGAAAATAATTACGAGCTTCTGTATAACTTACAATATTAGATTTCTCCACCCCCATTTTAGAAGTGCCACATGAAGATAACAACAACATTGTAGCTGCAAAAGCAAGCAAAAGTTTCTTCATCATAATATAATTACTATCAAATATTTTTACAAACACTATACTTCTCTAAGTGAATATGAAAGAGTCACTTAAGTAGTTTTTACATCAATTGTGACTGACATTTTACCAATAATATCTGTCAGCAAAGACAAAAGTAATTAAATTATGTCATATTATCACTTTTAAGCAATTAAAATTAGTTAATTTAACACATGGCACATCTTTTGCTTATATAAGATTGTGCAAAGAATGATTCAATGCACGAATTTATTAACAAAATAGAATAAAATATGGCACATGGACATGATGTACTCCATATGATGGAGGGTAATAGTTATGAAACAAAAGAAGATTTAGTAAAGGCAATTATAGAGCACTTCGGTGAAGAGGAGCGTTTTCATACTTGTTCTGTAGACGGAATGAACGCTGAGGAATTAGTAGATTTCTTGACAGAACGTGGTAAGTTTATGCCTGCTAAGGGGGGATTCACTGTTGATACAACTAAGATTTGTAATCACTAAGACAGTGAAAAATTGAGGTAAAAAATATAATAAACTTTAGAGTTGAATCTAAAAACATTTGATTATGATTAAAATATATGGAATGAATACTTGTCCAGACTGTATTGCAGTTGACAAGCACGTAGAAGGTGACAACCGTTACGAGGTAATTGATATTGGCTCACATATAAAGTATCTTAAAGAATTCCTCCGCCTTCGCGATAACAATGCAGTGTTTGATGAAGCTAAGAAGCACGGATATGCTGGAGTTCCTTGCTTTGTCCTTGAGGATGGTACTGTAACACTGTCACCTGAAGAAGCAGGTATCAACCTTAATGAGGCTCCTGCAGCATCTTGTCGCCTTGATGGTTCTGGCTGCTAACAAAATAGATAGAATAAAATTAAAGCCCTCGACAATTCGTGGAAATAACTTCATGAATTACGAGGGCTTTCTCTATTCATATATATTACTGACATATATCAGAATTACTAACGAACTTGCAAAATAAAAAAGCACCCCATATAGGAGTGCTTTCTATAATAATTCAAATAAAATCAAACTTTACTTTGCATAAGCAACAGAACGAATCTCACGAATAACCGTAATCTTAACCTGTCCTGGATAGGTCATTTCATTCTGTATCTTCTCTGCAATCTCAGAACTGAGCTTCTCGCTTTCTGCATCATCCATCTTATCAGCACCAACGATTACACGGAGTTCGCGACCAGCCTGAATAGCATAAGTCTTTGTTACACCTGGATAACTCATTGCTATCGCTTCAAGATCATTCAGACGCTTGATATAAGCTTCCACAATCTCACGACGAGCACCTGGACGAGCACCAGAGATGGCATCACATACCTGAACGATTGGTGCAAGAAGTGTAGTCATCTCAACCTCATCGTGGTGAGCTGCAATGGCATTGCAAATATCTGGTTTCTCCTTATACTTCTCAGCAATCTTACCTCCATAAAGAGCATGTGGTAAATCAGTCTCTTCGTCTGGTACCTTACCGATATCATGCAATAAGCCTGCACGCTTTGCCTTCTTTGGATTCAAACCTAACTCACTTGCCATAACAGCACAAAGATTTGCTGTTTCACGGGCATGTTGCAAAAGGTTCTGACCATATGAAGAACGATATTTCATCTTACCAACAATACGAATCAACTCTGGATGAAGACCATGAATTCCAAGGTCAATAGCTGTACGCTTACCTGTTTCAATAATCTCATTATCAAGTTGTTTCTTAACCTTAGCAACAACTTCTTCGATACGTGCTGGGTGAATTCGTCCATCAGCAACAAGCTGATGAAGTGCCAAACGACAAATCTCACGACGAACAGGATCAAAAGCTGAAATAACAATAGCTTCTGGAGTATCATCAACAACAATCTCAACACCTGTTGCAGCCTCCAAAGCGCGGATATTACGACCTTCACGACCAATAATACGTCCCTTCACCTCATCACTATCAATATGGAAAACACTTACTGAATTCTCAATAGCTGTTTCGGTTGCAACACGCTGGATGGTCTGGATGACTATTCTCTTAGCCTGCTGATTAGCATTAAGCTTTGCTTCATCAACAATCTCATTAATATATGAGGCAGCGTCAAGCTTTGCTTGATCCTTCAAACTTTCAATCAAACGCTTCTTAGCTTCTTCAGAACTAAGACCAGAGAGTTCCTCGAGTTTCATTCGCTCCTGCTCCTGCATCTTCTCAAGATCCTGCTGCTTAATCTGCAGTAGCTTCTTCTCATTATCAACACGCTGCTGCTGCTGATCAACATCCTGCTTACGACGATTAATCTCTTCTTGACGTTGATTCAATGCAACCTCACGCTGCTTCAAGCGATTCTCACCCTGCTGAATCTTCAATGTGCGCTGTTGAACCTCTTTCTCGAGTTCACTTTTCTTATTAAGAAACTTCTCCTTAACTTCAAGAAGTTTCTTTTCTTTAATTACCTCTGCAGCTTTCTCTGCTTTATCCATTGTATCTTTGTATTTTCCAGTTAAGATATAACGGAAAATAGCAAATCCACCAGCACATCCTGCTGAAAGGCATACCACAGCTATTATAACTGTTACTATTGGACTCATTGATTCTTTTTATGATTTAAATTAAATATTCTCACTATTACTTCAGTGCATCTTCAATTTCTGAAGTGAGTTTACTGAGAATATCATTAAATGGAGCAGTATCATTACGTACACCTTCTTTCTTATATCGCAATGCAATATCCAACATAGCCATATATATAATGTCCTTATCCCCCTTCTTACCCTTAAAAAGAGTTGAATAAGTATTAATTGTGTCGGTAATAAGCTTGGCTGCCGAACGATAATACTCCTCATCCTCTCGTGGAACGTTTACGGAGAGTTCTGCATCATAGACATGCAATCTTATATGTAACTTATCGTCTGCCATTATATTCTGTTTTATTTCTCACTTAGAAGTGTAATACACTTATTTACATCTCGGATAAGTTTGGCAACACGCTTTTGTGCAGTTTCCATATCACCATCCGTAACTTCAAGCATTTTAGCCATCTTCAACGAGTTATAATCAGCTTCTGCTTGAGATAACTCACCCTGCAGTTGCTTTATCTCCTGTTCACGTTGGTCGACAAGCGCATATAACTCGTCATTTTCCTTCTTCAGTGCTTCATACTGAAGGATCATCTGACGAACACGCGTCGCAAACGTATTCAGAATCTTCTCATTTGCATTCATAGCTAATCTATTCGTTTTGGCTACAAAATTACATTAAAGTTTCTATTTAAGCAAATATATGCTTAATTATTTTGACTCTGCCTCTTCTGCAGGTTTAGGTTCCTTCTTAGCAAGTGAAACTACTTGATAAACGAAGTCTGTAGTCCATTTACGACTAAATCCAAGACGCTGATTATATTGGCGAACTGACATAACAGCCTTAATAACACCTGGATCAGAGAAACTATTCTTATCGTATATGTCATTTACAGTCTTCTCCGTCATCGTATAGATAGCTTTCTTGAAAAAGCCAGGAACCCGCAACTTAAACTTCATCAAATTACCCACAAGCATCATCAAATCTTGTGTGAAACCTTGGAACTGATAAAGATAAGGCTGGATATCCTGCATCTTCTTACAATTCTTTTTGATACTTGCATCTATCTCATCAAAGAAGTTATCATCAACATTATAAATATTTTTCATAGTCTTTCGCACACTTGCTTTTTCGCCAGGTCCCAACTTATTATTCAACGTAGGGACACGAAAAGTCTGCTTGTAGGTACGTAAATCTGGAAGCATTGCTAAATTATTGATACCCAAACGAGTTGCAAGCACTGCTTGAAAATAAACTCGAACAAGTGTCATATAGTCCTCCATACCACCAGTCTTTGACTGTGTAGCATCATTCTTCCCAAAGAGTTTTGATAAGAATCCCATATCTTTTGTTTAAAGTTTTAAAGTTATTAAGATAAATCTTTTGATTTTACTCGATTGCAAAGTTAATAAAAAAACATGAAAAACGCCTATTAAGCAAATGATTTCTCATTTTCACAGCTTTTAATTAAATTAAATTTATTACCTTTGCAATCAAGATAGCAATATTGCAAATGAAAGCGTTTAACGACAAATACTTAACGAAAGGATTGGTTGTCCTCAATGACTTGTTCATATTGAGTACAGCCCTATTACCACCCATATTTGCACTTAAAGCACATATGGTAGGATACGACTATAGGTATTTAGCGTTAAAGCATATAAAGATAAACAATAACTACTAATTTAAAACAGATATCAAACCATACTATTATGAAAGGAATAGTTCTCGCTGGCGGTTCAGGCACACGCCTCTACCCTATCACAAAAGGAATAAGCAAGCAGCTTATACCAATTTACGATAAACCAATGATTTACTATCCAGTATCAGTTTTGATGCTGGCTGGAATTAAAGAGATTCTAATCATCTCTACCCCATTTGACTTACCAGGCTTTAAACGTCTTTTAGGAGATGGAAGTAGCTTTGGAGTACGCTTTGAATACGCAGAACAACCTTCACCAGATGGCCTTGCGCAAGCATTTATCATAGGCGAGAAGTTTATTGGCAATGATTCTGTTTGCTTGGTCTTGGGAGATAATATTTTCTATGGAGCAGGCTTCAGTTCATTATTACAGAATAGCGTACAAATGGCTGAAAAAGAGAACAAAGCTACAGTATTTGGCTATTATGTAAATGATCCTGAGAGATATGGTGTTGCTGAATTTGATAAGACTGGAAAATGTCTTAGCATAGAAGAAAAGCCCGAACATCCAAAGAGTAACTACGCTGTTGTAGGACTTTACTTCTACCCTAATAGTGTTGTTGAGATTGCGAAGAATATTAAACCATCTCCACGAGGAGAGTTAGAGATTACAACTGTCAATCAGTGTTATCTTAAAGAAGATAAATTAATGGTACAGACTCTACAACGTGGTTTTGCATGGCTTGATACTGGCACACATGACAGTTTGTCAGAGGCAAGTACTTTTATAGAATGTATCGAGAAACGACAAGGACTTAAGGTTGCATGCTTGGAAGAAATAGCATACAAAAAAGGCTGGATAACCACAGAAAAGCTTCGAGAAGAAGCACAACCAATGATTAAGAACAACTATGGTAAATATCTCCTTCAGCTTGCTGAGGAGAAGAGTAACCCAAAATAAATTCCTTACTGAATAATAAGAAAAGTAATAAATATGGAAGAAACAACTAAATTAGAGCAAGGGAAGGAACTTGAAGTTAATGAAGGTAACTCCTCCTTTGATTTTGCCACCTTGTATCGAACCATCGTACTCAACTGGTACTGGTTCGTACTGTCATTAATTATTTTCGGTAGCTTAGGAGCAATCTATCTTAGATATGCCACACCAATGTATCAGTCTACTGCAAAGTTGCTGATCAAGGACGAAAGTAATAGCAATAGACGTGGTTCCTCTTTACAGAACATGTCAAATCTTGGTATTATCTCAAACTCAACTGGTATTGATAACGAGATGGAGATTCTGACATCACACTCTATTGCTGAAGATGCTATTAGAGACTTGAAGTTATATGTTAACTACTCAACAAAGGGAAGAGTAAAAGACATTATTCTTTATCGCAATCAACCTCTTAACGTTGATGTAGACCAGGCTCATCTTGAGAGATTGAATGCTCCCATTAACTTGAGCATAACAAGAGACAGTTTAACATATACTGTTACTGGAACTTACTATGTACCAACTAACGACAACTCAAATGAAGGTCCATACTCTATTAATAGAAAGTTCACCAGCCTTCCTGCAACAATAGCTACTCGTGCTGGTATTATTACTATTAGTTCTAATTATGGACATTCATTAAAGAATGCAGATGTACTTAATGTAAGCATTCTCTCACCAAGAATGGCATCTAATAAGTATGTCAACGAACTTCAAGTTGCACAGACAGCAAAGTCAACCTCTATTGCGCAGCTGCAGCTTACAGACGAAGTACCACAGCGTTCTCTTGATTACTTGAAGCAGTTAGCAATTGTATATAACCGTCAAGCAAATGAGGACAAGAATACCATTGCACTTCGTACAGACAAGTTCATCAATGACCGTTTGGGTAAGATTAATGCCGAACTGGGCAAGACCGAAGGGCAGTTGCAGAACTATAAACAGCAAAATGGTATTGTAGAGTTGAAGATGAATGCAGGTAACTCTGTAGCAAATCAGAATAACTCAGAATTAAAGCTTGCAGAGGTTGAGACACAGATTGAATTGTTCAATACAATTGCAAGAGAGGTCGAGAGTTCATCTCGTAATCTTTCTCAAGTAATTCCTTCTAATGTAGGTTTGGATGACCAAAGTTCTACATCTCTGATTAACAAATATAACGAGTTAGTACTTGAGCGTAATCGTTTACTCCGTAGTGCTTCAGAAAGTTCTCCTGTTGTAGAACCACTTACAGCACAAATTCGTGAGCTAAATGGTAACATTCGTCGTGCGATTGGTGCTGCACGTCAGAACCTACAGATTCAGCGTGATGCAGTTTTGTCACAAGTTAATAAGTTTAATGAACAGGTTGCTGAGACTCCACAGCAGGAACGAATGCTGACGCAGATTGACCGTCAGCAGGAAGTAAAGTCTGGTTTGTACCTGATGTTACTCCAAAAGCGTGAGGAAAACAACATTTCTTTGGCAGCAACAGCCGATAAAGGTAAACTTATTGATGACCCACAGTTGTTAGGTAAGATTAGTCCAAAGTCAACATCAATTATGCTTGTTGCTTTACTAATTGGCTTAGTACTTCCAGTATTGGTAATCCTTATCTTACAATTCTTCCGTTATAAGATTGAGGGCCATGACGATGTTGCTCGCCTTACCAAGTTACCAATCATTGCAGACGTTGCTATTGCAAGTAATAAGGCGAAGGGTAAAGCAGATATCGTTGTACATGAAAACCAGAACAACCAGATGGAAGAAATCTTCCGTTCAATGCGTACCAACCTTCAGTTTATGCTTAAGGAAGGACAGAAGGTTGTACTCTTCACTTCATCTACTTCTGGTGAGGGTAAGACCTTTAACGCAGCAAACCTTTCTGTTAGTTTCGGTCTCTTAGGCAAGAAAGTTATCTTGGTTGGTCTTGATATTCGTCGTCCACGTTTGGCAGAGTTGTTCGGTATCAATGATCACAAGCATGGTATTACAAACCTTCTTGTAAAGGATAATCCAACGATAGAAGATATATATGAGCAGATTTTGCCTTCAGGAGTTAATAAGAATCTTGATCTCCTCATGGCAGGTCCAATTCCTCCAAACCCAGCAGAGCTTATTGCACGTAATTCATTAGATATTATCATTAATCTCTTGAAGGAGAAATATGATTATATCATGATTGATACCGCACCAGTCGGTCTTGTTACAGATACTCTTCAGATTGCGCGCGTTGCAAATGCTTCTATCTATATGTGTCGTGCAGACTATACTCCAAAGTCAAGCTTCAACTTGATTAATGCACTTGCAAACGAGAAGAAGTTCCCTAACATGGCTATTGTTCTCAATGGTATTGACATGTCTAAGAGAAAATATAGCTATTACTATGGCTATGGCGGTTATGGCAAGTATGGTAGATATGGTAGAGCAAGCTACGGTACAAGCTATGGACAGTATGGAAACTATGGCAATTATGGTAACTATGCTAACAGCCACTATGGCAATAAGCACGATGACTCTATAAAGCGATAAACTAACAGACAATGATTATTGCAGTTGACTTCGATGGAACCATCGTAGAACATAAATATCCTAAAATCGGTAGCGAGATCCCTTTCGCTACCGATACGCTTAAAATGCTGATTAAAGATGGTCACCAACTTATCTTATGGAGCGTCAGAGAAGGCGAACTACTCCAAGAGGCTGTTGATTGGTGCCATGAACGTGGGGTAGATTTTTGGGCTGTAAACAAGGATTATCCTGAAGAAGAAAAAGAGAAGAACAATCATTTTTCAAGAAAGTTAAAGGTAGAAATGTTTATCGATGACCGTAATCTTGGTGGCTTACCAGACTGGGGAACTATCTATCAAATGATTACCAATAACGAAACATGGGAAAGCCGTAACTTTGCGCATCGTTCGTTTGAAGATCATAAACCACCTAAGAAAAAGCACTGGTGGAATTTCTAACAAATAAAATAGGATACTCTACAAGGGTATCCTATTTTATTTGTACTATAACTTACCAACAACACTACGTGTGCGGAGCATCAGCACAACATGTGCGGAGCATTAACACAATATGTGCTAACTTACAACACATACATGAAGAACAAATTATGGGGGACGTTATAACAAAAGAATATATTGGAAAACATTAACCCAAATCGGTCATTAGAGCCTAAACATATTTTGTTTTATTATCGAGCAAATTATTTGGCTTTATAACGCAGGCGTAGCAGGCTACGTCAAGTTAAAAAGACGGACAAGATGCCGATAAGAAAATAAAAGATGTTAGGAAACAACACAAAAACAAGAATTCCTGAAACATTGTGGTCTAATGACCGATTTGGGTTAAACAAAATGAGGATGAAACCTACAACAGTTTCATCCTCATAATATCGTTTTATAATGATTTTTCTATTATATATTATACTGATGCAAATCAACAAACTCACCACGCTGACGACGCTCATCAATCATACGTTGTAGCTTTGCTTTACGATGTGGTGCGATCCACTTTCTTGCAAAGATATTAGGAATAGCTACACCCAAAGCAATACAAACCAATACTAAAGAACCATTAATTGCAAATGACATAGCATGAGTAACCTCTCCAACAACTCCGTGCATCCCCATAAAACCATAAAGTGCACGATACATTAATACACCTGGAACAATAGGGATAACAGCAGGAATAGTGATACACTGATGTGGTGTATGGAGGATATGGACAGCCTTAATATTAATGATAGATATCAATGCCGAACCACAAAGTGAACCAACAACTATTCCAAGTCCAAGACCAGCATTTCCTGTTGAAGGGTCAAGGAAAACGAAGTTACGCGTACAAACACAGATTATACCTCCAATCGCAATCCAAGGCATCAAACGATATGGAATATTATAAATCGTTGCAAAGCCCATAGCAGAAATTGCAGCAGCAACAGCATAGACATAGAAAGAGTGATGAGGAATAGTAGGGAGGTCTTTTGCAAAACCATCAAAGCTACCACATTTAATTGCCAACATAATACCAAATGACATTGCTATGACAATAAGAAGCGTGTTCATTGCACGGACTAATCCCGTGTTTATATGATTGTCTAACAAGTCATTAACAGCGTTTATTAAAGGGACTCCTGGAACAATATAAAGGGCACAAGCTAAGAGTGGATGCCAAGGAGTTTCTGTAAACAGAATTGGACGAAGGAACTCTGGTAGCGCTGCTTGAACGGTAGGTGTAGAGAGAAAAGACGACAACCATGCAAGAATTGTACTAACAAAAGCCGCAACAGCAAAGTTAGCATAAAGATTAGAACCAGAATGATTCAAGAACATACGAAGACGATTACCCAATATAGCGGCAATAGAAGCATAGAAGAAAGCTGTCCAATCACAACCGAACTGAATACAGAATCCACCACAAGCAAGACCTGCACCAATAGCAATCATCCAATCCTTGTAATAGTGTTTACCATTAGCAATCTTCTCAAGTTCCTCTTCATACTTGTCTAACGAATAGTCCTTTTGAATAGCACGCCATGAGAGTTTTGAAACTTCCTGAATAGCAAGCATATTAATTACATGCTTATCACAACGCTGCATCTTAGAAAAACTATGATATTCGTCACTAACATTCACCTGCAACATATAATAATCAATGTTCATGTGCAGATTCTCTTTGGGAAGTCCCAAATAAGCTGCTGTACGCTCCATATTTCGCTTCACACGACTCGTATCAGCAGAACTTTCCATAAGAATTTGCCCTGTACGAAGGAGCAAATCGAGTTTTCTACGAAGGGTTTTCTTGGAACAATCCATCTGTTTTTCGTCCATACAAAACAATCTTTAAACTTTAAAACTTTTGCAAAGGTACAATTTATTATCCGTATAGGAAAATTACGCTGCTAAAAATCAAATCTTTAGCTTAATAATTATAGAACTTTGTTCTCAATAGTAAAAAGCTCATCAGACTTTTCGAGTAATACTACTATAGATTTTTACGACGCAAACCCCTACACTCTTTTAGACCTATTCGTAATAAACAAGTTTTCTTATGCTTAGTAAATCTGTACATCGTAACCGTCCGCACCATTGGTGTTCACCGCCCGCACATGATGTGCTAACCCTCCGCACAATATGTGCTGTCCCTCTGCACCAAATCATTTCACAAACAGTAAAATACGGTTTAATAGAAGTTTGAGAAGGTATATATCAAAGAGTGGATGAATAAAACAAACAAGTTTCTTTCTCTCTCCTTATTCTTCAATGTCTCAAAGAACCTTCTATTAAAGCTGCTATGAAAACATTTTTTTCGTAGACAACGAAGTGGACGAGAAGAATCCGAACTATAAACTTTGAGTTTCTCGCATCTTCGTTAGGGAATCTCTTCAAAGCCGTTTTTCATCGAGGTGTTAATACCGACAACATTCTGGTAATCAAAGCCTTTCTGTAGGGTAAATCGATTTTAATCAAGTGTTGTAACTATGAACATAAAGCTTCTCAAATAGTTATAAGATGCAATATGTGCAATAAAACAAATAATCTTCAAAAATAAAATTCGATTTATTTGGATTTCTCAAGAATGTTATATACATTTGCCAATGTGGGTATAACTAATAACAGGCTTATGGTCGCAACTCATTCTTTGAATGGATTTCACTCTTCGTCTACGCAATATATCCTTCTTATTCGTGGCGTTTGAGTGTTGGCTGAAATTAGGGCAAGATAATTTCAGCCATAAGGATTTATTGCACATTCTGAGTTATCCACTTTTTCTAATTGGGCAAAAAAGAAGGGGGCGCCATAAATTTCGTTAAAACAACGTCTGATGTGATAAGAGAATTAAATAAATCAAAAAGAGATAATGACAAAATCACAGAATTGTCAATTTTCTCACATGGTACAGCGAGCAATGTTGCATTTGGATATGAAAATACAGGGGTTGAATATATCTATATAGAAAATCCTACAAATATGAATAACTATAATATAGGACAGTTAAGGCGTGAAGATTTTGCGAATAATGCAAGGATAGATTTATATTCATGTAATTCTGCCTCGTTGTTTGGATTTGGAGAGAAAACTTTTGCTACAACTGATGCAATGATAAAAGCTGTAGATATAGGACGAAGTTTTGCAGAGCAATTATCATTACAAAGTGGAGCTAGGGTCACAGGTGTTGTTGGAAGAACGGATTACTCGCCTGTAATTAGTGGACAATTACCAACTTTAGGTGGTATGGGTGGCCCAAATAGTCCTTCTGTACGTGATAGAAGTAGAGCAATTCGTTTGAATTTTACTCCAACAAGGAAGAAATAATGAAAAAAATATATTCTTTGTTATTACTTATAATATTTGCATCTTGTTCGGTATCGCCTAATTCTACTCCCAACAGCAGAAAAGGTGATATCGTGCAAGATGCGGATATTATAATGATTGATAGCTCTTTTAATATTAAATACTATTCTGGTGGTAAACGTTATTTAGAGGATTATATTACTGTCGGTAATGGAAGAATAGTGTTTAGTAAACGTTGGTCATGTTTGATTAGCATAAGTGTACAAAATATTGTAGAAGGGCAGGATACAATAGAACGGGTATATCACTTTGACGATGAAACGCATAGGTTATCGCATTCCTTTACGAAAATTCAGAATAAGCTCCATGGAATGGCAGTATATTATACAGATTCAGGAGAAGTGGAAAAACTTGTATATTATGATGAGAAGGGAGAACCGACTGAGTTAGACAAAAAAGTTTCTGTATCATTAATCAAAAAGGCTTGTCAGGAAACTATATATAACAATATTGATTCATTGACAATTGTAGGAATAAATAAAAAATCTTTTAACAAAGTTTCTATAGCTTACTACAAACAAAAGGGAAAAGGCATTTTGTTTATAGGAACATTATGCTTTGTTATAGGTCGGAAAGGAACTTTGGAAGCAATCTTCACACAATGTAGTAGGCGTGGCTCCCATTTTTTAAAATGTGGAGAGGGTTATTATTTTGATTCTGTAAATCATTATTTGCAGTCAATCAAGAAATACGAAAATAATATTCAATATGGGAAAATCCTGTATCTTGATAAAGATGGGATTATTGAAAAAATTAGCTATATACACAACAAGTAATGGTTTCACCAACGATGCTTTGGGCAATGTGATAACCAAGCAGACAGCCAACCTCAAAAAGGAGGGCAAGACCATCAATTACGAGTACGACTACGGTCGTCTGACGGCTATCAACTATCCTGACCATCCGGAAAACAACGTGAAGTACCATTACGGTGGTATCAACTCTTCTTACAACCGTATCGGCAGATTGATGCTTCGTGAGGACGGCAGTGGTGCCATCGAGTATTACTATGGTAAGATGGGTGAGGTCTTGAAGACGGTGCGCACGCTGATTGTACCTAATCAGGCAGTGGCAACCTACGTAACACAGTGGAAGTACGACAGCCATAACCGCCTATTGGAAATGATTTACCCCGATGAGGAGAAAGTAACCTACGGCTACAACCTCGGCGGACAGGTAGACCACGTCCGTGGTTACAAGTCCTATGGCTACGACTATGTGAACAAGATAGGTTATGATAAGTTTGAGCAGCGCACCTACCTGAAGTATTGTGCACTTTTGTTTGACAACGTACACCTACTTCTACGAATTAAGTAAAAGGATCCTTCCATAAATCCTAATCACACACGTGGAAAAATAGGTATCCAAAAAGAGTATGACTCCGAATTAAAAATGGAAATAGAATTTCCTGTTTTTGGTAAAACTAATATAAGATTAGAACGGCAAATAAGTACTGTAGAACAGCAGGCATTAAAAAACTATGATGAAAAAAACAATTAGTATCTTCTTGCTATTTTTGGCTTCGTGTATATCTCAGAATCAATTTGCATATCCCTCCACAAGGAGGGAGTGCATTAATTTACTTACAAAAAAAATTGTATTGAACATACCCACTCCTGTCTATTTGAAGAAAGAAAATTACGAAGAGGGTGTAACATATACTTATATTTTTAAAGACGGTGGATGTATTCTTATTCACGAAGGAGCTCTAATGCAGTTTGATTTAGATTCTTATAAACCTTTAAAAGTAACTCATAAAAAAACATGTTTTATATCTTATGGAATAGAAAATGATAAATTCTGGAAAAAATGCGTTTATGGTAGTGTCCGATTATACTATCGTGATGTACATAAAGATAATAGACCGAAATATGAAAAGATATTTAGAACAATGAAAATATTAAATATAGAATAAGAATTCTATGGTTATCAATTGCGAGTATGATTACGGACGTCTGACAGCTATCAACTATCCTGACCACTTGGGTAGCAGTAGTTACATCACCAACCTTGATGGCGAAGTAGCCCAGCACATCGAGTATGTGCCGTTCGGAGAAGTGTTCATTGAAGAACGCAACAATACGTGGAATACCCCGTACCTCTTTAATGCAAAAGAATTTGATGAGGAGACGGGCATGTACTACTATGGAGCGAGGTACTATGAACCGAGGCTGAGTCTGTGGATGAGTACGGATCCGTTGCAGGAGAAATATGAAAATATATCGCCATATATATTGTGCTAATAGTCCTATAAGATACACTGACCCAAAGGGTATGGAGGTAGAGGCAGACGAACTTTCAATGAAAAACATAAGTTATACATTAACAAAGCAAGAGGCTAAGTATGTGAGATTCGATAAAAACGGAGTACTTGATAAAAAAAAGATTGAACAAATCAAAAAGTACATCTGAAAATATGACTGCGTTAAAAGCATTAGCTAATAGTGAAATAGTATATAGTTTTCAAGTCGCCGATAAAGATCACAACAATGTTGGCTATTACGATAATTCTGCAACAGGTGGAAACTATTACAGAGGTACAACAGAAATGCCAAATGCAGAAAGTAATCCATCACCCGATGACAAAGGATATATTCTTGTGGGAAGGGTTTTGAATGAGAAACAGCAAGTAAAGACTACAGCTCACGAAGCTTTTGGGCATGCCTATATTTACGAAAAAACTCGCAATGTCGAACAAGCAAGTCATACTTATAAGTCAGAAGGCCATACAATTTGGGACGAGGAATTTCAAATGGATGTTTTTGAAAGTATAAAAATTCCTACAAATACTATTTTAGAAAATCAAATAAATAAAGTTGTAAAACAAGCTGAAGAAAATTATGACAAAAGGAATAAAAAATGAAATGTTATTGATGGTATTGTTCTTTTGTTTGACGAATGCTATTTCTGGAAAAGCTCAAACAAAAACTCAAACAAAAACGGATACGATATTATGCAATAATAAGAATTTAATTATCAAGTATCCAAGAATAAGTAAAATTAATATAGATAATTATGAAGAGGGGTATTTTAAAACAATAAATTGTGTTTTAGACACAGCTATAATAACAATACATTGTGGTAGCATGGTTAATTTACCTTTGACAGATTTAACAAAAAAAATAATCTGTAGTGAATTTGTATTGGATAAAGAGCTTCGTAGTATAAGAGGATACCAAATGATAAATAAAAGAAAAAAATATTTCAGAGAAGATAATTATTTTAGATATGGTATTACCATTGTCTATGATAATGTCGAAGAAACAAGATTGTCATGTTATGAGCAATTCCTCAACGACATAAAAATACAATGATTTTTTTCTTATCAGGAAAGTACGTCCAGCTTTTATCTTTCAATGAAAATTGGTAAAAAATGGGGGTCATACTCCAAATTGGGAGTTAATGCAGTATTCCCTATTTCAATTTTTAAATAATATTGCCATAATGTTAAAACATTTCATATATATAATATCTTTGTGCTTCTGCATATCTGCAGAAGCACAAAGATTGAATAAAGAAGTTTTATATGATGATGCTATATGCAGACTGCATATAATTCTGTTGCAAGCTTCATATTTAAATACTTCTGATACTCTTTATATTATTCTAAATGACAAGAGTATTAAAGTAAAAAAAGTAAATATAATTTCTAATGACTTTCCGCAACTTAGAGTAGGAGAAAGTCGTTCTATATATATACTAGACACAATGGAATCTCATGGCAAAAAACTATGTATACATTTTAATATATGTCAGTTAATACAGGAGTCTATTTCAAAACGCCGAATAGTTTCATCAGGATGTTTCGTATTTTTTTATAAAGTAAGAAAGAGCAAGTATTATTACTATACTTATAAAGATTATGGGATTTAGTCGGTAATGCTCCAAATCGGGAGTTATCCCAATAACTATCTGATTCTTAAAGAATGAGCATTAAGATTCAAAATATGAAGTCATAAACAAAAGAGTAAAAAACGTGGTACGAAAACGCAAGCCATAATAGCGATAGAGAACAGAATGTATAACATTAAAACAACAAGACTATAACTATATATAGTTTACACTTACCCTTATATGAGTATTAAAAGCCGTAAGCAATAAACAGGAAAGAACGACGTTAAATAATTGATAACCACAATTAATTAGAAATTATGATTGAATTTGAAGTAAAATCAAAAGAGCAGCATATATCGGTGAACATAATAGACAGACCCAAGACGAATACCGTATGCAGGCAATGAAGCTGATGGTATAACCGTAGACTATAAGGCAAAATATAGTCAGCAACTGCAATCCATTAAGGATAACTACAAAGCGTTTGACCTGCCTTATAATGGTAAGGATTATGCAATATCCACCTCAGAAGCCAAATCAAAATGATGCAGATCAGTTGATAAACAATGACTTCCTACCAACAATTAATAAAACTACGGGAAAATGAGAAATAGTACAAATATATCAGTCTTGATAGCATTATGTATTCTTTTGGAGAGCTTTTCTATTGGAAAAAGCTCTCCTAATGAAACTTTTCTATATTGTGAATTAGATATTCGGGATAAATCAAGCTATCCTATTACGATGCGAGCAATAACAGAAAACCTTAATTGGGATACTATAAATTTCAATAACACTGCAAGTTTTTTGTCAAGTTTTTATAGTCAAGGACATTTTGTTCCAAATTTTTTAATATACGATAAAGTTCTAGTAAGAATGTCCAAAGTAAATAATGATAGTCTTTTACTAAGATATTTAGGGCAAGGGCAACGACTGATGAATAATTTGTATTCAAATAGCCGTCTAATAGATATTAAGTTATGTGATGGTAAAAGTGTGAGCATGAGGGTAACCCAAATCACTGGTAAATTTTCTATTTGCAAAAAAGAAAACATTGTACTTCCAACGGTTTCAGATGAAATACCTATCACAGAAATAAAAGAAATTGTTGATATTTATATCCCAATAGAGATATTTAATTATAGAAAGCCTCCAAAAAAGAAATGTAGAAATTGTCTTTATAAATCAGTATGGACATATTAAGGTCTTTTATCTCAGGTGCCTTGCTCCACTTCCCCAAGATCAGCGGACAGATGAACCATAGTTACTCTTATGACCCATTGTATCGTTTGGCAAGCGCAACGGGAACTTATAAGGGAACGGACAATAAAGCCGCTTCTTATACGTTATCTATGGGTTACGACAATATGCATCGTATCACGAGTAAGAAGCAACATCTCTCGCAGACAGGTGTACAGTTCGACGGCACGCTCAATGCAGGCTACGAACTCACCTATACTTATCAAAAGGCAGATGGTAAGAAGTTCCAACTCGACAATGTTCGTGATATCAACTACCGCACGGAAGAAACTCCTACGGACAGCACCAATATCAACAACGGACACAAGTACACTTACGATGCCAACGGAAAGCTTGTTCTTGGACACATGGATGCCTTTGCGATAAAAATGAAAGAATCCAGAATTATTTTCTCTATGGAGGAGGTAAAGGCTTTAGAGGAAGAATTCCATTATCTGTACGATAAATGAAATATTTCAGTCTTACCATAATAGGCATAACGAGTATTGTTTTGGTTGCTTGTAATCAGAACAATACTTCAAATAAACTATATGTTCCGAAAGAAATACAATGGGACACTCTAAAGAATGGATTTGGCGAAAATATAGATTTGTATCACAAAGCATTTGAAGTGTTATATATTAGTAACGATACTATATACAAAATAAATATGGAGAATGAGTTGGTAGATGATAGTATTCTTATGATATCTCCTTTATCCATTATTGAATGTTTTAAGATCATTGATAGATATCAAAATGCTCTTATATTCATACGAGGAAATAAAAAAGATACGCTCTTGCTAAATTTGTATACAGATAGCAATATTTCTGAGGAAAGTTACTTAAGAATAAAGAATCTAATATATAATAGAGATAACGTTCCTGAAGAATTAGTCCTTCCTAAGTAATATGTTTTCCTATGATACCTCATTTGAATATGACGGTAATGCTCCAAATCGGGAGTTATCCCAATAACTTACCTGATTCTTAAAGAATGAGCATTAAGATTCCAACCGTTCCTTCCAATGGTTTTCAAAATGTAATCTATAAATATGATAATGGAGATACGTTTACATTAGTCCAAGGAGCAGTTTCACGAAAGACAGGAGATAAAGTAGAAATAATACCAGGTAGTGGTTTATTCGCACCTGTAACAGAAGTTAATGCGACAGGACAATTGAAATCAGTTACTAAAAAGAATCAAAATGATTAGAGTTATATTATTAACTTTTTTGTTTCTTCTTGGGTCATCAGTGATGGCTCAAGAAGAATATTTAACCTTAAAATGTGTAGATATTTTCTATACAAAAACTCACAACTTAGGTTTTGTTAATAAGGTTATATGTTGTCGTAATGAAATGAATGGAGATACATTAATGGTAAATCAAAAGATTCCTATCACCGCTGTTTATGATGGATTTAGGATCTATGACAAAGGATTACTTAATGGCATCTTTCCACGCAAGAATAATGTATATATAATTGTTATACAACCAATAAATGTTTCTGTCATAACCGATCTTCCGTACAATTATTATGCTATAAACTGCATCTTTGAAAATGATAAATCTCCTAGATTTTATGAGATTACAAAAAACACAAACGATAAATATCTTGGTAGTTATCAGAGATACATAGATATAGATAATAAGCTATACTTGATAGCCCATATTTCGAAGTTGTATGGCGACTGACGAGAACGTAAAACTTATACATACAAGTATTAGACACATAAGTAATGCTCCAAATCGGGAGTTATCCCAATAACTACCTGATTCTTAAAGAATGAGCATTAAGGTTCAAAATATGACGTTATACACTCTAAAATATGACGTCTCAATCTGACGGATATGACGTCTAATCCTGGTAAATATGACGTCTCATTTTAGTAAATATGACGTCATAAATAAAAGAGTAAAAAACGTGGTACGAAAACGCAAACCACAATAGCGATAGAGAACTGAATGTATAACATAGAAATAATAATCGAGGGGATAAAAACAAGGTGTATAAAAAAAGCCTAATCCCAATAAAAGAAAGGGGAAGTAATGGAAAGAAAAATAACACTATCAAAGGATGATAGAATGAACTTTCAAAACACCTTAGATAATTTGAAAAGTAACTCAAAGTGGCAAGTTTTAAAGACATATTTGATGGAAATGAAAATAAAATACCCATCTGAATATTTTATATGTACGGAATTATCAAACGCTTATCATATGCTTGGCATGTATAAAGAAAGTGAACAGGCTTCTATGGAAGCTATGCGGTTAGAACCCAATGATGTGCTTGTAGTATACAATTATGCAGTTGCTTTGTATTCAAATGAAAAATTTTCAGAAGCCATTGTACAATTAAATAGAATACTCAAAAGAAAGATAAATACTATTGCATATGGAGTTCATGGAGAAGGTATGAAATGGGCAATGTCTATTAAAAACGACTCTTTATATCTAAAGGCTATTTGTCAATTAAATCTTGGAAAATTAAAAGAAGCATATAAACTTATTGTAAAACACCTTGCACAGAGACGAAGAGGTGTATATAGTGATTTTACCAAGAAGCAAGTTAAGCGAAAGGAACAATATATTATAAATGAGTTAAATAACAAAGTTGTGAAATAAATGTTAGAAGCATTAATTTTCAAAATATGACCAAATGGTCCCAAAAATAAAAACAAAAAATAAATTATGCAGCATCCATATATAAAATACGAACAGGACAAAACTTGGACTGTCGTGAATGATTTAATTAATGATTTAATAAATAATAATGATATTGAACTACAGACATCTATAGAGTATGTTGTAGGTTATATATGTAAAGGTTTATTGGATAGTCAAGTAATAAGCGGTGGAGGGAAAGGGCGTAATACTCCAAATCAGGAACTGTCAAAATAAAAAGAACAACAAACGTAGCACACAAACGCCAAGCCATCACAGCAATAAATGAAAGAATGTATAACATTAAGACAATAAGGCAATGGTAAACCACATATAGATTGTTTGAACTTATCCATATAAAGGTATGCCCCAACACCCATATAAGGGTAACGGGCAATGAGGATGTATCAATTTTGACACACCTTCTTATAAAAGAAGATATATGTACAGATTTTTTTTACTATTTTGTTTTATAAGCGGCATCAACAGCTATTATAATGCAAAAGGCTTATCTCACAATATAAGTCAAGACTTTGTAAGAGACACTATCTATACAACCTTTGAAAAATATGATAGGACCGTTGTGAGATATGAAAATAAAATTGTTAATCATATAAAACAAAAGGTTGTTATAATAGCAAAAGACAGAAATAATATCTGTAAGTCAGAAATTCTTTTTGTGGGGAGTATTCTCAATTCAGATAATGACACCATATCCTTTTTAAAAAAAGAAGATACATTTGGGCTAAAAGAAAGTCCTCATTCATCTGGAAATATTATTGTGTATAAAAATAGAATAAGACAAGGTTATTACTCAAATTTCTCCAAAGGTTTTTTTGTAAAAGTTGAAGATAATATTTTACATATAAAGGATGTAATGGAAGAAGATTTGAATGGGCAACCTGTTCTTGGAATCCTCAATTTAATAAACTTTAAGGAGGAGATACCTCACAGCGTTTATATATATATAAATCAAGATGATGGAGACGAATATGTTTTTCATAAATATAACGATAAATAAGTTTCCTACAATTTAAAGTGGTAATTGTATATAGATATAATCGCGCATTTCCCCCACGAGGCGAAGACAATATCTATTGCAAACATCCCAGTGGCTAACGATAAATAAAAGAACATAGAACAAGTTAATTATTATCCATACAAGAGCGTTCATCATTACCCTTATATGGGTATTAAAAGTACGAAGCAATAAGCAGGAAAGAATAATGTTAAATAATTTATAGCCCCAAACAATTAAAGAGTATAGAACATAGTAGAACGCAAGTACAAAAAACGGTAATTTCATAATGAAATATAAACAACATATAGGACTGATTCCCAATGTTTCATATGGAAATTTCGTCCTTGGTTCAAATATCAATATGTATTTAAGTCAAGAGCATACAAAGAAAATGTATGATGAAGCTACATTTTCAAACATTTCTTATTTTTTCAAGAGAGAAGAAATTAATGTGTGGTGTGATACGGATGGTTCAATAAATACAATTATATGTTCTTCATATTGTCTATTTCATAATAAGAATCTGATAGGGATGAAGTATACAGATTTCCTTACAGAGTTCTCTAAAGAACCAGATAGTGAAGATAATATATATGTGTTAGTATCTGGGAAAGGGCAACGGCAACATGTATACGATTTTGAGAAAGATGGGTTGCAGGTTTGGGTTTGGAGAAATAGAATCCGGACAGTTCTCATTTACAATGCAAATTTATAGCCTTTGATAATCGGCACATTATCCATATAATTGTAACGAGCAATATCCTTATATGGGCCTAATCTCAATAAAAGAAAGGGGAAGTAATGGAAAGGAAAATAACACTATCAAAGGAAGATAGAAAGATGTTTCAAAACACCTTAGATAATTTGAAAAGTAATTCTAATTGGCAAGTTTTAAAGACATATTTGATAGAAATGAAAATTAAATACCCATCTGAATATTTTATATGTACGGAATTATCAAACGCTTATCATATGC
>ERZ773051.664-NODE-664-length-21966-cov-5.311533_pt1 | contig 21966 bp, 18 predicted proteins | sample MGYA00580631_ERZ773051 | MGnify/ENA primary metagenome ERZ773051 (study PRJEB29015, sample SAMEA2738137) | human oral metagenome | biome: human oral; feature: human-associated habitat; material: saliva | place: China | collected 2204 ... | reverse complement strand
CGCCGGTACATCCCGGCAAAAACTGAGCATAAATTGCGCCGAAACCGCGCAGCTGATGCGCTCGCTGTTCGCCCATACCGGATTAGTGCCCGTGCAGGATGCTTTCGGAAGGCGCTCGGCGGGCAACCGGTTACACTGGACATACTATGAGCAAGCACCACGCACAGCACACATCCGACGCACACACTTCTACCACTTCTAACGAGCAGGCCCCGGCGGAGCGTACCGACTACGCTGCCGCCTACGCCGCATCCCGAGAGCGCGCCGCGTACGCGAAGACCGCCCTCGGCGCTTTTGAGGCGTCCCTTGATTTTCCGCTGGATGATTTTCAGCGTCAGGCGTGTGCCGCTGTGGAGGCGGACCGCTCCGTCCTCGTGGCCGCCCCCACGGGCGCGGGTAAGACCATCGTGGGCGAGTTCGGCATCTACCTGGCGCTACGCCGCGGCATGAAGGCGTTCTACACGACCCCGATCAAGGCGCTGAGCAACCAGAAGTACCACGATTTCGTGCGCGCGTACGGCGAGGACTACGTGGGCCTGCTGACCGGCGACACGAGCATCAACACCGAAGCCCCCGTGGTCGTGATGACCACCGAGGTGCTGCGCAACATGCTCTACGCCAACTCCACCACCCTGAACGGCCTGGGGTACGTGGTCATGGACGAGGTGCACTACCTGGCGGACCGTTTCCGCGGCGCGGTGTGGGAAGAGGCCATCATCCACCTGCCCGAGCACGTGAACGTCATCTCCCTGTCGGCTACGGTGTCGAACGTCGAGGAGTTCGGAGCCTGGCTGGACACGGTGCGCGGTGGCACGGACGTCATCGTCTCCGAGCACCGCCCGGTACCCCTGTGGCAGCACATGATGGTCGGCCACCGCGTGGTAGACCTCTTCGTGCCCGAGGACAACTCGGCACACGGCAAAAACCAGGAGCCTGAGGAGCAGCTCTCCCGCAAACAGGCAAAGAAGGCGCAGAAGGCCAAGCAGCGCGGCGCATCCGTAGAGGCGGGCGCCAACCCTCTGCTGGCCGGCCTGCGCCTAAACCCGCAACTGAAGGCACTACGCCCCGGCTTCCGTTCCGACCCTGGCCGCGGCCGCTACGGCGGCAAGCGTGAACGCTTCCGCCACCGCCGCGAGGGCTGGCTCAACGAAACCTTCAGCAGCGGCGAGCGCGGCCGCTCAGACCGCACGCGCCGCTACTCAGACGGTGAGCGCGGCGAACAGGCACCGCTACGCCCCCAGCGCATCACCCGACCCGAAATGGTGCGCGCCCTCGACAAGCAGGGCCTACTACCCGCCATCTGCTTCATCTTCTCCCGCGCCGGATGCGACGGCGCCGTCAGCCAGTGCGTGGCAGCCGACATTACGCTCACCACCCCCGAACAGCAGCAGACCATCCGCGCCTACATTGCCGAAGCTACAGCGCACCTGGACACCCGAGACCTGAACACCCTCGGCTACTATGAGTGGCGCGACGGGCTGATTCGCGGTATCGCGGCGCACCACGCCGGCCTGCTACCCCTCTTCAAGGAGGTCGTGGAGGCTCTCTTCACGCAGGGCCTGATCAAGCTGGTCTTCGCCACCGAAACCCTCGCGCTGGGCATCAACATGCCCGCACGCACCGTCATCCTGGAAAAGCTCACCAAGTACAACGGCGAATCCCACGTAGACATCACCCCCGGCGAATACACCCAGCTGACCGGACGCGCCGGCCGCCGCGGCATCGACATCGAAGGCCACGCGGTCGTCATGTGGCGCCCCGGCCTGTCCCCGGAGCATGTGGCGACCCTCGCCTCAACCCGCACCTACCCGCTGAACTCCTCGTTCCGCCCCACCTACAACATGGCGGCAAACCTCATCGCCTCATACGGCGCCGAACGCACCCGCAAAATCTTGGAATCCTCCTTCGCACAGTTCCAGGCCGACAAGTCGGTCGTGGGCATCGCCTCCCGTGTACGCAAAAACGAAAACGCCCTGGAAGGCTACCGCGAAGCCATGGCCTGCCACCTGGGCGACTTCACCGAATACGTACAGCTCAGCCGCCAAATCGCCGAACTGGAGAAGAAAGCCTCCAAGAGCAACGAACGCCACGCCCGCGCGCAGGCGCACCACAGCATCCAGCAGCTGTTACCCGGCGACATCATCTACATCCCGCACGGCCGCTCCCGCGGCTACGCGGTCGTCATCACCCGCTCCGATTCGCACGCCGACCCGCGTATCGGCATCGTCACCGAAGACGCGCACCAGCGCACCGCCTCAACCCGCGACTTCGAGGGCGCCATCGAACCGGTCTCACGCATCAAAATCCCCAAACGCCTGAGCCTCAAAACCCCCAAGGAACGCCGCGACACCGCAAGCCGCATGCGCCAGGCACTCTACGACGGCCGCGCCCCGCGTGCGCTCGCACAGCAGAACATCCCGGCTCGTCAGAACAGCATTGACGCGCAGCTGGAGGCGCTGCAGGCTCAGCTGCGCAACCACCCGTGCCACGGCTGCTCCGACCGCGCGAACCACATGCGTTGGGCTGAACGCTGGCAGAAGCTCAACTCTGAGACCGAAGGGTTGCGCCGCCAGATTGCCCGCCGCACCAACACGATCGCGCAGGTCTTCAACCGCATTGCGCGCCTGCTGGAAAGCTACGGCTACGTCGAACGCACCGAGGACGGCGAACTGTCGCTCACCATCGGCGGCCAGGCTCTGCGCCGCATCTACGGCGAGCGCGACCTTCTGACCGCCCTGTGCCTGGACGCGCACTTCCTCGACGGACTGGAGCCCGCCGCCATCGCGGCAACCGTCGCCGCACTAACCTACCAGGGTAAGCGCGATGCCGTAGAATACCTGGCGCACTACCCGCACCCGTCCCTGCGCGCACCCATCGCGACGATTACGCAGCGCCTCGCCGACCTCAACGCTTCAGAAGAGCAATTCAAGGTCGACCTGACCCCGGCGTGCGACTTCGGTCTGGTCGAACCCATGTACGCCTGGGCGAACGGTGCCCACCTCGCCAAGGCAATCGAGGACACCGGTCTTGCCGCCGGCGACTTCGTACGCTGGGCAAAGCAGGTACTGGACGCCCTGGACCAGATCGCGCACATCCGCTCACTGGACCCGGTCATCCGCGCTCGCTGTGAGGAGGCCATCGAGGCAGTACGCCGCGGTGTTGTGGCGCTGGACGTCTAGCGCGCTCGCGGCGTGCCTCTTGCGGGGGCTGGGGTGCTCCCCGCCGCCATCGCCGTTCCATCATTCGATACCCCCGGAGGGTGCGGGTCATTCTTTGTCGTGAAAGGATGCACATACTACCGCAGCCCCCGGGGGTGCTTTTATACTCGGACTAGGGCCTGTTGGGGTGTTCCGTCGCGTTGGCGGATGCGCCCCGGGCCCGAGTTCCAGCGTTCCGCTCAATGGCGAAAGGATTAACAATGGCCACCCGTATTTTTGTGGACGGTAGCGTGTACAGCCCCGTCGACCCCTATGCCACGGCTCTTTTGACGGAGGACGGCGTCGTCCGCTGGGTTGGTTCTGATGCGGGTGCTCATTCGATTGCCGATGAGTCCACCGAGGTGGTGGAGCTCGATGGGGCCCTGCTGACTCCCGCTTTTGCTCGCGCCCTGGCGCCGGTGGGCGGTAAGGAGCCCGTCGAGATCCTCGAGTACCTGGATGTCTACCGCGCAGTGGGTTACCACACCCATACCCTGCTGGCTTCCATGGATGATGCGGCGGATCTGGTGTCGGCCCTGCGCCACAACATCGAGGAGCACGGCCCGGCGGATATCCGTCTGATTCTTGATGCTTCGGGCCCGCGGGTTGAGGGCCGTGAGCGGGCGGGCGTCGACCTTGAAGAGCTGGTGAGCGCGATTAAGGCGCTACGCCCGCTGACCGAGGGCCCGCGCGCGCTGCCGGGTCTGTCGCTGACGGGTATCCACGTTCCCGCGGGGCTGGCGGAGCGCTACGCCCAGGTGGCCGAGGACGCCGCGCTGGTTCTGTCGATTGACGCTTCCGCAGGTTTTGCCGCCGCTGCTGAGGCCGCCCTGTCGATTCGCGGGGAGCGTCCGTGGCTTCCGATTCGCCTGGACGCAGCGTACAGCACGGCCCAGGATCCCATCAGCGATGAGTGGTTGCAGAAGCTGGCCGAGGGCCGCGTGCACCTGGGTTTGAGCGTGTGCGAGCCGGAGTCTGACGAGGACGATGAGGCCGTGCAGGCGCTGACCGCGCTGGCCGCCGGGGGAGAGGGCCAGGAGTCGGTGGCTTCGGTTGCGCGCCGCGCGAATGTCGCGGGCACCTCGATTGCGTTGGGTTCCGATACCCAGCTGTTTGCGCCGGGTGCGTGGGCCCTGGTGCGCGCGATGGTGAACGATGAGCACGGCGTGTCTGCACGTAGCGCGTTTGCGGCGCTGACCCGCGGCGTATACCGTCTGGCGCATGAGGAGAACCCGTTTATGGGCCAGCTGGCGCCGGATACCCCGGCCTTCGTGACGCGTTGGCGTGTGGAGGCGCTGATGGTTCAGGCTCCGGATTCGCGCGTTGCCTCGTGGAGCACCGATCCGCGCGCCCGGATTCCGCTGCTTCCGGTTCTGGAGGACGACTCGCCCCTACCCATTCTTGAATCTATTTACACTGAAAGTAAATAATTTTTTCGGCTAGTCCACCACCTTTTACAGGAAATGAAATACCCAGATACCCCATTGCGTACCGTCACTCACATAGTTAACCGGTATACTGGAAATCTACACTGCCCCTTTTATATGCACACGTGAGAGAGTATTATGCGCGTTCTGACTGTCATCCCGACGTATAACGAAAAGGAGAACCTACCGGTTGTGGTGGAGCGTCTTCGCAAGGCAGCTCCCGAGGTAGACATTCTCGTGGTGGATGATAACAGCCCCGACGGCACCGGCCAGATCGCTGACGAGCTCTCGGCAAAGGACCCTCAGATTCACGTTCTGCACCGCACCATTAAGGACGGCCTGGGCGGCGCCTACCTGGCCGGCTTTGACTGGGGTCTAGATGCAGGCTACGAGATTCTGATTGAGATGGACGCTGACTGCTCCCACCAGCCCGAGCAGCTTCCTTCTCTGGTTCGTGCTGTGGAAGCGGGTGCTGACCTGGCCATTGGTTCGCGTTACGTTCCCGGCGGCAAGACCAAGAACTGGCCGGCTCACCGCCAGATTCTCTCGCGCGGCGCTAACCTGTACACCCGTATGGTGCTGGGCACCTCCATCAAGGACATCACCGCAGGTTTCCGCGCGTACCGCCGTGAGGCCCTGCAGCGTCTGAACCTGGACGGCATCGATTCGAAGGGCTACGTGTTCCAGGTGGATTTGGCGTGGCGTTCGGAGCAGGCCGGCCTGAAGATTGTCGAGGTGCCCATTACCTTCGTTGAGCGCGAGGTGGGCGCCTCGAAGATGGACGGCAACATCATCTTCGATTCGATGTCGAAGGTGACCCGCTGGGGCCTGAAGAGCCACGCGGAGAAGCTGAAGAAGGCCCTGGGCAAGAAGTAGTCCCGGGTCATAACCCAACCTCATATGAGGGGCCGGGGCGGATGCGCATTACGAGCATCTGCCCCGGCCCCTTTCTGTTGGAATCCTCTGAGAGAGCCCCTAACGCCTCTCGCACATGACGGGCAGGAAGGCATCCGGGGTACACAAAAGGGGCCTTTCGGCGGCTCACATGCCTCCGAAAGGCCCCCTAACGTATCTAGACGTTCCTTAGACCGCGAAGTGGTTGCGGTAGTACTCCAGGCGCTCCTCCAGAGTCTTCTCCAGCTCTTCAATGCTGCGACGCTCCATGAGCATGTCCCAGTGGGTACGTGCAGGCTTCTCATCCTCGGCGTTGGCGGTGGAATCACCGTTGACCAGGAAGGCCTCCTTGCCGGACTTTGCGGTCCAGACCGGGGGAATCTCTGCCTCGGCCGCGAAAGTCACGAAAACACGGTCACCGTCTGCGGTGCGGTACTCGACGCGCTGGCGGGGTGCCGGCTGCACGTTCGATTCGGTTTCCATCGACTGGGAACCCAGGCGCATACCGCGCAGGCTACGATCGCTCATTTTTCCTCCAGTGTCCGTCGTGTGCGCCGGGCGGCGCTTCAGGTATAACGTTGGGCGGGGGAGAGCTATTCCCTCGAACGTTTACAAAACATCCATTATATCGGTAATAGTCTCCGCCCGCCCACTGTGCAGGGGTTGAACCCTATGAATTTTTTAGGTGCCTGCTAGCCGTTGATGCCGTAGCTCTGACCCTCGGCCTTCGGCGCGGAGGGCCTTGCGGGCGCATCGGCGAGGTCGGATGCGGGCAGGGTGCCGAACGCGTTGCCCAGGCCTCGCAGTGCATCACCGAGCTCGGTCGGGATGAACCAGAGCTTGTTGGCGTCGCCTTCGGCGAGCTTGGGCAGGGTCTGCAGGTACTGGTAGGTGAGAAGCTGCTGGCTGGGGTTGGCCTCGTGGATGGCGGCGAAGACCTTCTGCACGGCCTCTGCTTCACCATTTGCGCGCAGGATGGCGGACTGTGCGTCGCCCTCTGCACGCAGAATCTGTGCCTGCTTTTCACCCTCTGCACGCAGGATTGCGGCGCGGGATTCACCCTCGGCGGTCAGAATGTCAGACTGCTTCTGGCCTTCTGCGGTGAGGATTGCTGCGCGGCGGTCACGCTCAGCGCGCATCTGCTTCTCCATGGAGTCCTGGATGGACACGGGAGGCTGAATTTCCTTGATATCCACGCGGGAGACGCGCAGGCCCCAGCGGCCGGTGGTGGAGTCGAGCACGCCGCGCAGCTCCGCGTTAATCTGATCGCGGGAGGTGAGGGTCTGCTCCAGGTTCAGGCCGCCAACGACGTTACGCAGGGTTGCACTGGTCAGCTCGTCCACGGCGCGAATGTAGTTGGTGATTTCGTAGGTTGCGGCCTGAGGGTCGGTGACCTGGAAGTACACGACGGTGTCGATGCCGACCACGAGGTTATCTTCGGTAATCACGGACTGCGAGGGGAAGGAAACCACCTGTTCGCGCAGGTCGATGAGGGGCAGCACGCGGTCAATCACGGGGATGACGATGTGCAGGCCGGGCTTGAGAACGGCGCGGAACTTACCCAGTCGCTCGACGATGCCGGCTCGTCCCTGCGGGATGACGCGCACGGTCTTGGCCAGCATCGTCAGCACGAAGATGATGAGTAGGACCGTCAGAATAAGGCTGATAGGCATTATTTCTCCTTATCGGTGTGTTATACGGGGTATTTTTAGGGTATCTGAAGCGGTATTTAGAGCCGGTATTCAGGTGGGTATTAGCTGTGGGGGAGAGGCTCCACGATTGCGGTGGCACCATCAATGGACCTGACCTTCGCGAGGCTTCCCGCGGGGAGCGTTCCGGAGGCGGTACGCGCCGTCCACGTATCGCCGGCCAGTACAACCAAACCGCTTTCACTAGTAACATCTTGAGTGATGCGCACCTCAGACCCAATGAGCGCCTCGACATTGGTGGCGGTGTTACCGGCCGACCGATTGAGCTTCTTGAGCAGCGGCGGGCGCAGGCCAAGAACCAGAATCAGGCAGATCACTACGAAAATAACGGTTCGGATGAGCATGTTATCCACGAAGGGCGATATTGCCGCGGTAATGCCTGCACTGATCGCCAGCATGAGAAAGAATAGGTCGAGGCTGAGCATCTCAATAACGGCGAAGGCGAGGGCGAGAACAACCCAGAGCGTCCAGGGTGTCTCGAAGAGCCAATCCATGTTTCCTCCTTCGGAGTTTCGGAATGTGTGCCGCGCGGGTGCGAACTCAACACGTCTCGGACGTACCGGGTTCTGAGTCATCAATGTCTCGGCGGTCTACGCCCATTATGTCAGGTGGGGCACCTGCAGGGATGGGTTATGACGGAAAATGCAGGTGAATACATCGAGTGTTAAGACGGCGTTCAACAAGGCAGAATCAAGTATTCATCAATCTCCCTAAAAAGCCGATAATATACATTATGTAAAGTAGACCTATTTTTCGCTACCCCACCGACGGTTCTCGGGTGCTTTCTGCGCCCCGACTGGTGCTCTAACTGATGCGGGGCGAACCGGTTCTCCTTGTGATGCGACTACGCTGTCCTCGTCCGCTGTTCTACGTTCCGGGCGCCTCGGCTTTCTCGACGCTCAGCTACACGCTCGAACTCTACGCCGCTCACATCTCCTCGTCGTTCCGTTAAGCGACAGGCACCCGAGACCCCGCACCCTTCGGTGCCCTCTGTTCGTCTCGGGTGCCTGCTATCTATCGATTTCTAGAGGATTTCTAGAGCTTTCGACCTCCAGAGCTCCTAGCCCTTCTCAGCTCGGCTTCTGAAATCAGCCCCGAGGCTCTCACCCCTGGCTACTGATTCCCTAGTCCTCCGTGTGCTTTTCGCTGAACTCTACCCAGGCGTTGAGCACTCGCTCCGCTGCACCGGATGCAATGGACTCGCGCGCATCGGCCAGGGCCTGAGTGAAGCGCGTCTCAAAGCTCTCGCCGTTGGTCGGGCGGTAGGCCACCAGGCCTGCGGCCGCATTGACGAGCACGGCGTCGTGAATAGCGCGCAGCGGGCTCTTCGGGGACTCCCCCTCCCCCGCCAAAATGGCCCGGAACACACCCGCGTTGTACTCGGCGTCGCCGCCTCGCAGCTGCTCCAGCGGTGCGTTCTGCAGGCCGTACTCGGTCGGGTCAAAACGGTACTCGGTCAGTTTGCCGTCCACGGCCTCCCACAGGCGGCTCGTGGTGGCGATGGTCAGCTCGTCCAGGCCGTCGTCTCCGCGGAAAATCAGGGCGTGATCGCCGCGCTCAGCGAAGACGTGCGCCATCTTCTCGGCCATGACCGGGTTTGCCACGCCAATTGCCGAGGACTTCACGCGGGCCGGGTTGGTCATGGGGCCCAGGTAGTTGAACGCGGTCGGAATACCCAGCAGGCGGCGGGTCGGGCCCACGTGGCGCATGGCCGGGTGGAAAGTCATGGCAAACAGGAACGTGATGCCGGTCTCGCGAGCGCACTCGGCGACGGCGGAAATGGGCATGTCCAGGCGGATTCCGAGGGCTTCGAGGACGTCTGCGGAGCCTGATTTGGAGGTGGAGGCGCGGTTGCCGTGCTTGACGACGGTTGCGCCGGTACCTGCGATGACGAGGGCGGCCATGGTGGAGATGTTGACGGTGTTTTGCTGGTCGCCGCCGGTACCGACGATGTCTACAGCGTGGGGGTCGATGTCGACGGTCTCGGCTTTGGCGATCATGCCGGCTGCGAGTGCGCCGAGTTCTTCGGGGGTTTCGCCCTTGGAGTGCAGTGCGGTGAGGAAGGATGCGAGGATCGGCTGTTCGGTTTGGCCGGTCATGATTTGGTTCATGGCCCAGGCGACTTCGGTGTCACTGAGGTTCTGGTGCTTAACCAGTTGGTTGAGGATGTATTTCCAGGTGATTTCGTGCGTAGTCATGTTTTAAGTGTAAAACCCCCGTCGCGTATCTGCACGGTTGGGTGCAGTATGCGAGACGGGGGTTTACTAGGCGTGATGCACTGTGGTGGTGCTTAGCGCCGGGGTGTCTTCGGTTTAGTGGAAGGAGTCACCGCATGCGCAGGAGCCTGCTGCGTTGGGGTTGTCGATGGAGAAGCCCTGCTTTTCGATGGTGTCTTCGAAGTCGATGGTGGAGCCGTCGAGGTAGGGTGCGCTCATCTTGTCGACGATGACCTCTACGCCGTCGAAGTCGCGGACTGCGTCGCCGTCGAGGACGCGCTCGTCGAAGTAGAGCTGGTAGATGAGGCCGGAGCAGCCGCCGGGCTGGACGGCGATGCGCAGGCGCAGGTCGGTGCGGCCTTCCTGTTCGAGGAGTGCGCGGACCTTGGCCTGTGCGACCTCGGTGAGGGTGACGCCGTGGGTGGGCAGTTCGGTGGTGGTTTCACTCATGAGTGTTGTCCTTTGTTGTGTTGGTTGCCCGTGTTGGCCGTATGCGGTGTTTCGGGCGTTTTAGCCTTCACGATACGCGCCGGGGTGAGTTCTTCACAACCTGGGTTGTGTGTAGTTCGCCGGGGGCGTGAGCGTTTGCGCGTGGGCTTTCACGGTAATTCTGCTTCTAGGATACCGAATTTACGGTGGGGGTGGATGTGTTCGGGGACTCATTGGTGGGCCTGCTGGCCGGTTCCCTACCGCGGCACCCCGCCTCTGTATCGCAATTGCAGTATCGCGACCGTTGCGGGAGCGCTACTCCCCCGCTTCGGTATCTCGCCGCGGTATTCCGCATTGCCGCGGCGCGCCGGTGGGCCGGTTGGTGTCCGGCGCGCCGCGGTGCTTTGGAGGCGCTTCTTCGGCGCCTAGCGGGTGCCGAGTGCGCTGAGCAGCAGTGCCTCCGCCAGGATTGCGTTCTTGAAGTCCGGGATGTACAGGGACTCGTTGGCGCTGTGGGCGCGGGTGTCGGGGTCTTCCACACCGGTGACCAGAATCTGTGCCTGCGGGAAGGTCTGCTTCAGGTCGGCGATGAACGGAATGGAGCCACCCATGCCGGTCTGCACGGGTTCCAGGTCCCAGGCGGCGCGCATGGCGTCCAGGGCGGTCTGCGCACCGTCTGCGTCCACCTCGGTCGAGAAGGGCATGCCGGAATCCACGGCGGTGTAGCTGACCTCAGCGCCGTGGGGGGCATGGGCCTTGACGTGCTCGGCGAGCGCGCGGTGTGCGTTTTCGGGGGTGTCGCCGGGTGCGAGGCGGGTGCTGATGCGTGCGCGGGAGAGGACTGCCAGGGTGTTGGAGGAGGTTGCGATGGAGGGGATGTCCATGCCGATGACGGAGATGGCCGGCTGGGTCCACAGGCGGGAGGCGACGGTTCCGGTGCCTGCGAGGGGTACGGAGTCGAGGATGCCGGAGTCGTTGCGGAAGTCTGCTTCGGCGTATTCGAGTTCGGGTTCGGGGGCGCGGTGCAGGCCTTCGACGGCTACGGCGCCGGTGGCGTCGTGCAGGGTGGCGAGTAGCTGCGCCATGAGGGTGTGTGCGTCGAGCATGGGGCCGCCGAACATGCCGGAGTGGATGGCGTGGCTGCCGACGCGTACTTCGATGTCGCCGGATGCGACGCCGCGCAGGCTGGTGGTGAGTGCGGGTACGCCGGCGCGCCAGTTGGCGGAGTCTGCGACCACGATGTAGTCGGCGGACAGTTCCTCACGGTAGGTGTTGAGGAAGGAGACGAAGGAGGGTGAGCCTGCTTCTTCTTCGCCTTCGATGAAGAGCTTCACGCCGAGCTTGAAGTCTTCGCCGAGGGTTTCGTTGATGGCTGCGAGCGCGGCGAGGTGCACGAGGATGCCTGCTTTGTCGTCTGCTGCGCCGCGGCCGTAGAGACGGTCGCCCTTGCGGGTTGCGACGAAGGGGTCGGTGTCCCACAGGTCGAGGTTGCCGGCGGGCTGCACGTCGTGGTGGGCGTAGAGCAGGATGGTCGGGTAGCCTTCTGCGGCGGGGCGGGAGGCGATGACGGCGGGCATGCCCTGCTTTTCGGTGCCGTCGGCGGTGGTGTAGGTGGCGCGTTCGATGCGCGCGTTGTCGAAGCCTGCCTTGCGGGCGAGCGCGGCGACTGCCTCGGCGCTACGGTCTACCTGGGTGAGGTCGTGCGATTCCCAGGCGATGGAGGGAATGGCGACGAGGTCGGTGAGGGTTTGTAGGGTGGCTTCGAATCGTTCGTTGATTGCGTCGTTGAGGGCGCTGTGGTAGGTGAATTCAGTAGTCATGTTTCTACCTTACATCGCGGGGTGTGGGGGTGTGTTATTCGGGGTCTTGCGGTGGGGTGGGGCTGTGGTGTTTCAGGCTCTGACGTGGTTTTGTTGTGGAGGGGGTGTATCTGTGTGCGTCGGGTATGATGGGAGGGTGTTTGGTCGTAAGAATAAGAAGGCTGAGACTGAAGCTGCTCAGCCGCAGGTTGTAGAGGAGCCGCAGGCTCCGGTTGATCCGAAGTTTACCCCGAAGAAGGGCCGTCCGACTCCTTCGCGTAAGGAGCGGGAGGCGGCTCGTCGTAAGCCTCTGGTGGGCGGCGGTGATCATGCGCTTGCGAATGATCGTGAGGCGCGTGCTGAGCTTCGTCGTCGTGAGCGTGAGGATAACGCTAAGCTTCGTGCTCGTCAGAATGAGGCGTTGCGTGGCGGCGATCAGCGTTTCTTGCCTCTTGTGGATCAGGGTCCGCAGCGTCGTTACATCCGTGATTATGTGGATGCGCGCCGTAACCTGGGCGATTTCATGCTGATTGTTCTGCTGGTTCTGCTGGTTGGTGGCTGGATCGGTCAGGGTGTTTCGGGTTCGTCCGAGGTTGGCGTCTCGATTTATTACGGTTCTGTGTATGCGATGTACGCTGCGATGCTGCTGTGGGTGATTGATTACTTCATTCTGTGGCGTGGCCTGAAGAAGAAGCTGATTGCTAAGTTTGGCGAGGTTCAGCGCGGTGGTGGTATGTACACCTTTAACCGTGTGATGATGGTTCGTCGTTGGCGCCGTCCGGTTCCGATGGTGAAGTACGGCGAGTACCCGCGCTAGTCGTTAGTGCCCTGTGGCGCGGCCCCGTGTTGGGGTTGCGTTTGTGGGGTGTGGGGAGAGGTCCTGATTGTTTGGGCCTCTCCCCTATTTTTATGCCCGCTAATCCTTACCCTCTTACGCGGCGAATATATCGTTTAGACGTCGATTTGGGAGTAGAGAATCTGCCATCTGCCGTCGCGGTGTTCGAGGGCGAAGATGTAGGTTTCTTCTTGTTTGTCGCTGCTCCAGGTTTCTTGGCGACCGTCGGGTTCCACGTCGGTTTCTTGGTCCCATTCGTGGCGGGTTTTCAGACGGTAGGTTTGGTCGTCCTCGGTCCAGGGCTCGCCGGCGGGCTTGAAGTATTGGATGCCGTCGATGACCCAGCCGCCGCGCCGGTAGAGTGCTTCTATTTCCCGGTAGATTTTGAGTTCTCCGTCGTTTGAGGTGGAGAGGAATTCGCGTGCTTTGCTGTAGTCGCCGGTTTGGATGCCGTAGTTAATCCACTGGTTCCAGGCGTCCATGGTTTTGCGGATGCCGTCGGGGGTCTTTGCGCGGTAGCCGTTTTCGGGGGCGTTGGGTTTGGGGACGTTCTGGGCGGGGCCTTTCTCGTCTGCTTTACGGTATTCGCCGTTACCGGCGCTGTTGCCGGCACTACTGTTTGAGCTGCTGTTGGTGGCAGGCGTGCCGGAGGCTGTGGAGCCGTCTCCTGCAGTTGTGATGTCGTGCGGGGCGCAGGCGGCGAGTAGGGTGCCGAGGCTGATGAGTGTGCCTCCGGTCAGCATTGAGCGGCGGTTCAGCATGTTGGGGGTCATGGGTGGTCCTCCACATCGTTGTAGTGCATGATTTCCCGTCTATCTCCATTATGCGGGGGTGCGCGCCTAGAACCCGTTATTGGTCTATTCCCATCGTCCGGTTGTTGCCCGGTTGTTGTCCGGCGGTGGTTCGTCCAATTACGCGAGCTGTTTGCCCGCGCAGAAACGCAAAAAGGGCACCGCATCCACCCCAACGGGTAGAGAACGGTGCCCCCCCTCAGCACGCCGGGAGCGTGAGGTTCCCTCCCCCGCCAGTCACCCGGCGGGGCGTAAACCTTTTAGCGGCGAGCGCGGCGCAGCTTCACCAGGCCGCGGTTAATGTGTGCCGCCCAGAGCGGACCCTCATACAGGAACGCGGTGTAGCCCTGCACCAGGTCAGCGCCAGCGTCCAGGCGCTCCTGCACATCCTCGGCGGTGGTCACGCCGCCAACGGAGATGATGGCCAGGTCGTCGCCGATTTCGCGCTTGAGCAGGCGCAGCACCTCGAGGGATCGGGGCTTCAGCGGCGCGCCGGAGAGGCCGCCGGCACCGATTTCCTTGACCTTGGTCATATCGCTGGTCAGGCCCAGGCCTTCGCGGGCGATGGTGGTGTTGGTGGCGATGATGCCGTCCAGCTTCAGCTCCTTGGCCAGGGCCGCCACCTCGATGATGTCCTCGTCGACCAGGTCGGGTGCGATCTTGACGGTGAGGGGTACGTGGCGGTTGGGGCTGACGCGGTCTGCCTCCTCGCGCACGGCGGTGAGCAGCGGGCGCAGGGATTCGATGGCCTGCAGGGTGCGCAGGCCGGGGGTGTTCGGGGAGGAGACGTTGACAACCAGGTAGTCTGCCTGCGGTGCCAGGGTGCGGGTGGAGATCAGGTAGTCGTCGATGGCGTTCTCGAGTTCCACGATCTTGGTCTTGCCGATGTTCACGCCGATGATGGGGCGTACGACGCCGCGGTATTCGGTTTCGAGGTCTGCGCGGGCGGCGGCTACGCGCGGGCCTGCCGCTGCGGCACCGTCGTTGTTGAAGCCCATGCGGTTGATGACTGCCTTGTCTTCGACGAGGCGGAAGAGGCGCGGCTGCGGGTTGCCGGGCTGCGCCTGACCGGTGATGGTACCGATCTCGACGTGGCCGAAGCCGATGCCTGCGAGCGCGGCGATGCCCTTACCTCCCTTATCGAAGCCTGCAGCCAGGCCGAACGGCGAGGGGAAAGTAATGCCCATGACGGTGGTTGCCAGTTCGGGTGCGGGCTGGAAGTACTTGCGCAGCGCGCGGGTGATGCCGACGTTGCGCAGGGTCTGCACGCCCCAGAAGCCGATGTGGTGTGCCTTCTCGGGGTCCATGCCCTTGAAGAAGATGTTGAAGAAGGTCGGGTAGATGCGCATTTGTTCTCCCTAGTGTTGGAGGTGTGGGTGGTTTGTGGGGCTACGAGCCGGGCGTGCCGGGTCTGTATGCCAGGGGCTACTTGTCGTTGGCGACAGCGTCAACAGCGCCACCGTAGCGGCGGTCGCGGCGCGCGTACTCTTCGACGGCTTCCCAGAGGGTGCGGCGGTCGACGTCGGGCCAGAGCACGTTCATGAAGACGAACTCGGCGTAGGCGCTCTGCCAGAGCAGGAAGTTTGAGATGCGCTGCTCACCGGAGGAACGCAGGAACAGGTCAACGTCGGGCAGGTCGGGTTCGTCCAGGTACTTTTGGATGGTCTTTTCGGTGATGCTGCCGGGCTTGAGCTTGCCCGCGGCTGCGTCTGCCGCGATGGCTGCGGCCGCGTCGGCGATTTCTGCGCGGCCGCCGTAGTTCACGCACATGGTGAGGGTGCAGACGGTGTTGTCGATGGTTTCGCGCTCGCAGTGTTCAAGCTCTTCGATGACGTTCTTCCACAGCTTGGGACGGCGGCCAGCCCAGCGGATGCGCACACCCCAGGTCTTGAGGGTTTCCAGCTGGCGCTGCAGCACCTCGGTGGAGAAACGCATAATGAACGCAACTTCGCTGGGTGAGCGCTTCCAGTTTTCGGTGGAGAACGCGTAGGCGGTCACGTACGGGATGCCCATTTCGATAGCGCCCGCAACAACGTCCAGCAGTGCCGCCTCGCCGGCACGGTGGCCCTCGGTGCGGGGCAGGCCGCGTTCGTTCGCCCAGCGTCCGTTACCGTCCATGACGACGGCGACGTGCTGCGGAATGAACTTCTTCGGAATCGGCGGCGGGGTTGCCCCGGTGGGGTGTGCGGGCGGGGGTACGGGCTGGGTGCGTGCCATGTGTGCCTTTCTTCCCTGGCGGGTTCTCCCCCGGGGTTGTTTGCCTAGATATGCGCCAGATATAAACCTGGCGTGCTGTTAGCTATTTTACCGTGACATAGCGCGCATGGGCGGGCGCTTCGGGGTTTATTTTGCGGGGGTTTCCGCCTCGAGCGCCCCGAGGGTTTTGAGAGGGTGCTCCAGCAGATTTTGGGTGGTGGCGAGGTAGAGTTTGAGGATTTTATCGGCGGTTCCGCGGGGTGCGGCGTCAATGGTTTCCCAGGCGCTCGGGTTGGGGCTGGCGGCGGCGAGCGCGTAGGCCAGGTCTTCGGCCGTGAGAGCGGTGAGGGGCGCATCGGTGGCGGGGGCACACTTCGGGCAGAGGACGGTGTACTGGCCGTAGGTGTGGGCGGTGTGGAAGGCGAGGTATCGGTCCGGGGCTTCCGCCGTGCCCTCCCGAGCCGTGGCTTCGGGTGTGAGTGGGGTGCCGCATCGGGTGCATCGTTCGCCGATGAGGGGCCAGCCGGAGCGGTCCATGGCGCGGGCCAGGTAGCGGGTGAGCACGCGCTGGGGGGTGTGCTGCGCGTGGGCTAGGGTTGCGAATGCCCCGTGGGTGAGCGTGTACAGTTCGGTGGTTCCTGCGCTGTTTTGGGTGAGGTCTTCGGCGAGTTCGGCGATGGTGGAGGCGCAGGTGTACGCGGCGTAGTCGGCCATGATGGGGCCGGTGTAGGCGTGCAGGGTTGCGGCCTGGGTGATGGTGTGCAGGTTGGTGCGGCCGCGGCTGAAGGAAAGGTCGGTGTGCATGAACGGTTCGAGTCGTCCGCCGAACTTGGAGGTGGGTTTGCGTACGGCCTTGGCGACGGCGTGGGTGATTCCGCCGTCGCGGGTGAGCATGATGATGATGCGGTCGGTTTCGCCGAGTTTTTGAGTGCGGAGGATGAGGGCGGCATCGCGCCAGGTGCGGGGTTCGCTCACGGGTGTCTCCGTTCTCGAGAGTTGTTCGCTGGCTGTCGTTCTGCGGGTTCGACGGGTGCGCGGTGGTTCCCCCGCGGGGTGCGTGCGACATCTGCGGTTGCGGTATCTGCGGTGTTCGTCGCGCCGCATGCGGGTGCACCGGGTACGGTTCGACCCCTGCCGCATCACCCCGCGTGGGGGTGGCGATCAGGGGTCGGAACGTATGGTGAGGTTATTAGTCCTCGTACTCGATATCGTCGTCGTCGATGTCGTCTTCGTCGTCGAGGATTTCCTCGAGATCGTCTTCCTCGTCATCACCGTACACGCTCAGGGGGGTGACCTCTTCGTAGGCTTCGAAGAGGGCGTCTTCGTAGGCCTCGAAGGCGTTGGCGATTTCTACGTAGGCCTCATCGATGGCGGGGTCGTGCTCGCCGTTGCGTTCAATCACGGCGGACAGGTGGGCCTCCAGCGCGTCGAGGAGGCGGGTGAGTTCGGTGCGAGGATCAGTGCTCATGCTCTTTATTCTACTCCCTACGGGAGCGTGGCGTGTTTTCGCCCGTCATACGTTACGACCCCATAGACTGAGCCCGCCGCATCCGGTCATGTACTGTGACGGATGCGGCGGGCTCTCATGGGGCGCTGGCCCCGGGTCTAGCTGTTAGAAGCCCAGCGATGCGGCCGAGGCGCGGATTGCCTCAGCGGATGCCTTCAGCTGTGCCATCTCAGCCTCGTTCATGGGAACCGGCAGAACGCGCTGGATACCCTCGCGGTTGACGATGGTGGGCAGGGACAGTGCAACGTCCTTGAAGCCGTAGAGCTCGCCTGCGATGGTGGTGGAGACGGGCAGCACTGCGTTCTGGCCGCCGAGGAATGCCTCGGCGATACGTGCACCGGAGATACCGATGGCGTAGTTGGTGGAGCCCTTACCCTCGATAACCTTGTAGGCTGCGCGCATGGCCTCGGTGGCCAGCTCGGCGCGGACCTCTTCGGTGAAGAGCTGCTTGCCGTCCTGCTCCCACTCGGTCAGGGGGACCATGCCGATGTTGGCTGCGGACCAGACGGGGAACTCGGAGTCGCCGTGCTCACCAACGACGTTCGCGTGAACGCTCTTGATGGAGACGCCGGCCTTGTTTGCGATCAGCCAGCGCAGACGGGAGGAGTCGAGCACGGTACCGGAGGAGAGCACACGGTTGGCGGGCAGGCCGGTAATCTTCTGGGCCACGACGGTCAGCACGTCGCAGGGGTTGGTGACGAGCATGATGATGGCGTTGGGGGCCACGGAAAGCACGTTCGGCAGCAGCTTCTCGAGGATGGCAACGTTTGCGCCAGCCAGTTCGAGGCGGGGCTGGCCCGGCTTCTGGCGGGCACCTGCGGTGATGATAATCATGTCGCAATCGCGCAGCAGCTCGATATCGTCGCCGCCGGTGACGGTTGCCTCGTGAGCGAACATTGCGCCGTGGGCGATGTCGAGTGCCTCTGCGTGAGCGCGCTTGCCGTCGATGTCGTACAGGACGATTTCATCGGCGGAACCGCGAACCATTGCTGCGTATGCGGTTGCGCTACCGACGCCGCCTGCACCGATGACGCCGAGCTTGGTGGGGGTGTTGACACCGTTCATTGCTGTATGCCCTCTTTCGTGAGAGTTATCTGTGCTGTGCGAGTGTTTTCTCGCGGGATGGCGAAGCGGGGTGTGTGCCTCGGGGTTCTGTTGCCCCGTGCGAGGTGCACGCGTGGCCGAGGTGAGGTGTTTCCCGGTGCCTCGCTTCGTTATGTTCTATTATGCCTAAGAATTTGCGTTTTGTGTGGGGTTAATTTGTCTTTGCTGATGGGTCATGGTGACTTTATGAGCGTGCGGGGATGTTTTTCGCTCATAAAACCAAATAATGCGGTTCTGACCTTTTGAGCAATCTCACATCTGCCGGTTGGGTCACTTGGGTATCTTGCCCCCGAGCGGTGCGAGCACGAACCCCGACAAACCCGCGGGGGCCGGAAACCCCAACACAGCCCCGAAGACCACGGCACGCGACTACTGCCCGGCGAAGTAGCCCTCCACATCCACGGCGCCGCCGGCCTCCTCAAAATGGGTGCGCACCGCGCGGGCCAGCTCGTCGTCCACCAGGTAATCCACCGCCACAAACGCCAGGCCGAAGGCGGCATCCAGTGCGCCGGCCACAGCCTCGGGGGTGTTGGCCGCGACCGCGAACTGCTCGGTGTGCATGCCGGTACCTTCCGGCGCGATGCCGATGAGCGGATGAATACCGGGCACGCGCAGGCTCACGTTACCGAAATCCGTGGAGGCCGCCAGGGTATCGCTCACGGTCCCGGGCGGGTACGGGTGCCGACCCACGGCACGTTGGGAGGCCACCCACCGCTTCAGTAGCGGCCCGTTGGTGCGCACGGGCATGGTCATGGGCGAGCCATCCCAGGTCACCTCGGCGGAAACCCCGGCCATGAGGGCGGCACCGCGCAGTACCTCCTCCACGCGGCGCGAGAGCGCTCGCAGGGTGGGGGCGTGCTTGGAGCGGATATTAATGTGCAGGCTCGCGGTGGCGGGAATCAGGTTCGGTGCTTCTCCCCCGCGGTCAATAATCGCGTGAATACGGTCGGACCCGGGAATCTGCTGGCGCAGCAGGCCGAGCCCCTGGTAGGCGAGGCTGGCCGCATCCAGCGCGTTGCGTCCCATGAAGGGATGCGAGGAGGCGTGCGCGCTCACGCCGGTGTAGGTGACGCGACATTCGCGGCGGCCCAGCCACGCCTGGTCCGCCACGTCCATGAAGTAGGGGTGCACCATGATTGCGGCGTCCACAGAGTCGAAGGCGCCGGCGCGGGCCATGAGCTCCTTGCCGGCTTCGGACTCCTCGGCGGGAGTGCCGTAGTAGAGTACCCGCCCGCTGAAGGCATCCGGGGTGGCCGCGAGCGTATCCGCCAGGGCGAGGAACGCGCCGAGGCCGGAGGTGGCGATAACATTGTGGCCACAGCCGTGCCCGATGCCCGGTAGCGCGTCGTACTCGGAGAGAATCGCAATGGTGCGGTGTTTTTCGGGGTCGTAGTCGGCGCTGGTCAGCTCGACCGCGAAGGCGGTGTCAATTCCGAAGGCGGGGTGGGTGACGGTGAGGTCCGGGTGTGCGCTGCGGACTGCCTCGACGAGCGTGGATGAGGCGAAGCGCTCGCGGTAGGCGGTTTCGGGATGCGCGTGAATCGCCCGAAGAATTTCGGTGAGATCGCTGGCGCGGTTGGCGATGGAGTCCGCGAGGGCACGGCGGGTATCATCCAGGCCGCAGTCGTGGTCGAGGCGATGACCGAAAGGTTTGCCGTGGCGATTGCTCGGGTGTTTCTTGGGGTGCGGGCCGGGCAGAGAGCCTCCGCCGTCGGGTTCTCCGTAGTGACCGGCGTGGTGTTTGCCTCTGCCGATGCGGCGGTCGGCGGCGTTCTTGCGCTGTTGCGTCTCGTAGGCGAGTACCTCGGCGTACTCGCTGCCGCGCTGGCGGTCGGCGTCCGGGGCGGTGTAGCGGTGCACGGTGGGGGCTGGCTGTTCGGGGCGAGAGAGTTCCGCTCCAAGCGTAGTTTTAGTCTCGGGTGCGGCGGGATTTTCGGGAGTGCTTGTGGGGTTCGTGCTCATGGACTCTACGCTACCGTGCGCGCATCACCTACGCTAGCCAACCCGCACATGAAGGGTCGAAGTAACCCTATTCGGTAGGTCAAGATAACTTTATGAAGAAATGTGTGTCACATAAAAGATTTTTTGTATGTCGCCTAGTTTTCTGCGCTTCACAGGAGTAGCGTTAAGCAGTGAGAGCGGTAATCCTACCGTCCTCCTACAACCGGCGTCGCGATGAGCATGTCGGCAGGAAAATTTGCTATCTCGGTGAACGCATCCGCAAGGTCGCTTCCCTTTTCAACCTCGCGAGCGCGCACCGTCATTCTACCGCTCACCACAGCAGAACCCGATAGCAACCACCTGGCAGATGCACACCGCCGTGAGACGCCACAACCACGTTTAAAACGTTTAAGGAGCTCCATCCCATGAAGGCAGCACGCTTCTACGACCGTAACGACATCCGCATTGAAGACATCCCCGCACCCGAAGCAGCTGCGGGCGAGGTTCTGATTAAGGTCGCCTGGTGCGGCATTTGCGGTACCGACCTGCACGAATACCTCGACGGTCCTATCTTCTGCCCCAAGCATGGCCACCCCCACCCGATTTCCGGTGAGGACTCCCCCGTCACCCTCGGTCACGAATTCTCCGGTGTTGTTGAGGCACTGGGCGAGGGCGTAGACGACCTTGAGGTTGGCGACCACGTTGTCGTCGAGCCTTACATTATTGCTGATGACGTCTACACCGGCCCCGACTCCAAGGACTACCACCTGTCCAAGGACATGAACTTCATCGGCCTTGCCGGTCGCGGTGGCGGTCTGTCCGAGAAGATTGCCGTCAAGCGTCGCTGGGTTCACAAGATTCCTAACAACATCCCCCTGGACGAGGCCGCACTGATTGAGCCCCTGAGCGTCGCTTACCACGCTGTTGAGCGTGCAGGCGAGTTCGAAGAGGGCGCATTCGCACTGGTGACCGGTGCTGGCCCCATCGGTCTGCTGACCTCCGCAGTTCTGAAGGCTAAGGGCGCTAAGGTCATCATCTCTGAGCTGTCTTCCCTGCGCCGCCAGAAGGCTCTGGACTCCGGCGTTGCCGACTACGCTTTCTCCCCCGCAGAGGTTGACGTTCTGGCTGAGATTCACAAGCTGACCGACGGCCGTGGCGCTGACATCGCGTTCGAGTGCACCTCCGTTCAGCCCGCACTGGACCTGATTCTGGATGCTCTCAAGCCCACCGGTAAGGTCGTCATCGTCTCCATTTGGGGTAAGCCCGCTTCCCTGGATGTTCAGAAGGTTGTGCTCAAGGAGCTCGATATCCGCGGCACCATCGCATACGTGAACTCCCACCCCGAGACCATCAAGCTCGTTGAGTCCGGCAAGATTGACCTCAAGCCCTTCATCACCGGCAAGATTGCTGTGGAGGACCTGATTGACAAGGGCTTCGACACCCTGATCAACCACAACGAGACCGCTGTGAAGATTCTGGTCACCACCGACCCGGAGCGTCTGGCCGAGTAATACGGTTCGCGCAGCGAGTTTCAACCCTGCACTAGTGGGGTGAACTGGATAGCGGGGCGGGTTCCTCATGGAGCCTCGCCCCGCTACTTTTTTGCGTCGGGGATGCATCCGGTAGCGCGTTCGGCGGCGTACTCACCCGGTTCTGCGGGTAGACCCTGTAGGCAGTCGAGCCTCGCGGCGGATGCGCGCGCCCCGGGATTCTCTCTCCCACCAGCCCCGCAGCCTCGGGACACTCCCCGATGGCCCAAATGTTTGGGGTTCGCATATTTGGGGGTCTTCTTCTTTCGCACACGTGAGCTCCCGACACGTTCCCGGGTATACAAAAATCCCCGGTTCCGAAGAACCGGGGATTATCTGTGCGCGAGGGGGGACTTGAACCCCCACCCTCTAATACGAGGACTAGCACCTCA
>ERZ773051.663-NODE-663-length-21995-cov-30.383455_pt1 | contig 21995 bp, 37 predicted proteins | sample MGYA00580631_ERZ773051 | MGnify/ENA primary metagenome ERZ773051 (study PRJEB29015, sample SAMEA2738137) | human oral metagenome | biome: human oral; feature: human-associated habitat; material: saliva | place: China | collected 2204 ... | reverse complement strand
GTCTTGTCCTTTCTCAGGTGATCATTATATTATTATATTATAAAAAGAAAAAATTGAAAGTTACTTGATGTAATAGAGAAGTCATTGTTAGGAAAGTTTTTATTAAAAATAAAAATCATATTCCAACTTTAGATTTTAAAAATTACCGTGGCCAGGCCATGAAAAAATAAAGAAATTTTCACTTTTCAGATTTTTAAATTAGAGTAGAAAAAGAACAAACGGCTCAGAATAGCGTTTATTTGCTCTCTAAGCCGTTATAACCACATCAGTGGTATAATTGTACTCTAAATCAAAAACAAGCCGTTAGAACGCAACAAATAGTGTTTTATCGTAAATCATTTCTTTTGAATAACATTGTACAGCCAAACGGCACATATGCAGTCCAAAGTTTTCATGAGAACCAAGTTCACCATTGTTCCAAATCTCATTTAGCTGTTTTGTGACAACAATCTTACCATAAGTATTGCTTAATCTTTCCAAAGTGTTGTACAATCTTCTGCAAGCGTTCTCGTCATAGCAAAGATACCTTCTTTCTCCAATCTCATTAATATCTTTTCCTTCACGATGTAGTCCAACTTCATAAAACCAAAATTGTCCCAAGTTAGGAATAAACTTGTTTAGTTTAGCAAACGAAGTGCATGATTTTTTATATAACCCCACTTTGTAATAAACTTTACCAATTCTTTCCTCTATGCGTTCTACTTTTACCAAACAGCCATAATTTTCCTTATAACTATCTACTATTTCAGGAACACTGAAACGTTCTACCTTATAGTGGTGAAGTATTGCAGAATTATTATTAAAAGATACTTCGGTAATTTCTAACTTTATCTTTGGTGTAAAAGTTAAAATAAGTTCTGAAAAATTATTTGTTCTATCTTTCAATAACTTGTCAACTGCTGTAGAAATTGTTTCGTTAAAAAACTCTTTCAACTCATCTAAATTCTTAATCTCTTTCATAATTCTATGTTATTTATTTGTTTTCAATACTATTGTTTTTTACTCACTTACAGCGTAAGTTAAGAAATTGCAAAGTGTTAAGAAGTCATACTCAAAATGATTGATAGTGAGTTGTTCAACAAAACCTAAGTTTTCTACATACTCAATGTAAAGTGTATCATCTTTAATAAAAATTCTTTTCAATACACAATTATCATGGAACGCAACAAACTCGTATTTTTTCTTAAACACTATCTCACCGCCACGATTTGTTACAACTTCTTTTAAAGCATTAACAACATTCTGTACAGCAATACCCATATCTTCAATAGCTTTAGTTGCTATCTCTAAATTCTTTTTGTTTATGTTCTTTGTTTCCATAATTCTTGTTTTGTTTATTTGTTATTGATTTACGCTTGCAAAGGTAAGCATAAATTTTCAAACCACCAAATTTATAGCGTTAAACAAAGTTAAACAAAAACTTTAATGAAAAATAAAAAGTAGTGTGCTAACTATATCAGTTAAAACACACTACGATAAACAATTTATAGAATTGTAAACTACCGACAAATTAAATATTTGTTGGCTTTAGACGTGGAAAATTATCATGTATAGAACAAGACAATAATTCCCGTCTTTCATGGGTGTTTACATACCCCCGTGTGACAATTTGACTTCAATTATTACAAGTTTGCGCAATATAAGCAGAAAGAAGTGAGACACATTTATATGAAGTATTAATAATCAAGTTCAATATATCCGTCACTAATAAGTTCATGTAGAGAAACTTCTGATAAAAGTTTATTAATCAAAAACTCTCTCAAAACCTTCTTAAAAGATACTTTTGTTTCACTATCAGTATCGAAAGCAAAATCATACCAAACATCAGCATTGAAATAGGTATCAACAAGTTCCCTTAACTCATCATTTGTTTTCTTTTCCAACAAGTTTTTATAACCCTTAGAAAGAAATAGAAAATATTTTAAGATAAGTTCCAAATATTTCTACGCAGTTATAAATTTGTGCACGGTTATAAATTCTTACATTACCGCAAATGGTAGCATAACCGCTTATTATAACATCATTTTCTAAAAGAGCATTGTCATATACTCTTGAATGACCAGTGACAATAGCATTGTCTAAAACGTGTGCGTAACCATATACGTTTGCTTGACCACCAATCATAGCTTCATCAGCGACCATAGCATCATTGAATACAGCAGCATCATCATAAACCCAACAAGTCCCCCTTTGAGATAGATTTGCCTCTTTTTCAATCCAACCACCCAATTCTCCCTTATTGATTGAACCAAAATCTCGCAAAGCCTCAATTCTATAAACGGTAAAAGGACCAATTCTTTTAGAAATATCAGTTCTAATTTTATACTTGTTTATCGCATTCATGTTCTATTTGTACTTATTTAAGTATGGTTACTACACTAATTCTGTATTTGATAAAATATCATTTCCGCCAACTTTTGCAAAACCTGCAATTTTAGAATGACCTAAAACTTTAGCATTATGACATACCCATGCATCTCCGTACACTTTTGCGTAATCAAATACTTCTGCGTTATCATTTATATACGCACTTTCATATACGTTAGCATTACCATATACTCGGACATCATTAAACAATCTTGCTTTATCACGAACTTTAGCATTGTCAAATACTTTGGCATTCTCACGGACGAAGGCATTACCATATACCCAACAGTCACCTTCTTGAGATAGATTTTCCCCTTTCTCAATCCAACCGCCAATATCTCCCTTCTTTACATCACTAAAGTCCTTTAACGCTTCAATACGATAAAGGGTAATACCACCATCAAGTTTCAATGGCATATCTTCTCTCATTCTATATTTCTTTCCTTCCATAATTTGTATCAATTTTGAACGACACAAAATTACAAATAAAAAATCATTTATCCAAATTAATTAATGATGTTTAACAAAGTTATTTATTTTTGTTTTAAGACGTTTTATTCGTTCAAGCATATAAACTTATAACATTTACACCAAAATACTCTCAGAGACGTTTAAAATAGCAAATACTATTAATAATGTTCGTATGTGTATATAATATTATATCAAATTTCATACAGCTTGTATAAATGTTAAAAAATACTTATTCAAAGAATTTATTTCCTGAATTATTTGGTTATTCGAATAAAAACCCTTACCTTTGCATTGTGATTGATAAAAACAGGCAATCTTTCACATATCCGATAGGAATGGGTCCTTTTTGGATATACACACACTACCTGTACTTATTTAAGTATGGAACAATTAAACAATCGTTGTGAGTCAGTTAAGGTTTCTTACAGCAAGACTCCTGATGAATATTATAAACAGAAGATTACAGTTCTCTTAACCAAGGAACAACTGGATGCTTATAATAAAATTATCCGTAGTTTCGAAGTAGAAAAGATGCACGGGGTAGATACTCATTCAACTTTGACAGAAGGAGACAATGCTTTGGATACAAATGCACTACTTCGAGTATTGAGTTATTTCTCTGTAAATACAGATGAACAATTTAAACCATATAAAAGAACACTCGTTGAAGTAAGTGTTGCTTAAAGTAAGATAATAGGAAAATTAATTTCCTTTAGATAGATTTTATTTGATTTTTTTCATATTTTAAAAAAGTTAGTTAATTATTGCTTATGGTGGGGTGAAGATTGAAGACTAAAGCGTTAGAGCACTCATCTTCACAGAAGCCATAAAACGTTATTAAACCACTATTACTGGGCATTAAAGTGTACTTATATAAGTCAGGAACGGAAAACGTCATCACATTGTACGACGTTATTAATTTTAAAAAGGCTCACTTTAATCCCTTACAATAATCCAACATAAAGAAGAAGTATCTCGAAATAGTTCGGATGATACATAGATAAACATGGATGGTTGTGTCAAGGAATCCTTTACAGATGGATTGAAGATGCATGATATAGTATGGTATATTGTACCAAGGAAGTAAATTATATATAAATATATATTTCTATACTACTCTTATGAATACTATCATCACAATACATATATTATAAAGGGATATATAACAGACACACCAGCAGAGATAATGTATACATACTATATATGATACGATAATGATATAAGATACTACATCCATCATAACATGATACATATATCTTCTGTTCCAAATTAGAACACATGCTTACAGTGTAATATACGGATTGATTTATAGATAGAGACAAAGATAAAATATACTATCAAGACAACAAAAAAGAAATATATACAAAGAAGAAAATATATTTACATTTCATATCCTGTTAGTAAAGTTACACCGCAAGGTAATCACAATATCTACAGAAAATTTGCAAGGTATGTACTTAATTAAGTATGGATTTAGTAATATTATACCGCAAGGTAATCACAATAAAAGAGAAATATAATCACTAATATGAAATGTAAATGCTAAGGGGTGTCCTAATTACGGGGGAATCCCTTCTTTTATTATATCAATTTTCTCATTAATATATGATGCAGTACGTTCCAATATAGGTGGGCAGATAGGGTGATGTGTACCATAATGTGTACACAAGGTAGGTAGGGTGGTGGACAGAAAACTTGCATAAAAATTGCATACGAGTTAAACACTATGAAAGATATTTAAACACTAATTTATAAATTATGGATAGTTAAACGATTTAACATAATGTATAATTTATCCTTCCTGTTCTACGTGATTTTTGCGCAGTATGTACTTATATAAGTATGAACTTATTGATTATCAAGGTATATACAGTTTTCTGCATATTGTTAATAAATGTTTATGTATATAGTAGTTTATTTATCATAATATGATATTATCTTATTAATAAATTGAATACTATTTTGCTCTTTAAGAAAAGTAAACAATAAATATACATAAATAAAAAAAACTCTCATTCTCTTTTATTCAAGAAAATGAGAGTTAAATATATTAACTAATAAAGTTCACTTTTAAGCATTAAGTTTATATTCTCCATCAGTACATTTTAATTTCACATTATGTGGAAAGATACCATCAAATGAATTATTCTTTACAATTTCTTTCCATTTCGTTAAAGGACCTTGATAAATTACCTCTTTTAAATTATTACATCCACTGAATATTCCTGTTTTCATGACTGTTACACTATCAGGAATTGTGGACTACCAATGAACTAAAAACTCATTGGTTTCGGGCTTCACAGAAGAATGGCTTTCCAAAAGGTCGGCTCTTACTCCCTCTCCACCCGTGTAATCGACAGTCCCTGCCGATATATTATTATTTAATCCGATACGAAGAATGTTAATTGCTGCATTCACATCACGGTCATGATGTGTGTGACAAACTGGACACTCCCACTCACGAACAGATAAATCCTTAATGACTTTGTTGACATACCCACAGACATTGCAAGTCTGAGAGGATGGGAAGAATCTGTCTACCTTCACAACCTTCTTACCATTCCATTCTGCCTTGTAAGTAAGCATGGAAACAAAGCTGCCCCAGCTTGCATCAGAAATGGATTTAGCAAGGCGATGATTCTTAACCATACCCTTTACATTCAGGTCTTCAATGTAGATGGTATCATATCTTCTAATAAGAGAGATAGAACACTTATGTAAATAATCAGCACGACAGTTGGAAATCTTTTCGTGAAGTCTGGCAACTTTGAGTCTTTGGTTTTCAAACCCTCTGCTACCTTTCTTCTTACGAGAAAGATGTCGCTGTGCTTTTGCAAGTTTTTGTTCGTATCTTCTTGTATATCGGTTATTATTGAAAGTTTCTCCTTCGGAAGTGACAAGCAAGTCCTTTAAACCCATATCAACACCAATTGACTTACCAGTCTTTTCAATAGGTGTTATGTATTCTTCTTCCGTGAAGACGGAAACGAAATATTTACCACTTGGTGTTTTAGTAATAGTTACCTTACCTATTTTACCTTTTATCTCACGGTGTACACGACACTTAATACCCTCCTTGAACTTGCGTATGAAAAGTCTTCCACCTGCGATAGATGCAGATTGCGGAACGGTGAAGCTATTTTTAGAGTGCTTGGACTTGAAGTTAGGAAACTTAGCACGCTTCTTAAAGAAATTGGTATAGGCTGCTTCAAGACTGCGGATAGCAAACTGTAAGGTCTGAGAGTTTACCTCCTTCAACCATGCTGTTTCTTCCTGCTTCTTTAATGTGGTAAGTGTTTTACACTGCACATAGAAGTTATCACTCTTACCAGTGAACTTATACTGTTCCTTCCGTTGATTGAGAAAGTAATTGTACACAAAGCGAGAACATCCGAAGTGCTTTGCCAGCAATTCGGTTTGTCCCCTATTCGGGTACAGCCTGAACCTGTATGTTCTGTTTATCTTTCTCATACCACTTGAAAATATAGTAATTATTTTGTGATTATCAATAGTTGTTTGAATAATTGTAGGATGAAAAAGTTCTACCTTCACAAAAAATAGTCACACACTATCATAGCTTCTTACACCCAACAAACTAAAGGCTTGTGGGTTTTACGGCACTTAATATAATACATATAAAAACCGCACAATGGAAGATATAACAACCAAAGTGCGGAACAATTAATAAAACAATAAAAATTTAATTCTCAATTATAGTCATTAAAACTCCAATACATAATGACATAATAGAAAGAAACATAAGATTCAAAAATAATAATTTTGTACTACGTCTTTTATAAACTACAAATCCCCTAATATATAAACCATCAACAAAGAATGCTAATAAACAAAATACTAAAGCACAAAAAATAAATATTAAATTCATACACATGTAATTTTTTTAACTATATGCAAAGGTAAAGAATAAATTATGACTAACCAAATAAACATAAAAATATTAATAACATTTAACATTAATTTGTTGGATAATTGAAAAATAAAATATAACTTTGCACCATATTAAAATAAAAACAATATATGGATGTAAACGAAAAAGCAAAAGAATACGCTGATAAGAGATTTAAAGATAAAACAGGTGAAAGTAATTTCATTAATAATGATTGTAGATTATTCACATATAATGATATTAAAAATGCTTTCATTAAGGGTTTTGAATGTATTAATCAAAATGTAAAGATTCATTGGTACGAAGAACCATATTGTTTTAGAGCTGATTTGCCTTTTATCAATATGATTATCAAGAAAGAAAATGATAATCAATATATAGGATATATTAATAAAGAAAGAATCAAACTTCCAAATTATATTGATGAAACAAATATAAATGAAGTAATGAGATTTATGTCGGACAAAATTATTACTAATATAAGGAATCATGGATAAGAAAATTCTTAAAATAGATGATTATACTTCTTTTATTCAGAGATTGAATAATATAGAAAAAATTTTAAAGCAAAAAATATCAGATAACCAAATCCAAATAAAAGATATTATTGCATATTGTTCAGTATGCTATTCTTTAGGTGTTAGTGATGCGCAAGAAAGAATAAAAGATTTGGAATGGGACACTGATAACACTGCATACGGATATAAAGTTAAATATGAAATATATCCGACAGATTTAGGTGGTGCTTATCTACTCTTTATCAATGGTAATAAATATGCTACTTTCAATAGCATTGATGAAGCAAGAGAAAAATCACAAGAGCATTATAACTCACGATTAAATGAATTATTCTATGGATTTGAAGTTGAAGGAAAAGAATTATAAATTTATATTAGAGCGCATTAATCACTACGTAAGGCGCAAAAGTAATTTCGGTGATACATTACCTACCAAAGATGCTTTATTCGCCTTAGAGATGAGTTATGGGGCTGCCATCAATGATATTGTTGATAGGATAAGCAAGTTGGAATGGAATAAAGATAATATAGCTTATGGTTTTAATAATAAATTCCATATCAACATTAATACAGATACTATGAAGCCAGAACTCTATATTAATGATACAATCCAAGCTGAATACATTACTATAGAAGGTGCAAAAGAAGCAGCACAGGCTTATAATACTGATAAGATAAGAGAAGAACTTGATATCGTAGCTAATGAAAATGGATAAGAACTTTTTAACTCCAGAAAGTAAAGCTAATTTACGAAAAGGAGATTTTATTATAAATACAGTTAATGGTGATATTGTTATTGTTGAAGAACCTGTAGATTGGGGGATATTAGCAATAGCATACAAACATCAACAAGACAATACAATTATTGCCCGAATGTTTTACTTAGACACAAAGTTTATATGTAATATAGGAACTTGGAGATTAGCTACTTGCGAAGAAAAGAATGAGTTCATTCAAGAACTTAAAGAACATGGTCATGAATGGGATGAAGATGAAAAAGAAGTATATTATGGGGGTAAAAGAACTCCAATAGATTTTAAAAATAATTCTCCAGAGAAAAATGATATCATTGTACGTAGTGATGGTTTGATTTATGCCGAATATCATCAATTGAATTGTACAAAAGAAATATTCTTTGGTAAAATATGTCTCTTTAGTGATAGAATGGATTTGTATGATTTTGATATTATTGATGATATGGCGTACACAGATGATTTAGAGTGGTATCACGCAAATGAAAGAGAGATAGAAGAATTTAATAAATTACTCAAAACAAAGAAATCAAATGGATAAAACAAAAATGTTTAAACAAGGTACTTACGTTACTAATGGAAAGATGTGTGGTATTGTTAGTGATTATACTGATGATTATGTTAATGGTAGATTTATACATTTTTATGTAAGTTTTAACAATGTAGACAAAAATACAATATGTCTTGAAAAGTGTGAACTTAATGATGGGTCCTTCCGTAAATTGAATGATTCTGAAATTAATGATTTTAATCAAATGCTCTTGAAAAACGGATATATATGGGACGATGATTCTATGAAAGTCATTAAAATGGAAGCAACAATCTCATCGGTTAATCAAGAAAATAAAACTGAAGAAATGAAAGAAACTAAACCAAAGTTCAAGACAGGTGATTTCCTTACAAGTACTGACGGAGACGAAACATTTATCTTCATGAGATATGAAGAAGATGAATGGATGTTAGGTTGGACTATAGTATTCAGTATAGACGAATGTTGTAATAAGTGTGAGGTGCAAAGATTTAATCCTGCACATCCTTGGCAATATTCAATCGATTATGAGAAAGAACAATTTCTCTGTAAACTAAAAGGCACATGTTATGTTTGGCATGATAATGTAAAAGAAATGCGTAAGGAATATAAGATAAATGATGGTAAACTCAAGTGTGGAGACATTATTCACTTCAGAGACGGAGAAACTGTTATCTTCAAGGAAATAACTGCTGATAAACTCAAGATGAAAGTATGGCATGCACCTACAGATGGTAATGTCTTGACTGAATGTAATAGATTTATACCTTGGAAATATGCTACAGGTGATGAACAAGATTTTATCCTTAATATAATGGCAGGAAATGGATATGTTTGGGATAAGGACGAAAATCATTTCTTCTCAAATCCAAGAATGATAAGAACTAATATTAGCGATAAAGTAAGTTCACAACCAATCGAAATACAACCTATAAATATTCCTGAAGGATATAGAGCAAATATTGAGAAAGGAACAATTTATTTCACTAAAGAATTTAAAGATGGTGATTTTATTAAAACAAAAAATGATAGTACAATAGCAATCTTTAAGGAAATATCAGAGAGTGGTGAAATTATTGTATATGTTGAATACTTCAGAAAGAGTAATGACTTTCTTACAGCGGAAGATGTAACAGGTCACGATATCAATCAATGGACACATGCTACAGATGAAGATATTAAATGGTTCAAAGAGAAATTAGCAGAAAACAATTACAAGTGGGATGAGGAAAGAAAAGAACTTGTAAACTCATTCTGGGTTCCTGAAAATGGAGAAACATATTTCTTTATTAGTAGACATTTTAATGTAATTGAAGCAAAAGTGTTTGATGGTGAGGCACACCAAAAACGTCTATTATTACACAATTGTTTTAAGACAAAAGAAGATGCAACGGAACTCGCAAAGGAAATGAAGCAAATGTTTATAAATTTTAATAAAGAAAAATATGGAAAATAAGTTTAAGAACGGAGATATTATTACCGATGTATTTGATACTGGTATTGTTAAAGAATACAACAAAGATACAGATACAATAACTTTCTGGATTAAAATTTCATGGAATGTAGATAATCCTACGATTGAACTTAATTCTGTTGTGAGTGATATTAAGCACTTTACCAAAGCGAAACCAAGAGAAAAGATTAAAGCAATTAATTACTTGCACAGAGAAGGATATGTCTGGAGTGAACGAGAGGGTAGAGTAATTGATACATACCAAATTGGACCATGGGATGTTATTAAAAATTTTCTTATTGAAAATTGTTGGTATATTAATGACACAACAGGGGAATGTTTCCTTTTTAAAGAATATATCTCTCGAAATAATACCATTATTTCAGGTTTTTCACTTATTGATAAAGATGATTTCATCAATATTGATGTTAATGATTTTAAAGTTGAAGGCACATGGAGACCTGCAAGAAAAAGTGAAGAGAAAAAACTATTTGAAAGATTAAATAGGGTTGGTTATCTTTGGGATGAAGTAACACATCAATTGATGTATGTTGGTGAATACTATCCAGAAAAACAAGAGTTTAATGATGGAGATTTTATTGTCAACGAAACTACAAATGAAATATCTATTCTAAAAGAACAAGATTATTTTATAGTGTGTGATGATAAAAGTTATACCGCTTATTATAGACCATGGGTTACAATGAAACTCAATAACAAAGGAAGCGTAAAATTAACTAAGGAAAAAATCTCAATGTATAATACACTAAGATACGCTACATTACCAGAGATAAATGATTTCCTTCAATTTCTTAAAGATAATGGTTATACTTGGAATAATAAAACAAAACAATTGATAAAAAGTATAAAATATGAATACAAGAATTAATAAAACATCGTTATATGATTCTGTAAAAAAGAATGATAAAATAGAAAACGATAATAAAATAAATTTGTCTAAACTAAAAACTTTATCATGTGGAGAAATCCTTACAGCATATAATAAGATAGGTCAAATAGAAGATATCTTGATATATGACTGTATGCTAAATGAATATGGTTTGTTTAATACAGTACTGGTATATTCTCCTATGAGTGGAGAACTAAGACATAGTCCAGTTTTAGATTTCGATAAGTTGGATGTATTAGCTTTCGCAACACCAGAAGAAAAAGCAAATCTTCTGAAAATCATGAAAGAAGAAGGATACCACTACTATTGGTTGGGATGTGAAGATGATGAAACTGAAGAAGAGTTGGATGATGATGAAACAATTGACGAATCTCCTACAGAAGAAAATCATTCCACTAATGGTGATAAGAATATACTGGATAAAGCTATTGAAAATAAGATAGCGCATAATATTAAAGTTGCAAAAGATATTCTTGACAATACATTACCATATTATGTTATTAATGATAATATCGAACCACTGGTAATAAAAACAGATAAATCATTAAAAAGAGATTTAAATAACTTCAACTACTTCACAAATAAAGAAGATGTTGATGAAGCAATTAGAAGAGTAAAAGAAACTCTAATGAATTTCCAAGAAGAAATACAAAATAGAAATAAATGAGAAAAAAAGTATATAGTAATAAATGGATACCAAGATTTGATTACGAAGAAGTAGTTCAATCAAAGAAATATCTTTTACCATATATTCTTCCATATACGGAATGTAGAAAAGAAGAAGATAAAAAAGATTACGAATATGTGTCTCCATTCATATATACTGATTTATAAATCCAAAACTTTATGAAACAAGTTATACAACTAAAAGATTATGTCAAAGCATTTCCAGGACTAAAATGGGAAGGTGATGAATATTATCAGCGTGCTATCACTATATTTGGTGTTATAACAATTGATAATGTAAATACAGATACGATATTATTATTAACCCCAGATGATGTTGAACTTGGTGAATATGAATCAATAGATATAGCACAAGCCGATGCTGATATGTGGTATCGTCAAGAACTCAGTAAAGTATTTGATAAAAATCTTTCAACATATAATAGACATAACCCTCAAAATCAAATTTATTACACAGTATGAAAAAAATGTCATATACAATTATATGGTTGATATTCTTTATAATCGTTACACTTATCATAGGACAGGCACATATATACTGGAATCCATTCTATATTCAATTGGATTCACCAGATAATGTTGGCGTTCTTGTAGGTGTGTTAGGAACTGCTTATATGTTTAAGAAATTAGTAGAAATTACAAGATTATGAGATTAGTTCTATATCAAGACTCATATATCAATTAATTGAACAGAATCTACAGTTAGTAAAATTTTACCGCAAGGTAATCACAATAACAATGAGAACACCATATATTCCAATTAGTGTAAACGTTGTGTTTGTAATAATATACCGCAAGGTAATCACAATGCGTTCTCCCCCACCTTGGAAGAGTGTGTGACTGTTAGTAACCATTTACCGTAAGGTAATTATAATCAAGAATGTATTCTATATAATTTAAAAAAAAGTCAAAATGAAAAGAGAAAGATTTTACATTGGAAGCAGTGATTACAAAAACAATGAAACTGTTTTAGTAATTTGTGATTGGAAAGGTGAAACAACTGAATCTATATTCATCCCAAGACAGCGCTCGTTGAGTGGTGCATACATGCATTCGGTTGTGACATATTATCCCAAAGAAGATAGATTTGAAGTGGATGATATCGTTAAAACATCCACCGATGATAATAAGTACATAACTGAAATTTATTACGCTAACGATGAAGATAAAAAAATATTATTCGAAGCAATTAAGAAGAATGGTTATGAATTTCAAAATGAAAAACTTATTAAGTTAGATACACCTAATAAGGAAATTGAATATGGACCAACAATAGATGAATTTGAATTTTGTAACGTTGAGAAAGATTTATCTGGAGAATTTGAACCTTACTATTATGTAAATAGCAGTTTTTATCCACTTGTTAGAAGTAGAAGAAACTCTTCATCTTCAGAATGGATGAAAATGGCACGCAAAGATATTGTTCATTATAATTGTTTCTCAAATTATGAGGATGCAAAAGAAGCACAGAGAAGAGTTATTAGAACTCTTAGACAATACCAAAAGGAAATTATGAACAGAAAGAAGAATTAAACACTTCCAATAGGATACTCATCATAAGGTATCCTATTTTTTTATTTAATGTTTTTTAAGTTAAATAATTTGGATATAGCATAGATTATTATTAACTTTGCAAGTATAACAATAAAAAACAAATCATGGACGAATTAAAATATAAAATAAGAAAAGATTTATCAAAGGTAGAAAATGGTATTACTATATATCGTATCGAAGCCTTAAAAGACTTCTCTGATGTCAATAAAGGTGAATTAGGAGGATGGATTGAAAAGGAAGATAATCTTTCCCAAATAGGTGATTGTTGGGTGTATGACAACGCTTGTCTTTTTAATGATGTAGCGGTTAAAAATAATGCACAAATACATGGAAATGCAAGAATATATGATAATGCTTATATCTTTGATAATGCTCGCATTTTTGACAATGTGTTGGTGGAAAATAATGCACGCATCTTTGGTAATGCTACTATTCGCCATGATGTAATGATATGGGGTAATCCCAACATTTACGGGAATGCAACTCTATACAAGAGTGTCAAAGTTTATGGTGATGCTGATGTTTATGGGTATGCTACAATTACGGATAAAGTTAAAGTCTTTGGGAACGCTCGAGTTTATGGGAATGCGAAAATATGTGATGAGTGTATTATTTATGGCGATGCCATATTAAGAGAATATGCATTTGTGTACGACAAGGCGGAAATTGGTGGGGATGCAATTATTAAGAGTAAATTTGATTATATTGTATGTAGAAATAATTGGTCCAGTGGACGATTTTTTACTTATACACATTCAAATAAAATGTGGAAAGTTGGATGCTTCTATGGTACAGGCAAAGAACTTATAAAGAAGGCATACGAAGATAGCGAATTGAGAGGTAAAAACTATGAACTTACCGTGAAGTATGTCGAAACGTTATATAAGAACATAGAAGAAAATAATAATACTTCAAATAAATAAAAAATTAAATTTATGCATTTATTAAAAATATTACTTCAAACTATATTGATGGTATGTATTCCTGCTTATGTGTTACCATACATTATATTCGCTTTGGGTTTTGGAAGATTTGATTGGTTCATTGATGCCAATGAAACATACGCAGTGTTGTACACAATCACAACAACAGTTATTTTCTTAATAATGTCTTGTTTTATTTTACCAGCTATTATTGAGAAATCACTTGAAGATATCGACAATATAAATAAAGATAATAATACGAATAACGAAGAAGATGATGAATACTAATTATAAAAACTTTATCAAGAGACTGTTAATTGTATTCTCAGCCTCTTTAATACCTGCAGGAGTACTAACATACGTAGTCAGTATTATAAACCCTTACAGCGTACCATATACATTCTATATTGTATTATTCATTGGAATTGTAGGAGTAATTATTAAATTGTTCCAAAATTATATTCTGAACTATAAGAGAGAATAAAGATATGAAAAAGAAGATTTTTAAATACGGTTCCATATGTCTAATTACGTTATTATTAACAATATGGTTAAAACTTACATCATACCAAACTCTTGTTATGTATATCCTAATTCTAACAAATTGGGATATCACCGATTTTATTGATAATAATAAAAATAATAAATAATATGGGAAAATTAATTTTTTACTTGATGCCTTTTGCTATTGCAACTGTATTGTGTTTAATATTTGGAAGCAATAGATTTGAGTATGGCGTAATCGGTCTTCTAACATTTATTTACTTATCTAATGTTTTAAAAGATTAAAACGATATGAAATATTTTATTATTAGAATAATATGTGGAATTATTATATTCTTATTCATTGGATTATCGTTATGCGGTTTAATAAATGAATATGGACATAGTATCGGACAATTCCCTATGATACTTTTCATTGGTTTCATTATTTTTTATATTATTCATTTTACTGATTATGTAAGATTAATGATTGGTTTAAAAACATATAGATGTAATAATAAAACTACACGATATATTCAAACCGAAGAAAGTAAAGGATATATTTTACGTACTAATTTGGCAACGATTGCAATGACTATCATATATATGATTCCTGCTGTTATTTATGCCTGGTACACAAATTCATTTTATAACCTTGTTAAAGATTCAGGTTTATATCTTATATACGCTTTTCTTCTGAATGATATGTTAGTGCAAATGATAAAAGAAAAAACAACTATAGAAAATAATACCACAATCCAATGAAATATATTTTTAGAGAAACTATTACTGGACTATTTTTATTCCTAAGTATAGGGTTATTAATATCTAACTTAATGGATACTTATTCTACAACGATAAGCTCCTTTCCATTAACACTCTTTATTTGCTTAGCATTTCCTTCTATAGCACTATTTGCATATGATATAACAATACTATCGGAAAATAGCGTGTTACTCAATAGAAATATTGAAATAAAGGAAAATAATAGTACTTTAACAAATGAAGATAGACATCTAAAATATATTATTTATTTCTTATTGTTTATTCTACATACAAGTTATTTAGTAACTCTATTAAACGTATCACTTCAATTAGAAAGTATATATTTCTTATTAGTGCGATACATTCTATTCGTTATAACAATCATTCTTCTATATAAGAAACTAAATAGCAATATTAAACTTAGAAGAGTTCTAAGAAACAACGATACAATTAATAAACATCATCAACCAGCACCATAAAATTATGAATACAAGACAAATCCTTTATATAGGTCTATTATATTTTATTTTATTTAATATGTCGGCATTTCAAATATTTTCTTTTAACGAATATTTGAATTATTCATATATCTCATTCTTATTATTCTTTATTAATGCTTTCTTTATTATAATGAACGCATTTGAATTAATCACGTTTGATGAAGAAGAAGATGTAGAAACAAAAAATAATATTCAGAGAACTTTTCAACTATATAATATAGGACAAATAATCCTTATTACGGCAATAAACATAATAATGATTATTTTAGGTTATAAGATAATAAATTGTATCATCAACATAGGAACATATTACATCCTACTATACATCCTATATAGAATGACAAAACTTATAACCACAAATTTAAATTCACAGCATATTAAACGAAAAACGATATAAAGAATACATAAATTATATATTTATAGGTAAGCAATATAATAAGATATTTGCTTGCCTATTTTTTATTTAATAAACTAATAAATTCAACAAAAACAAGTAATGCGGATGAAAAAGACGTACTACAGAAAAACACCACCTAAAAAGTTTGAACCAGATAAATGTCACTGGACCCGAACAGATAAAAATAGATGGAAAACTAAAGTCACTTACGAAACAGAAGACGATGCAGAAGAATGGCTTAAACAACATCCCAAACTAATAGCACAAGGAATGGTATCATACTTCTGTCCTATATGTAATAAATATCACTGTGGGCATAATACAATAGATAAAGAAACAAAGCAACTACTTAAAAATAATTTCAACTAATAATACACAATACAAAACATTAATCCCCCAGTAGATAAATTATTATACCTATTGAGGGATTTTTAATGTTACTTACCAAATGAAAATGTAGTAGGACAAGTTTCATCACAAGAGTTACCTTCACCCTTACCACCTTTAATCAATTCATCAATTGATGTGGCATTCTTAATATTACCACACTTGTCAGTCTCAGGACGATACTCACCCTCATTACTAACACTCAATAAATGTAGCTCACTTCTAACTTCTACCACGCTACATAATGGTTTCATATAATTATTCTTTTTCATATCCTTTATAAATATTATCTAATATATAAAAAGTGCCTACCTATCTCAGGCAAGCACAGTCAACTAAAAATCTAAACAAATTAAAACTTATATTTCAGTAATTATATTGTGATTACCTTGCGGTATATTGCTAAAAACAACAAGGTCAAGCATTGACTCTCTCACGCACGTTGTGATTACCTCTCGGTACATGATTACTAACATAGATTCTACATAACTTGCACTTTTTAGAGAGCAGGATACATACACAAAATGAGGAGGTCTCTCTGCATTGCAGCAATCTCATAAAAATAGCAGACGAGCCTCCTCACGCACCAAACGAGCTGGACTATGGAATCGAACCACTCCTCTGTATTGGTTTAACACAGCGTGCACCATCACACCTTGTCCGCTTATAATAGGAAGCAATTGTTGTTTAAATAAGCCATACTATTTTATAAGAAAAATCTGCTGTACGCTTCCATTAAATATATATGAATCTGAGTAAAACTCAGAGGAGAACAAGACTTCCCTAAATCACAATGCAAAGATACTACTTTTATTTTAAACTACCAAATAAAATCATATTATTTTATATCTATTAACTAAATTGATAAATAAAGCAATTAACATAAACACTATTTAATACTATATTTCCAATTTCTTAATTTTTCAAAATTTTTTATAAAATTTTATTTTTTTTGGTAAAAATGGACACCAAACAGTCCTTCCTTCACGTTTCTATCAATTTTCCTCTCTTGCGGTTTAACTCCCTTCAATTATCAATCAAATTGTCCTCGTTTGCCGTTATACCCCCTCTAATTATCATCCATGACACATTCTTTGCTGTTGTCCTCCCTTGCAGTTGTCATACCTTCATTCATCACTCATAACAATCTACCTTGCGGTTACACTCCCCTGCAGTCATATATCAATTATCTTTCTTACTATAATATTCCCTTACTATTTTACTTTCCTTAGAGTTATACTATATATTATTCTTTCCTATATATATGTTATTCGTTATTTTCTTTATTCCATATCTTTTATTACTATATATCTATAATCCAATAATTCTATATCCGATTCTATATATCTTTTTCTCTCTCTTTACTATATTTCAGAATTTATTTAAAAGTGAACTATATATATTTCTTTCTTTCTAATTGTGTATTAAAATATTTCTATAGTATATTATTCTATATATAGTAATTTTTTTTATACAGTAAATCTTATTATTCTCTATTATATTATTTCTTATGTAGTATATTCTTTCCTTGTTATTTTATTTCTCTTTCTTTCTTTCTCTCCTATCCATTTATATTTAAAAGTATTCAAAAATAAGCAAAATTTTTAAAAGTACGTGATATTTATATATGAAGATTAAGATAAATAACATAAGAATAAGTAAACTTATGGAACATAAGAATATTAAAGTTGTTTCGATTGATATTGAAAATATGCTATATACTTGTGAAGATGGTAATGAGTATCCGTTAATGGATGGACTTGAAACATTGTCAATAGAAGAATTACAGAAACATATAGACAGTGCAAAACAAACAACACTTGATATAATAAAAAAAATAGAAAACGAAGATGGATAAGCTCCTGACATTGAAAGAAACTGAACAATTGCTTAATATCAGTAAATCCACACTTCAACGATGGGACAATAGCGGTAAGCTAATTGCATTAAGGACAGAAGGTGGACATAGACGTTATAAGCTATCTGAAATTGAACGATTAATCGGAGAAAATAGTAATGAAGTCACAGATAAAAGCGATGCAGTTAAAGTTGCAACATATGTAAGGTGTTCAACACAAGACCAGAAAGCACACGGTGATATAGATAGACAGTCATTAAGAATTTTCGAGTATTGTACAAAGAAAAAATATAAGGTTGAGTACATTATAAAGGATATGGGTAGTGGATTGAATGACAAACGTAAAGGTTTGATTCAACTGTGCAACTTGGTTGTTAATGGTAAAATTAATAAAGTAGTAATTGAATATAAGGATAGACTAACGAGGTTTCAGTATAACCTCATAGAGTTTTTATTTAACAGTTACGGAGTTGAGATAGAATTGCTTGATAAGAATGGATACACTGAACAAGAGGAACTTTTAAATGATATGGTGATGTTAATCGCAAGTTTTAGTGGAAAGATATATTCATTGAGAGCAAAAGAAAATAGAAAGAAACGTAAGCAGTAAAAAAAATAATAGAACTATAAATTATGATTATACATAGTAAGTACACAAAGATATTCAATTCAAAGGATTTAACTCGACATAAATATGACGAGTTATATAACTTTGCTGTACTTATTAAAAATCATAAGAATATTGTCTCACGATATGTAAACGAAAACTTATTACATTACCTTGATAGTACAAATTTCCAATTCGTAAAAGATATGAGAGCAAAATTCAAAGGTTCTGTACCAAGTTCCTTTGATGGACAAATTTATACACAAGTATTCACTTGCTATCAGAATAAATTTGATGCGATACAACATAGACTTGTATTTGAAGTACCTACCTTCCAAGGTTTTGAATATTATAAGCGTAATACAAAGAAGTATAAAAAAGGTGATTTAAAGCGAGTTCTAATTGAAAAGAAACACACACCTTTATCCTCTTGTCTAACTTATCTTGTAAGGTATGGAAATGAAGGCACAATGGCTTATATCAAATCTAATATTGACAAGTGTGATACTAACAAACGTGACTTCTATAATAACATCATAAGATGTTGTGAAAAATTCGGTTTTGAAAGGTTATATGAACTTGCCTTGTCAAAGAGGAAACGTATAATTAACAAATACACCAACAATCCTATAGAGTTCAGGTCGTTAACCTTTAGTGGCAGATGTAGAAAGAAAAAGATAATTGAGTATAATCATAGATTTGGTTCAGTTATCAATTCATTCATAAGTCTTAGTGGGTTCAGTAGAAATTCATTTGATATACCCGTATCTTTTAACAAAGGGTGGCACGGAAACATGAAGGATTATAGAAAGAGGAATCCTGATTATATATACACTCTTACATTCGATAAAAAGAAGCATCAAGTGAATATAAATCTATGCAAAGATGGCGAAAGGTATATCCCAGAACCAAATGGAAAAACTATTGGAATAGACGTTAATTGCAAACATAACTTATTTAGTCTATCAGATGAAACCACTTATGATTATGACAGAAAGTTAGTTAACGATTTTTGCAAGTTATCTCTTGAAATAGACAGGTTGAAAGAAGATAGAGATTATGTCATTGGCAAACGTAAACAACGGAAACTTGATACACTCAAAACCAAAATGATTAAGTCAGAACAGCAACTTATTGCTAATATGTGCAGAACACTGCAATCACAAGGTGTTGGGCATATTGTGATGGAGAATTTGGATAATGGGTTTGGAAAGTGTTATGTGAAAGATAGTAACAATGAAGACATCAATTATAATCGGAAGGTTAAATTCCTTGGCTTAAGTAGTTTGAAACAAGAGGTGGAACATATTGCAAGAAAGTATGACATTGCTGTTTCGACTGTGCAAGCAAGTTACACATCAAAGATGTGTCCCATCTGTGGTTGCATTGAAGATGGTAACAGACCAAACCAAGAAACATTTGAATGTATTGAATGTGGTCATAAAGATAATGCTGATTTCAATGCAGCAAAGAATATAAGAAACAGAGTGCTTGTAACCGTGTTACGAGATAAACTCTTAAAACAACTTGATAATGGTGCTTTTGAACCAAGAATGCTTAGTCGTGAAAAGGTTAAGGAAGTATTATTATCGTTTAGAAGGAGCCTATCAAAAGTAGGTCGTGAATGTACAGGAAGTCGTATGACGACTTTTAAAGATGTTTAATTCTTCTGAGGTGAGGGTTTGTAATATGTACATATACGTTTATTTATAGTATATATTATCAATATACAGATGTATTATTTAAAATGAATAATGATATAATGTAAGCCGATTATAAATAAGAAAAGAGACGATATGAATTTATATTTAAAAATCATATCATCTCTAAGGTTAAGTTTAGTTATTTTTTTTATAATATCTTATTCTTTATATATTGTTTCAACTTTTAAAGTTTATATGCCATTAGCATTGTAGTTTTAGGTAGTTCGTATAAATTGTAATCTATAGTTTGTCCTTTATAAGTAAATGTCATATTATTTTCAGTCGGGGTCTGTAATTGTTCTAATTCATTTGTTCTATTGTTACTTGATATTGTAACATATGGTTTATTTTTGGAATCCATAAAACTATCTATTTGTCCTACAAAATCATATTTTCCATTATCTTTTCTTTTAAGACCTGGATAAGTAAAAAGATGTGTATTATCATCTGGAGCAAATACATCATGTTTATTAAATGTCTTATCTAACAAAGAAAAAGTTAAAGTGATATCGTCATATATTTTCAAGATAAATCCATTCATTACGTTGTGGTCCTTCGTAATTTTCATAGGCTTTGATTTTGTAACCGTTTCACCGTCATGTAATATTAATTCATATGTATTCTTATTTAATTCGTTAATATTATCTTTGAATTGTATATTATTTTTAGAAAGATATAATGTTTGTGTTTGAGAGTATGCTATTTTATATACGTCTACAACAGTAATATCAGGTTCAAAATTATAATATACTTTGGGCGTTTCTGTTACCAATGTTACATTAGGTTTGATTAAACTTGAATTAATTTTTTCAAAGTTTTCTTCCGTGTCTACTAATTTTAGATAATCCATATTTTTTTTATTCTATAAATAGGTTATTGAATATGATATGTATTTTCTGTTACATGGGAAAGATATTATTTATTCATTTCCCATTTGTTTAATTTCATCAAGTCGTTTTAATCCTTCTTTAAGAGTATTATAAAACGCCATAGTTTCTTTCCTATGTTTCTTATATTCTTTTATGGTTTCTCTATATTCTCTTTCAGCATTAGGACTAAGGAACAATGGAGAATCATCATCTATTCCGTTTAAAGAGTTTAAATATCTTTCTGTAATATCTCTCATAATATATTCTATTATTATTAATATTATTTATTCCAATTAATTTTATTTCTTTCTTATTATGCAAAGATACATATAATATTTTATATTGGCAAGTGTTT
>ERZ773051.650-NODE-650-length-22154-cov-3.379610_pt1 | contig 22154 bp, 17 predicted proteins | sample MGYA00580631_ERZ773051 | MGnify/ENA primary metagenome ERZ773051 (study PRJEB29015, sample SAMEA2738137) | human oral metagenome | biome: human oral; feature: human-associated habitat; material: saliva | place: China | collected 2204 ... | reverse complement strand
CCGCTAAACAGAAGCGCTGCACATAAACATAAAACTGAAACTTTCATCTTCATTTCCATATCTTTTTCTATTAAACAGGCAGCAAAGATAGGACAAAGGAGAGTTAGAAGCAAATTTGACAAACAAATAATCAAGTCTCTTTATTTTTTATAGCCTTTCAGAACACTTTTACAGCGGTTTTTCTGCAGAATAAGGCTTAAGGACGCCTTATATGGATTGAAATTGCTAACTTCGCGGTCAAAATAAATTAGGAAAAATCAATGGCGAAAGAACTCAAAGATCTGACGAAGAGAAGTGTGGATTACTCCCGCTGGTATAACGAATTGGTTGTAAAGGCCGAATTGGCCGAGCAATCGGACGTACGCGGTTGTATGGTAATTAAACCTTACGGCTATGCAATTTGGGAACGCATTCAACAGAGTATGGACGCGCGCTTTAAGGAAGTGGGGGTGCAGAATGTATACTTCCCATTATTGATTCCGAAATCTTTCCTCTCAAAAGAGGCCGAACACGTTGAGGGCTTCGCCAAGGAGTGTGCCGTCGTGACGCACTATCGCTTGAAGACGAACGCTGAGAAGACGGGCGTCGTGGTAGATCCCGAGGCTAAACTCGACGAAGAGTTGATCATACGCCCCACATCTGAGACGATGTTTTGGAACACGTACCGCAAATGGATTCATTCATGGCGAGATCTGCCCGTCATTTGCAACCAGTGGTGTAACGTTATGCGTTGGGAGATGCGCACACGCTTGTTCTTGCGCACATCAGAGTTTCTTTGGCAAGAAGGACATACCGCCCACGCTACGTGCGAAGAGGCAGATCAACGCGCACGACAAATGCTCGACGTCTATGCTGACTGTGTAGAAAATGTCATGGCTGTCCCCGTAGTACGCGGAATGAAGAGCGCCACTGAACGCTTTGCGGGCGCCGTGCAGACGTACACAATTGAGGCGATGATGCAAGATGGCAAGGCCCTGCAAAACGGCACGAGTCACTTCTTAGGGCAAAACTTTGCGAAGGCTTTCGGCGTACAGTATGTAGATAAAGACAATCAGTTGCAATACCCGTGGGCTACAAGTTTCGGCGTATCAACTCGTATGATGGGTGCTTTGATTATGACGCACTCTGACGACAATGGACTCGTGCTTCCGCCGCATCTTGCTCCGATTCAAGTAGTCATCGTACCTATATATAAGAATACTGAAGAGCTGCAGCAGCTTAATGAGCGCTTGGAGGCGATCGCTTCAACGCTTCGCGGCAAAGGCATCCGTGTAAAATATGACAACGCCGACAATAAACGCCCGGGCTTTAAGTTTGCCGATTACGAATTAAAGGGCGTACCAGTGCGCTTGGTTATGGGTGGGCGCGATCTGCAAAACGGGACCATCGAATTGATGCGCCGCGATACACTCGAAAAAGAGACTTTACAGGTCGAAGGCATCGAAGAATATGTAGAGAAACTCTTGGAAGAGATTCAGCAGCATATGTTTCATAAGGCTTCAAAATTCCGCGATGAGCGCATCTTCCCCTGCGACAACTACGATGACTTTAAGAAGCGTGTAAAAGATGGAGGCTTCTTTCTTTGTCCTTGGGATGGAACTGAAGAAACTGAGGCGAAAATTAAAGAAGAAACGCAGGCCACAATCCGCTGTATTCCTTTCAATGTAGACCAAACAAATCCGGGCATTGATATGGTCTCCGGCAAACCTGCTAAACACAAAGTAATCATCGCCAGAGCTTACTAATCGTTTTGATAGCTGTAGATCAACTGGCAGTAATGTTCGGTGCAACTCCGCTATTCACCAACGTCTGCTTTAATATAAACAAGAAGGATCGTATCGCGCTGGTCGGAAAGAACGGGGCGGGCAAGTCTACGCTGCTAAAGATTCTATCCGGCAGCCAAAAAGCGTCGAGCGGCAGCGTTGCTATTGAAAAAGGAGCAACGATTGGCTACTTGCCGCAAGTGATGGTGCTCAGCGATGACCACACCGTCATTGAGGAGACCGAGAAAGCCTTTGCCGATATTAGCAACCTACAACAGCGAATAGAGCGAGAAAATCAAGAACTCGCAGAGCGTGATGATTACGAGAGTCAGGATTACTTGGAACTCGTAGAACGCTTTGCCCACGATAACGATCGCTTTCAGCTAATGGGCGGCTTGAATTATCGTGCTCAAATGGAGCGCACGCTTTTAGGCTTAGGCTTTGTGCACGAAGACTTCAACCGACCGACAAAAGAGTTTAGCGGCGGCTGGCGTATGCGCATAGAGTTGGCGAAAATTTTGCTTCGCAGCCCGGACATCTTATTATTAGATGAGCCGACCAACCACTTGGACATCGAAAGCATTCGCTGGCTGGAGCAATTCCTGCAACACAGTGCAAGCGCCGTAGTCTTGGTAAGTCACGACCGCGCCTTCTTGAATAATGTCACGAACCGCACGATCGAAATCTCTTGCGGACGCATCGCTGACTACAAGGCAAAATATGACGACTTTGTCCGGCTGCGCGAAGAGCGCCGCGAGCAGCAGTTGCGAGCGTATGAAAACCAGCAAAAGGAAATCGCTGACATCAGAGATTTCATCGAACGCTTCCGCTATAAGCCTACAAAAGCCGTACAAGTACAAAGTCGCATCAAGCAATTGGAAAAGATTGTGCCGATTGTCGTTGATGAAGTTGACCGATCAAGCTTACATTTAAAGTTTCCGCCTTGCAGCCGCACCGGCGACTACCCGCTAATCTGCGAAGATCTGCGAAAAGATTATGGTTTCCATTGCGTTTTCCACGATGTCAACCTAACGCTGAAGCGCGGAGAGAAAGTCGCATTCGTAGGAAAGAACGGTGCGGGCAAATCAACCTTAGTAAAATGCATCATGGGAGAGATACCTTATACAGGACATCTCAAACTCGGTCACAATGTGGCCATCGGTTATTATGCACAAAACCAAGCGCAACTTTTAGATGAGAACCTGACGGTTTTTGATACGATCGACAGCGTGGCCAAAGGGGATATTCGCTTAAAGATTCGCGATATTCTCGGCGCCTTTATGTTTGGCGGCGAAGCTTCCGATAAGAAGGTAAAAGTGCTGTCGGGCGGTGAGCGCAGCAGGTTAGCTATGATACGCCTCTTGCTTGAGCCGGTAAATTTCTTAATCTTAGATGAGCCGACCAACCACTTGGATATGCGCACCAAAGACGTATTGAAAGAAGCCATACAAGCATTTGATGGCACGGTAATCTTGGTGAGCCACGACCGCGACTTCCTGGATGGTCTCGTCACGAAAGTTTATGAATTTGGCGACGGTCTTGTACGCGAACACTTAGGCGGCATTTACGACTTCTTGCAAAAGAAAGAACTGCAAGACTTGAAGAGTTTGGAAGCTGCACCGACGCAAAGCGTCGCAAATGCCGATGTGCCCCGACAAGCACAAGGCAAGCTCTCCTACGAAGAGCAAAAAGAGCAAGCGCGATTATTGCGAAAAGTAGAAAAAGAGGTAAAAGAGAAAGAAGAGGCCATCTCCAAAATCGAAGCAACTTTGCAAGACTTAGAGCAGCAGATGTCTACTCCGGAAGGAGCGATTGACGCAGCCCTGATTACGCAATATGCCTCACAGCAAAAAGAGTTGGAGCAGACGATGGCCGATTGGGAGGCCGCCGCCTCTCGTTTAGAAGAAATACAATCAAAATAACATTTAATAGATATATGATTATGAGAATTAAGACAATGCTACCGATGTTCTCATTTATGGCTGTTTCAGCTTTCGGGCAACAGACCATTTCAGGCATCAGCAAGCAAAACATGGACCTCAGCGCAAAGCCTGGTACAGACTTCTATGAGTATTCCGCTGGCGGTTGGATGAAAGCGCATCCCCTCACCCCTGAATACACACGCTTCGGGCAGTTTGATCAGCTCCACGAGAACAATCAAGCGCAAGTAAGAGAACTCATCGAAGATTTGGCTAAGCACCAGCACGCCAAAGGCTCTTTAGGCCAAAAAATTGGTAGTCTTTACAATTTAGCAATGGACAGCGTGCGCCGCAATCGCGAAGGCGTAGCCCCCATTCGTCCGGTGCTTGCAAAAGTACACGGCATTCAGAACAAAAAAGAATACCAAGCTGTCGTAGCAGCACTGGTGCGCAAGGGCGCTCCCTCTATGATGTTTGATTTTGGCATCGGCGCTGACATCCGTAACGCGGCGATGAACCTCTTCAACATCAGCCAAGGTGGCCTCTCATTAGGAGAGCGCGACTACTACCTCAACGACGACTCTGCGACGGTCAAGGTGCGCAATGCTTACAAGGCCTACGTGAAGCAACTCTTCACCATGGTTGGCGACAACGCAGGAACGGCAGAGAAGAAGATGCAGGCCGTAATGGCAATCGAGACGCAAATTGCTAAGGCCTCATATAGCGCTACGAAGTTGCGCGATATAGAAGCCAACTATCACAAAATGTCATACGCACAGTTGCTCAAAGACTTCCCCGGCATCGATTGGGAAGCTACCCGTTTGGCTTTAGGTTTCCCCACCATTACTGAAGTTACGGTAGATCAAATCGAACCGATCCACGAGGTAGAAAAGATTTTGAACGACTATAATTTGGATGACCTCAAGGCCTATGCAGAATTCAAGGTTATCGACGATGCTGCCAACGCCTTAGACGACAACTTCCGCGCAGCATCCTTCGATTTCTATTCGAAGACGATGAGCGGTGCGCAGCAAGACCGTCCGCGCTGGAAGCGTGCCGTAGGCGTTGTCAACAGCGTATTAGGCATGGCTGTCGGCAAGATGTATGTAGAAAAATACTTCCCGGAAGCAGCCAAGAAGCGTATGCTAGAGTTGGTTAAGAACCTGCAAGTTGCCCTCGGCGAGCGCATTAAAGCGCTGAAATGGATGAGTCCGGCCACCAAAGAGCAGGCTATCGACAAGCTCAACAACTTCTACGTAAAGATTGGCTATCCTGATACTTGGCGCGACTACTCTGCGCTGCAGATCGACGAATCTTTGTCGTTCTACGAGAACCTTAGCCGTGCCTCTGAGTTTAATATGGAGGACATCATCAGCCGCAAGGCCAACAAGCCGACTGACAAAACGGAATGGCTGATGACACCGCAAACAATCAACGCTTACTACAACCCGACAACCAACGAGATCTGCTTCCCGGCAGCCATTCTCCAGCCGCCTTTCTTTGACCTGGAGGCTGACGATGCGACCAACTATGGCGCGATCGGTGTGGTTATCGGCCACGAAATGACGCACGGCTTCGACGACCAAGGCGCACAATTCGACAAGACCGGAAACTTGCGCAACTGGTGGACGGCAGCTGACAAAAAGAATTTTGAAAAGCGCACGAAAGTGATGGAAGATTTCTTCAACAAGATTGAAGTGCTCCCGGGCATGATGGCCAACGGCAAACTCACCTTGGGTGAAAACATCGCTGACAACGGCGGTTTGAACGTGGCATATCAAGCCTTGCAAAACGCGATGAAGATAAAGAAGGGTGAAACGCTTGAAGGCTTTACGCCAGAGCAGCGCTTCTTCCTCTCGTTTGGCTTAATTTGGGCACAAAACATTCGCCCCGAGCAACTGAGGATGCTCAACAAGATGGACCCGCACGCTCCGGCACGCTGGCGCGTCAATGCTGCGCTTCCGCAAATCGATGCGTGGTACAAGGCCTTCAATATTACGTCCAAGGATCCGCTCTTTGTTCCTAAAGCAAAGCGTGTAGACGTTTGGTAACGACTGACTAAAAGACAACGGGCAGCGCTTTATTTCTCGCTCGCCCTTCACCTACTCCGGCCGGCAGCAAACAAACTGTCGGCCGGAGTTTTATTATAGCAGCTTTACGCTTAATCGGCTCATCTATTGCCGGATGAAAAATCCAATCCTCTTCATTTTCACCTCACGCATATAGGCATTTTCACCCGCAAGACTTGAACGGCAAACATTCCCCAACCAAGCCGTGCGAGAGACTTTTGTTTCCGACTAACAATAACCGAAAAATACAGCCCAATCTCTCATTATCACAAAATCATCTTTTAATTTTCCACACCAAAGGCTGCATATTCTCACTTTTTCATCGTGACGAAAAATATGTACCATCGCGATGATAAGAGTCTGCGCTCGTGATAAAAACTGCTTCACCTCACGAGAAAAAAGCCCCCAATCGGATCATTGGCGCAGCAGATTACGACTTAAGCGATTGTTTTTCTTGCCCTTATCTCATCAAAACAGGACCACATTTTGTGTCGGTTTGAGATGGCTTTGTTCGTACACAACAACCTCGATTCTTTCTCGACGATCAGCAAGAGCAAAGGCTGTCAAAGGCGCTAAAGGCGGACGCTTTTCCTTTAATCAACCAACCCAATATCACCCTCAACCACACTTATGCGAGCATTGATAAGAGGGCAACAGTCGCCATCAAAAAAATATTGGTCTACAAGCGTTTTTTTGCAAATAAAATCAGCCTACAGCCATCTTTATACAGAGATTTTTATGCAACTTTGCATAGCTGTAGACTGAAATTTTCAACAGTTTATGAGTGAAAAAAACGAATAAACCATGAGATTAAGCGAACTACATACCGGTGAGCGCGGCGTCATTGTCAAAGTGTTTGGCCACGGCGGTTTCCGTAAGCGCATTGTAGAGATGGGATTTATCAAAGGCAAAACTGTGCGCGTCATTCTCAACGCTCCACTCCGTGATCCTATCGAATATGAGGTGATGGACTACAAGATTTCCTTGCGCCGCAGCGAGGCGGCCCTGATCGAGGTTATCGGCGAGGAGGAGGCCTTGGCCAAAGCGCAGCAGGAGGCAAAAGAAGACAGAACACCACTCCACCCTACGGCCGAAGAAGAAGCCGAGTTGCAACAGCGCCTCTTGCATAAGATGGAGAAAATGGCCGACGAGAAACGACGCACGATCTACGTTGCCTTGCTTGGCAATCCGAATTGCGGCAAGACTTCGCTGTTTAACATAGCCAGCGGGGCGCACGAGCACGTTGGCAACTACAGTGGCGTAACGGTTGGAGCTAAAGACGGTTTCTTCGACTTCACGGCGAAGAACGGCAACACGTATCATTTCAGAATAGTCGACCTGCCCGGCACTTACTCGCTATCAACTTATAGTCCGGAGGAACTATACGTGCGCAAACAACTGATTGAAGAGACGCCGGACGTGATTGTTAACGTCATAGATGCATCGAACCTGGAGCGAAATCTCTACCTGACGACCCAACTGATTGATATGCACCTCCCGCTCGTCTGCGCACTGAATATGTATGACGAATTAGAGGCACGCGGCGATCAGTTAGACCATCATAAGCTGGGCATATTACTGGGTGCGCCAATGATTCCCACGGTATGCCGTACGGGAAGAGGGATAGAAGAATTGTTTGAGAAAGTTATCGCTGTCTATGAAGGTAATAATCCGAAAATATCTCGACACATTCATATCAATCACGGAGCAGAACTGGAGAGTAGCATTGACAAAATAAAAGCAGCCTTTCAACGCAATGACCGGATACGCTATAAATATTCCACGCGTTACTTAGCTATTAAATGCTTAGAGGGAGATAAGGAGGTCGATAGCTTGATCGACAAGCTGCCCAACCACGACGAAATTATCTCTATACGCTATGCCGAGCAACAACGCCTGCAAAAAGAATTGGGAGAATCGGCCGAATCGGCACTGATTGACGCCAAATATGGTTTTATTCAAGGCGCGCTGCGCGAAACGTTTCGTCCGGCAAAACGCAGCGAAGAACCCACGCTCACGGATCGCATCGATCGCATCGTGACCCACCGCATTTGGGGCTTCCCCATCTTCTTTGCCTTGCTCTTTTTAATGTTCGAGGCGACGTTTACTTTGGGGCAGCATCCGATGGACTGGTTGCAGTGGCTCGTAGATCGTATCGGCGAGTTTGTGTCCGGAACCATGGCGCCCGGCGCTTTGCGCGACTTGCTCGTTGATGGTATCATTGGCGGTGTGGGAGCAGTTATTGTTTTCCTACCTAACATTCTCATTCTCTATACTTTTATTTCTCTGCTCGAAGATTCTGGCTATATGGCGCGTGCGGCCTTTATTATGGACCGATTGATGCATCATATGGGACTGCACGGCAAGAGTTTCATTCCGATGATTATGGGCTTTGGCTGCAACGTGCCTGCCGTCATCGCCACACGCACGATTGAAAATCCTAAAAGCCGACTCATTACGATGCTGGTCATTCCTATGATGTCCTGCTCGGCGCGTATTCCGATTTATATTCTGCTCATTGGTACGTTTTTCCCACATCATGCAGCTTTTGTTCTCTTAGGCTTGTACGCTTTAGGCATATTGATGGCCGTCTTAATGGCGAAGTTGTTTAGTAAAGTTTTGCTGAAAGGCGTGGATTTACCTTTTGTGATGGAACTACCGCCTTATCGTCTCCCTGCCGCTAAGAGCATCGGCCGCCATACGTGGGAGAAAGGCCGCCAATATTTGCGAAAAATGGGGCATATCATCTTAGTGGCTTCCATTATTATCTGGTTTTTGGGCTATTTCCCCCGTCCTACTGAAACGCCAACGCCATCTCCGCAACCGACAGCAAGCGCTCAGCAAACGGCGCAGCCTTCTGCTGAGGCCGCAGCGCCGCAAATGTCTTACTTAGAGCAGGCGGGACGCCTTATCGGCCCGATTATGTCCCCCTTAGGCTTCGATTGGAGAATGAATGTCGGCATCTTGTCCGGCGTTAGTGCAAAAGAACTCGTCGTCTCTACGATGGGCGTAATGTATGCAGGCGAGAAAATCGTTGACGCTGCCGCTGCCGGTCACGACACACACTTACAAAGCGCCATCGCGCGCTCACTTTCGCCGGCCTCAGCGCTCTCTTATTTAGTATTTATCCTACTATATTTCCCCTGCATTGCAACAGTGACTGCTATCAAAAACGAAACCGGGCATTGGAAGTGGGCGATATTCACTGTTTGTTACACAACCGGCCTCGCCTATGCCGTTTCATTTATCGTCTATCGCTTGGCTTTGCTTTTCTTATAAACCAATAGCCACATTTTATAAAGAAGCGACGCACGCATCATCACGATTGCGTGCGCCGCTTTCTTGCAGAAAACATAAAAGAAAGGCAACCAAGCACTTCTTGCTCAGCTGCCCTTTTGCTCTCATTAGTTGATTAGCAATTAAGGTAAAAAGATTGCATCAGGTCACATCGTCAAAAATACAACTCCCCCTTACATTGCCAAATAAAAATCAGACTTTATCAAAATAAACGCATTAAGAATCATATACGTTCCAATACGCGTTCGATCAATAGCTCAATACTGTTTTTATAGTTCGGGTTCGCCCGTCCTGCCAAGCGGTTTGCGATCACCATACAGCAGGTCATAGCCTTATGCCCCATTAAGCGTGCAAGACCGGCTACAGCACTGCTTTCCATTTCAAAGTTTGTGATGCGCAATCCGTCATATTCAAAATGCATAATCTTCTCATTCTGGTTGCTATCGGCAAGCGGAATGCGCAACTCGCGCCCTTGCGGACCGAAGAAACCGCCGCAAGCAATCGTCACGCCGCGCACCATATCTTCTGACGCAACACGCTCGATCAGCTCCTTATCAGCATCGATGATATAAGGATGAGCTATACACTGCGCCCCTTTCCAACCCATATGCTGCACGAAGGCTTTCTCCATCGCCAAATCGCAAGCTTCGTCGCGACCGGCATAGAAGTTGAGCAAGCCATCGAAGCCTATACTCTTCACGCTGGCGATAAAAGTGCCCTCAGGCGTATTCGGCTGCAAGCCGCCGCAAGTGCCAATTCGCACAATCTCTAACCGGCGCAACTGCGGTTTTACCGTGCGCGTCTCAAAATCTATATTGGCCAACGCGTCGAGTTCGTTTAAGACAATATCTATATTATCACAGCCGATGCCCGTAGAGATGACCGTGATGCGCTTACCTTGAAAGCGCCCTGTAATGGTTCTAAATTCGCGGCTTTCGATATCGCACTCCTTCTCATCAAAGAAGTTTGCCACCACCGGCACGCGACCGGGATCGCCCACCAAAATCACTTTATCAGCCAACTGTTCCGGCTTCAGGTGTAAGTGGAATACGCTGCCATCACTATTGATGATCAATTCTGAAGGTTCGAAATAACTTTTCATATCTTGTTCTTTCCAAAGAAGATTATTTTAATTCCAATGCTCGCATGCGCACCGCTGCGTCTGAAGCCTTTACTTGTAGTGTCGCTTGCTCTTGTTCTAAGCGGAGAATCTCCCCGCCGCCCGTTTTTTGCTTTGCATAAACGCGCCGGAGTTGGTCAAGTTGCTCATTGATCGCCTGTAGGCGCTGCGTTGACTCCCACCATTCTTTAGCCGCCTTGCGCGCTTCCTGATGGCGAAACTCATCAAGCGAATGATATACTTTATTGTCGTTTATTACAAACAGGCTATTCGTAGCCTTTCGCTTATTTTCTTTGTTACTCTTCGCATAATCAGCGGCCACTTTTCGACGCTCTTCTGCCGAAATCTGCGAGAGCCGGATCGGCATCAGCATAGCCAATTGGCGAAGCGTATTTTTAGGAGTCGAGGCATCGTAGACCTCGCGATTATCATTCGGTACAAAAGAGTAAATGCACAGTTTATCGACCGGCTGATAGCGATCGGAGACAAACCACCCCATATTGTTTGCTCGATCAATCACCATCAAGAAATCGTTGGCCGGCGAATTAAAAGGCATACCCAGATTCTGTGGTTTCAAAAAGGCTTTGGCATCTGCATCATAGCGCGTCTGGAAGAGGTCATATCCCCCCAAACTCTCGGCGCCATCTGCTGCGAAGTAAAGCGTCACGCCATCGGGATCCATAAAAGGGAAATCTTCGTTCCGCTCCTGCGGCATAAAGCCGGGCAGAGGTGAGGGTTGACCCCATTTTTTCCCAAAACGGTTCGCAACATATAAGCACAGGTTTTCTGCCGTGTCGGCTAAGGCGAAATAAGCCCTATCGCCCCAGTCGTTAATATAGGCTGCTTGGCCGGCACGCTTGGCCTTGAGGCCTAATGCATCAGCTAAGACAGCCCCCGCTTGTAGCTGCCCCAACCCTTTTCGCAATTGTGGAATAGGAATGCTACTGCGATCTACGACCAAACTATCAATAATCCGAACTTTCTCTGTAGCCGGTAGCATCGTAGCGCCTAAGCGGACACGACTTAACAGTTGCTCTAATTGTATCGTAGGCTTCTTTTGGCGCTTGGCCGCAGCTATTTGATGCTGTAAACTGCTTACAGCCTCATCAAAATAGTAGGAGCGAAAGAGCGTTTCGGCATCCGCACTTTTTTCTGCAACCTTTGCAACCTGACGAGTCTTTTCCCCCGTCCGCCGCTGCGCTTCCATCGATTGTGAAAGCACGAATAAGGGCAATAAAAGAGCTAAATATCTTGCGTACATATATATATTGCTACATAAATAAGATAGCAGCAAAGTTACGTAAATCTTTTTACTCACCGAGCCGGTCGTACGGCTTTTACAACAAAGGCTATGCTCCTTTGTCTACTCAATGACCATAACAGGATATGGACTAATTACAGGACATTTCAACAACCACCAACTAACTGTGTAGTTAAGAAAAGGGCACGACAAGCCTAGCTGTAATTAGCAAAAAACTTGTCAATGAATAATGAAATTAAGAACTGAAGTTGTCAACTAATTTTAGGACATTACAAGAGTCCGCCCCTTTAGAACTAAAATTCCAAAGGAGCGGAAATAGATCCTGTGCTTTGGGAATAAAATCCCCATAGGTGGGACTTGCACATGCAATAATTGATTTTGGGGTTGACTATATTTAGTCTTATTTTTAATAGTAGTAGATACTCTATCATCTTAATCAGATTTGAAGTTCACTTGCTTTTACTCCTAAACTATATAGTATAAGCTTGCTTGTACTTTTTGTCTATATCCCCACAAAAGGAGCAATGTACACTTATCCGGACATTCAATTAACAACTCATAGATCATATCCAATTGTTCTTAAAGCTCTGTAGTTTTTTCTCTAGCTCTCCTCTAAAGCGTGCGGGCTATGCTTGAGAGTCTACCAATTGTCAATCTTAGTAAATAAGATATAGTTCACGCGCTCAAGATAGCTTTCTATACAGATTTACGACAAAAGAAAAGGAAAATATTGGCTACTTTTGGACATTTCACTACATTCGCAAGAAATATCATAGATTTATTTAGAAAGCAAACACTATTTACACATCATAGAATGAATAACAGAGACTGCGCCGATCATTATCCAAGCATAAATGTGGACTTGCATTAGCTCTCTCTATAGTCATCTTAACTTTAGCTAGTATTTATCTCTTTGCTACTATCTAAACACAAATAACAATGAAAAAATTACTTTTATCCTTCTTCTTGCTGATGGCTACTAGCCTTCATTCGAAAGATTACAAAGTAAGCACGGCACTTGACTTTATAAAAGCATTGGGCCCTAATCGTACGGTAATCGTTCAGGGAATCATCAATCTGTCGGATGTACTTGAAAACAATGACCTCTGTAAAGAGTTGGGTATGGAGGCATACGACTATGATATTGATGCAAAGTCTACGTTAGTAAGGAGCGAAGAGTATGATGGACATATGTTGATCATCAATAAAGTGAAAAACCTCACCATAAAAGGTGAAGATGGTGCTGCAATTCTCGTATCGCCGCGTTATGCTTACCCGCTAAGTTTCCGTATGTGTAAGGAGATTAAGTTGGTCAACTTCACTGCAGGACATACCGATGAGGGCTACTGTAATGGTGGGGTATTGGAATTTAAGCAGTGTCAAGATATAGAGATTGACCGCTGCGACCTCTTCGGATGCGGCATTGAGGGCATCACGGCCGTAGGAACGACAAATCTTGTCTGCAAAAAGAGCATTATTCGCGATTGTTCTTACAGCATTATGGAACTGCGCAAATGTTTGAATATGACCTTCGAGGATTGCGACTTTTACCGCTGTCGCGAATATACCCTGATTGCAGCCTCCGACTGTACAAATACAAACTTTATCAGGTGTCGTATATCACAGAACCAAGGCACACTTTTTGGCTTAAATAATAGCGTGATAACGCTGAGTGATTGTGAGATACACCACGTTGGCCCCATTGGCAACATTAATATTAAAAACTATCCTACTACGAGATTCTTCAACGATGAAGATGTGCTCGAGGGTCGCGGCTTTGGACCTACCGGACGCCCAAACTTGAAAGCAAGCAGAGAGGATGATGATACGGAAGAATGTGGAGAGGAGGAAGAAATAGAGGAAGATTATTACGCCGTTTGGGATGCTGAAAGCGTTGAAGAAAATCATCGAAAAGTCTTTGGCAACACTTTGGAGGATCACTGGGCTAGTACGCCAATCACGCTTCCTCAGTCTGAAGGTACGCCTAATATCTTTAACCTGACACTTGCTTTCTGCAAACAATGGACGGGCAATGACGATGACCCGAGACGCGTATTTTTTGAATTCGCTACGGGCAAACGACATATGCAGATAGATAAGGACGAAACGTCAAATATTAGTGGCACTAAGTCCTATTACGGCGATGGTTGTTCAATCAATTATAATACAAAAGAAGGATGGCTTGAGTCTGATAATAATGAGGATGAAAAAAATCTGAAAGCGGCTATTTGGAATAGAAACGACAGACACAAATTGTTGGTTTTGGTTTTAGAGCAACCCGTGCTCGAAATGTCGGCAATGTGTTATTGCTATGACTATGACCCGGAAACCCGCAAACTACGCCCCCTGCCCGACATGAAAGAATTTATCGAAATGAAGCATTATGGCTACATTATGCTACCTAAGAAGGGAAAGGATATCACGCTCACCGTCCTTGCTGCTGATGGAGATGTCATATTCAAATGGAACGGCTATTCGTTTAATGTAAAAAAGGGGAAATAAGGTAACATTCTTCTGATGTATCTGCTCTGAGCCCGGCGTTTCAGAATAGAGTAGATACTTCAGAAGATTAAAAGAAGTCGGGCGTAAAAGTTAAGAGCAAAAAGGAACGCCTTCCAAGCTCCAACAATCATTGATTCTTTGTTGGGAAAGCAAGAAAAAGGGATGTACAATTATTGCACATCCCTTTTATGATTAGTGATGGAAATCGTTTCGGCTTATTGCTGCGCGCCACCAACAATATCGAGAAGCTCAGCTGTAATAGCCTGCTGGCGACTCTTATTATATTGCAACGTAAGGTCGTGCAACAATTCGTCTGCATTGTCGGTAGCAACCTGCATAGCGACAACGCGGGCAGCATGCTCACTAGCCAAGCTATCAAGCAAGGCGGTGTAGAGCTTCAAATGGAGCGCCTTAGGAATAAGATTGAGCACCAAGGTCTCTGTATCCGGCTCCACTATATAATCTAAAGCAGGACCGCCCTTAGCTTTGTCTGCATCATCTTGAGCTAAAGCGATCGGCAAGAAGGTCTCTTGCGTTAATACTTGCGTTGCAGTCGACTTGAAGTGATGATAAATTAACTCAACATGATCAATTTCACCTTCTTCATACGATTGCATCAGTTGGGTAGCAACCTCTGCAGCCGGATTATAACTCGGATGATCCATCAAGTGAGAATAATCTGCAACGTCTTCAAAGCCAGCCTTACGCACCGCTTCTAATCCTTTTTTACCGAAAGGAAATACCTTGACAATGCTTATACCTTTTGCACGATAGGCGTCGAGCGTGCGTAGAAATTCTCTGATAACATTGCCATTAAAGGCGCCACAAAGAGAAGAATTGGAGGTATAGACCACCAATGCTACGCGCTTCACCTCTCTTTTTACAGCAAACGGTGAAGAGATTTCACCCTCAAGGTTGCCGACAAAACGGGCCATAATTGCATGCAGACGTGCTTCGTAGGGACGCATGCTTTCAATGGTTTTCTCAGCTTGGTGCAACTTGGCAGACGCCACCATCTTCATCGCACTTGTAATCTTACGCGTGCTGCCGACAGATGATATTCGGGTCTTGACTTCTTTTAATGAGGGCATAAGCTATCTTTTACTGATATTGAGCGGACACTTCAGCCGCAACTTTCTCAATCGCTTGACAAACTTCCTTACTCAGATTGCCTATGACGATTTCATCTAAAATATCTGTCTGATGGGAGGAGCGAACGATCTGCAAGAAAGATGTCTGAAAATCGTCGACCTTCTCCAAAGGTACGCTCTTCAAAAGTCCGCGCGTACCACAATAAAGTATGGCTACTTGCTCTGCAACCGGCATCGGAGAATACTGCTTCTGAATCAAGAGGATGTTGTTCTTACGTCCACGGTCAATGGTCATAGCTGTCACCGGATCCATATCGGAAGAGAACTTCGCAAAAGACTCCAATTCACGATACTGTGCTTGGTCAATCTTCAGTGTTCCGGCTACTTTCTTCATACTCTTAATCTGAGCTGCACCACCCACACGGCTGACAGAGATACCCACATCAATAGCAGGACGTTGTCCTCTATTGAATAGGTTTGTATCCAAATAAATCTGGCCGTCGGTAATTGAAATTACGTTCGTCGGAATATAAGCAGAAACGTCACCGGCTTGCGTTTCAATGATAGGCAATGCCGTTAACGAGCCACCACCTTTAACCTTACCTTGCATACATTCGGGCAAGTCGTTCATATTAGCAGCAACTTCATCTTGATTGTTAATCTTTGCAGCGCGCTCCAACAAGCGAGAGTGAAGATAGAAGACGTCACCAGGGTAAGCCTCACGACCGGATGGACGACGAAGAATCAAGGATACTTCGCGATAAGCGACAGCTTGCTTTGACAAGTCATCATAAACAACCAAAGCTGACAAGCCACGATCACGGAAGTATTCGCCAATAGCCGCGCCGGCAAAAGGGGCAAAATATTGCAATGCAGCCGGCTCGGAAGCTGTTGCACTGACAATAATCGTATAAGGCATTGCGCCGTTTTTCTTCAACGTCTCTACTGTAGATGCTACAGTAGATGCTTTCTGGCCTATAGCTACATAAATACAATAAACGGGATCACCTTTCTCAAAATTCTCTCGTTGATTGATAATTGTATCGATGGCGATAGCAGTCTTTCCCGTCTGACGGTCGCCAATGATCAACTCGCGCTGACCGCGGCCAATAGGAATCATCGAGTCGACAGCTTTCAAACCCGTTTGCAAAGCTTGATTAACGGGTTGGCGATAGATCACACCCGGCGCCTTGCGATCAAGCGGCATCAGATATTTCTCTCCACCTATCGCACCGGCTCCATCAAGGGGAGTACCAAGCGGATTGATAACACGCCCCAACATTTCATCGCTTACTTCAATAGAAGCAACGCGATCTGTGCGCTTCACGCTTTGGCCTTCTTTGATTCCTTCTGACGGACCAAGTAAAACCACGCCGACGTTATCTTCTTCCAAGTTCATCGCTACACCCATCACGCCGTTTTCAAACTGCACGAGTTCGTTTTCCGTGACATTGGAAAGGCCATAAACACGAGAAACGCCATCGCCCACAGTAAGGACAACACCGACTTCTTCAAACTTGACCTTGGTATTGATATCCTTCAACTGCTGCAAAAGGATATCCGATACTTCACTTGGTTTGATATTGTTTGACATATTATTGTTTGCTATTAAGAATAATCGGAGCATTCGCTCGTCGCCCGTCTTTGTTCAAAAACTAAGCAAGTGCGTTGCGCAGCTCCTTTAATTGGGTTTTCAGACTTGCATCTAATCGATAAGTGTCGTAATCCAAGATAAATCCGCCCGCAATGGACGCATCTATTTCTACCTTAAACTCGATGTTGCAATTGATTCGCTTCTCGATAATCTCCTGCAACTTTTGGCAAATGGTCTCCGGCGTAGCCGTCGGCACAATCAGCCGGCCTTTAATGATACGCTTACGCTTTAGGTAAAGCGTAACATAAGCTTGAGCAATAAACTGCATCAGATCTGTGCGATTATGCGCTGTCACCAACTGAATGAAGCGCTCCGTAGAAGCAGATAAACTTCCATTGCCGCACGTTGCACAAGAAAGAATCTCAACTTGTCGAGCATTGTCTGATAGCGGATCCTGAAGAACTTGGCGCAACGTAGGAATATGCAAGAAAGAATGCGCCAACGTCTCCATTTCCGCATAGACGCGCTCTTCCTCTTTATTATCTATCGCAAAGCGTAGCAGAGCTTTTGCGTAGCGAATAGAAATAATTCCGATATCCATGATTAGCCTTTATTCATATCATTAAGAATCCTATCGATATACTTCTCCTGCTCTTCGGCATTGTCCAACTGGCGACGTATTACTTTCTCCGCGATCAAGACAGATAGGTCTGCAACTTGCGAGCGAATGTCACGCAAAGCATTTTCCTTTTCAGCAACAATTTGCTTTTTGGCCTCTTCAAAGAGCTGCTGCCCTTCTGTTTGTGCCTTATTTCGAGCCTCTGCGATAATATTATCGCGTGTAGCCATCGCTTCTTTAATGATACGAGCCTGCTGTTCGTGTGCTTCTTTCAAGATGTCTTCACTCTCAACCTTTACGTTAGCCAACTTTTCGTTGGCTTCGCGTGCGTTTTTGAGCGACTCATCAATATAGTTCTTGCGATCTTCAACGGCCTTAGTTATTGCTGGAAAGCCATACTTTGCCAATAAGAAGAAGACGACTCCGAATGCGAGCAACATCCAAAATAGCAAGCCAAAATCGGGCGTCAAAATGGATGGCATATTCTCCATAATATCGTCTTATTTAATTGAGTTTGCTATAAGGCCTACATATATAATATATGCGTACGGCCTTTTCTCAAATTATCGATGTATAGCTATTACAAGAAGAGGACGAGCAAACAAACAATTGCACCGAAGAAAGCAACACCCTCGATCAAAGCGGCAATAACGATCATGTTAGAACGGATATCGCCTGCAGCTTCGGGTTGGCGTGCAATGGCTTCCATTGCTGAAGAGCCAATTTTACCGATACCGAAACCGGCACCTAATACTGAAAGACCTGCGCCGATGGCTGCACCTAATTCGGCAATTCCTTTTGCCATGTCCATTAAGAGTTGTAACATAGTGGTAAGAGTTTAATTTATTGCTTTAATTTGTAGTATGTTCGTGATGTGGATGTGCCAGGCCGATAAAGATCGCGCTCAGCATCGTAAAGACATATGCCTGAATGAAAGCTACCAATAGCTCTAAGGCATTCATAAAGATCATCAAAAGCCCGCTAAAGACGGAAATAGCTGATCCGACGTAGAGATTAACTTGGAAAGTGATAAAAATCACGCATGTCAGCGAAAGTATAATAGCGTGACCTGCCAACATATTAGCAAACAGACGCACCATCAAGGCGAAAGGCTTCGTAAATAAGCTAAAGAACTCAATAACGGGCATCAAGGGCACCGGACACTTCATCCAAACCGGAACGTCCGGCCAAAATACTTCTTTCCAATATTCCTTATTGCCAAAGACATTGATTGCAATAAAGGTAAGGAAAGCCAAGAGAAAGGTTATCGTAATATTACCGGTCACGTTAGCACCTCCCGGGAAGAAGGGAATCAAGCCCATCAAGTTTGTAACCAAGATGAAGAAGAACATCGTCAAGAGGAAAGGGGAATAAGGACGATAGTTCTTTTCGCCGATTCCTGTTTTGATCACATCATCGTTGATCGCAGAGACGAGCACTTCGATACAGCCCACAAAACCTTTTGGCGCCTCCTTGGTCACCTCGTGGCGTTTATACCAACGAGCACAAGGAATGAAGATCAAAAGCAAGACAAGGACGTTGAGCCAAATCTGCACCACATCTTTGGTAATGCTTAAATCCCAAGGGCGTTCCTCGTAGCCTTTTTCATAAATCTTCCCTTGGCGTGCGGCATCAATATAAAAACCATCATATACACCTCCCGCAGCCTCCTCGAAGCGAGCAGAAGAGAATACGTGCCATTGCCCGTCACGCTGACTTTTTACGATAACAGGGAGCGGCAATGAGATATGCTTATGTCCAAAGGTCGTGATATGCCATTCGTAAGCATCGCTCATATGCCCTAATACGATTTCTTTCACATCGACCTCCTCTTCGGCGTGCGCAGGAGCAGGTATAAATGTAAAAAGAGCAAAAATAAGCGCTATTCCTATGGCGTAAATATGTTTCATATCGTTTGAGATAATGCGAGAATTTATGAAGCTTTAGCCTCCGATTTTGACTTGCTTTCTGTCCTTATATAATAATAGGACAAGAATGCTGTCGTCACCAAGTAAAACCCAGCAAGGTTAATCGTAAAGTATAACAACTGCGTCTTGACCAATACGGCATAGATCAAAAACAATACTAGGGCAGATAAAAGACGCACAACTTTCGTCGCCAAATAAAAGCCAGTCATCGTCTTATTCTGAGTTCGCCGTAAGCGATCGCCAAAGGAAAGTTCGAAGAAAGAAAAAGCAAAGAAAAACGTCCCCAGCAAGATTATCGGCAATATTTGTTTGAGCGCTTCCATCCCAAGCTGATTCCTTTCCAACAAGAAAAGTATAGGACCGAGTAGCAAGTAAACTACTGCCAATGAAATAAGGGACTTAGCAACTTTCATTTACATTCTTCTTCTACGCAGATACTAACTTCATTGCAAGCTACGTCTACGAATCCGCCGCGCACAGCAAGTGTCACAGGAGCATTTCCGCGGCAGACAACTGTGCCTTTCGTCAAAGTCGAGATAATCGGCGCGTGATGATCTAAGATCTCAAAACGCCCCTTCTCACCCGGAACGACTACCGACGAAGCTTCGCCTTGATACAAGACCTTTTCCGGTGAAACTATGATTACTTTCATACGTTTTCGCTTGGTTTAGCTATTTAGAATAACAAAGACAGCTCTATGCGCAAGACTATTAAGCCTGCGCATTTTCCATCAATCGTTTACCCTTCTCGATGGCTTCATCAATCGTACCAACATTCAAGAATGCTTGTTCGGGCAGATAATCGACTTCACCATCCAAAATCATATTAAAGCCGCGGATCACTTCCTCAATGGGCACCATTACGCCCGGAACGCCGGTAAACTTCTCAGCCACAGTAAATGGTTGGCTCAGGAAGCGCTGTACGCGACGAGCGCGATTCACAGTTTGCTTATCCTCATCTGAAAGTTCATCCATACCGAGAATAGCAATAATATCCTGAAGCTCCATATATTTTTGCAGAATCTGCTTCACGCGCTGCGCACAGTCATAATGCTCCTTGCCAATGATATTCGGATCAAGAATACGAGAAGTAGAAGCCAGCGGATCTACTGCCGGATAAATACCCAACTCCGTAATCTTACGGCTCAACACGGTCGTAGCGTCCAAGTGAGTAAAAGTCGTTGCCGGTGCAGGGTCGGTCAAGTCATCGGCCGGCACATATACGGCCTGAATAGACGTAATTGATCCATTCTTCGTCGAAGTAATACGCTCCTGCATCGCACCCATTTCGCTCGAAAGCGTAGGTTGATAACCCACGGCCGAAGGCATACGCCCTAACAAAGCAGACACCTCGGAGCCGGCCTGTGTAAAGCGGAAGATGTTGTCGATAAAGAACAAAATATCCGTAGCCTTGCCTTCTTTTACACCTGAATCACGGAACGATTCCGCTACAGAAAGGCCGGACAGTGCCACACTGGCACGAGCGCCCGGCGGCTCGTTCATCTGACCATAGATGAGCGTCGCCTGACTTTTGGCTACTTCATTATAATCTACTTTAGAAAGGTCCCACTCGCCTTTTTCCATAGCGTCGGTAAATTCCTTTCCATATTTAATAACGCCCGATTCGATCATCTCGCGCAAGAGGTCGTTACCCTCACGCGTACGCTCACCAACGCCGGCAAAGACGGAGAAGCCATCGTGACCTTTGGCGATATTGTTAATCAACTCCATGATAAGCACCGTCTTACCTACGCCGGCACCACCAAAGAGTCCGGTCTTTCCACCCTTGCTATAAGGTTCAAGCAAGTCGATCACTTTGATACCCGTATAGAGTATTTCTGTGCTCGTCTTCAAATCTTTGAAGTCGGGAGCCGGTCGGTGAATGGGGTAAGCATCAGCGCCTTTGTCTACGCTATGCAAACCATCGATAGTACTGCCTGTAACGTTAAGCATACGACCTTTGATTTGCTCGCCGATAGGCATAGTGATCGGACTGCCCAACTGGCGCACTTCCAATCCGCGCATCAAGCCGTCCGTATTGTCCATTGCGACTGTGCGGACTGTATCTTCGCCGATATGTTGTTGCACTTCGATAATGATCTGACGACCATCCGGGTGCGTTACTTCCAAAGCATCGTGTATTTTAGGCAGCACTTCTGCCGCAGGGCGCGCTTCTGTATCAAAAGCGACGTCGACGACGGCACCAATGATTTGCGAGATTCGCCCATTGATAAGAGATTCTGTCATGAGGTTCGGTGTGTTTCGTTGGCAAAAGTACTTATTTTTTCAAACAGACAATGCAATCCGGACTAAAAAAGTATTTTTATTTTCTGCCTTCTACGTCAAATAAGGTTAAATCACCCACTAGAGGCCACATTCACCCCACTCATCTACCATAATTAAGCACATAGTTACTTACAATTCGTCCAATTTGAAGTCTAAACTGAACTTCACGAACAAGGGGTCAAACTATATAACATGACGCACAATACTTATAAAGACAACGACAAGAAGACTACGATGCCTCCCACCGCTCAACTGTAAGTATTCAAAAAAGACTTACAGTTGTATATACACCTAAGTGCCGCCTTAACTCGCAAGTGGCAGAGGATTATACCATTACGTCTTCACTCGCAAATGAGTAAAGAAAGATCGAATCCTGCTTGTTTGTAGCAGCGAGATCTTGGATAAAAAATACACTTTTATGGACAAACATTTGCACTATAAAAACTCTTTTGTGAACGAACATACGATATACATCTTCATTTTTCACGGCAAAAACCTGTTGCAAACTTTGCAAGTTTTCATTTATCATACGCAAAGAGAGATAACAACATAAGAAGAAGCTGCGACCAAGCACAAAATGCATCTCTAATATACAAGTCATATCACCTTAAAGTGCAAGCAATCTTCCCTATATACGCATACTCTTTTCACTGTAGTGTACTGAATAAGTTGACACTTTCTCAATCAAAAAAGGAGTAAAAATTTA
>ERZ773051.648-NODE-648-length-22261-cov-3.009052_pt1 | contig 22261 bp, 21 predicted proteins | sample MGYA00580631_ERZ773051 | MGnify/ENA primary metagenome ERZ773051 (study PRJEB29015, sample SAMEA2738137) | human oral metagenome | biome: human oral; feature: human-associated habitat; material: saliva | place: China | collected 2204 ... | reverse complement strand
TCTTCCACCGCCAAATAATTTACTGAGGAAACCCACTGGCTTTTCTTCCACGCGCGTTTCTTGCTCGCGCATATCGTCATTCATCATCAAAGCCAAACCAATCGCCACCGCAAAACGAGGCGTCTTAGTTTCATTATCAATATGAGTCACATCCATTAGCGGCAAACCAATTCGAGTCGCCACTTCCATGTGTTCTCTCGCGAAGCGTTCAATTCCGCGCATCTCCGCACCCCCACCCGTCAAGACTACGCCTTCCGGTAATTTCTTTTCGTAGCCCGCAATCGCAATTTCTTTCTTCACATGTTCAAAAATGTCAATCAAGCGGTCTTCTACAATGCGATTTACCATGGTTTTCGTAAAGCTAATTGATTCATCACCAAAGCGCATCGTCATTGGCTTGTCATTATCAATTAATTCTGCCGTCACATATTTCATTTTGATTTCTTCGGCTACCTCTGTACTCACCGCTAAACTAATCGCAATATCATTTGTGATATGATTCGCCCCCACATTAATCACCCCAAAATACTGCAAGAAACCTTCCATAAAAATCGCCACCGAAGTCGTCGCAGCGCCCATCTCGACTACTGCTACGCCATTTTCCTTCTGGCTCTCGAGCAGTACTGCGCGTCCGGCCGCTACTGCCGTTGGCACCAATTTCAAAGCATTAATATTTAAGGCTCCGGCCACCTCTTTCAAATTCATGCAGACTGGCAAAAGTGCCGAGACCACATTCGCTTGCATTTCAAGCTTCACCCCGCGCATGCCGATTGGATTCCTAATTCCACCCTGACCCGCAATTGCGTATTCTACCGGAATTACATCAAGTAATGCACGATTATCTGGTACAATACCTGATACTGCAAATTCTTTTAGGCGCGCCACATCTGCCTCGGTGATTTCCGTACCCGTAATCGAGATGCCACCCTGCGTCGGCGCCGTACCGACATTTGAACCGTTAATTGAAAGATAGGCATCCACCAAATTCATCCCGATCATACGATCGATTTCTAGCGAAGCCGTCTCGAGCGCGTGCACCGCATTGCGCAAATTCGTCACCACACCCTTACTCATACCCCCATTTTGTGGTGATTCAATCTTACCCACTACAGTAATCTGACCATTCATCTCACTGAGGACTACTTCGCGAATATTTTGCGTCCCCATATCGATGCCAAAACTAAACTTTGGTGTTTGCTCGTTCATATATTTTCATTATAACATAAACATTTTCCAGTCTATAACAAAAAATCTGACGACTCACGCCAGATTCTCCTAAATCTACTGACGACCTGCGCCAGATTTTCTTTTTTAATTACTTTCTTAAAAGTAATTCCCGCCCCTGTCTCACTGAACTTTTTCAAACTCACTCTTTTGGACAGTTCGGCAAAGTCAAAACTTCGTAGCCATCTTCGGTCACCAGAATCGTATGTTCACAGTGACAACCGATCGAACCATCCGAAAGCACCACGTTCCAACCACTCTCCGGATCCACATGATTATAAGGCTTGCCCAGAGATGACATTGGTTCAATACAGAGTGTATCTCCTGGCTTCAAAACATATCCACGACCGCGTTTACCGTAATTTGGCACTTCTGGCTCCATATGCATCGATTTACCGATAAAGTGACCGACATAATTTTCAATCACCCCAAGATGCCCTGCGCGTAACACTTTTTCTACCGCATAGCCAATATCACCCAGATGCACCCCTGGCGCCACCGTCTCAATCCCCGCCCAAAGCGCCTTTTCCGTAGTTTTTATCATCTGCTTCACGGCTGGATTTGCCTTTCCTACCACTGTAGTAAATGCTGCATCCGTATGATAACCCTTATAGCCAATCACCAAATCAAAAGAAACCTTATCACCATCCTCCAGCACATAATCGGTATTCGGCGTACCATGCACTAACTCATCATTCACCGAAATACAAATTGATCCTGGAAATTTTTCTTCTAATTCATCATAAGAAACCGTCGCCCCTCGTGACACAATCTGCTTCCTTACCCAGGCATCCAGCTCACGCTTAGTCATCCCCACTGCGACATACTCGCGTAAATCTCGCAAAATCTCCCCCAAAATCTTGCCACCTTCGCGCATTGCTTCAATTTTTGCTTTATCCATAACTGATATTATACTACTCTTTTATACCCCTGTTAATATTTCTGTCAACTAGCGCCAAACTTCTAATTTACTTTTAACCTACACCAATAGTTCTGACATTTTTTCGTCTCAACTAGCGCCAAAATTCTCTGATTCACCGTTTCCTCGTCGCCATTACCATCCACTTCGTAAACTTTCAGACCTTTTTCCTTCATTTTGGCTAAAAACGGCACACTTTTTTCTCGGTAATAATTAATTTTGCGCTGCCAAACCGCCAGATTATCATCTTCCCGACCCCTCAAGCTTAATCTACGGTAAAGCTCATCTTCGTCCACCCGAATATCTACCACGAATTCAACTTCCTGAAAAATTCCCGTCTTGTCCAACATATCTACCTGCTGAACACTTCCTGGCTGACCGTCGAATACTACATCCTTACCCGATTTTATTTCCCGGTACATATTTTCCGTCAAAAGCGCCACCAAAAGCTCTTCTGGAATCATCGCCCCCATCTGCGTATATTCTTCAAAACGCTTCGAATCGCGAATCAATTGCCCCGCTGAAAGCCAAGTTCGCCCCAGTTCCGCCGCCAACATTCTTCCCTGCGTCGATTTCCCCGCCCCCGCCGGACCGTAAACCATAATCATCTTCTATGCGCCTTTCTTTGTTACTTCTTTTTTACAAAAATTACAGAACCGTCTCTATTATTTTACTTTTCAATATTAAAATTACGATTCCGACCTTATAATTACGATTTCGACCTTATAACTTCGTTTTTCATCATCGAAAGCGCTCTCTCATAGACTTCTTCCGGCGTCCCCATACCATCAAGCACCAAAAATCCTACCCCACTGCCAAGTAGCGGAGCAATAATCTTATCTCTGTTATCTTGGTAAATTTTCCAGCGTTCCTCAAAAATTTCTGGCGAATCTTGCTCTCGCCCCCTTAAAGCGATACGTTTTTCCACCTCGGCTTTTGGCACATCCACCTCTATTATGTAATCAATTTTAATTCCCCTCGACATCAAAATATCTACTTGGTTTGCCGTCCTCGGATATCCGTCAATAATTGCATTTTCCGCAGTTTCTAATCTCGAAAAAATCAAATTTGACACCATCTGGTCATCAAATAACTGCGCTGTTGCTAATTTTTCTTGCACCCACGGCTCTTTACTTTCTCTCAGAATCGCTCCACCGGAAATCCATTCCCAGCCTAGCTCTTCCGCTAATCTTTTGCCTAAAGTACTTTTGCCGCTTCCCGGCCCGCCTAAAAATATTACATTCATTATTTTAAGTATACCATTAACTAACATCAAAAAACCCTCATCTGCGAGGGTTTTTAGTTATTTTAAGCCAAGTTTAATTCGTTCGGTTTTTTCTGCTTTGCGAATTTCGCGCAAAATTGCCTTACGACGACGCTCTCTCTTGGAAATAGGCTTAGAGAAACGTAATTGTGATTTTGCAAGTGGCATGATTCCACTCTGTAAAACCTTACGATTAAAACGACGAATAATATTCTCGTTAGCCTCACCCTGGTCTTTTCTAGTTACTTTTATTGACATATAGCAGGATTATACCAGAGAGCCGCAGATTTTTCAATATCTAATCACTGGGATCGCTCTTTTTAATTTGCAGCAATCGACTTTCCACGGTTTTTCGTCCTCGCCACTCATTGAGTACTAAATTTATGTGCACATTATAAGTGGCATCCTTGTCCAAATTAAACCACTCTTCCCGCGCATTAAACACCAAAGCCTTGAACAAATTTCCGTCTTTTTCCAGAGTAAATTTCAGATGTTTCTTCTCCGCACCCAGTGTCTCCACGAACTTAATTTTTGTATTCAAAAGCTCAAAAATTGGCTCCGCATTCCCTTGCCCAAATGGCTGAAGTACCGACATTTCTTCATATAAAGCCACGTCTAATTCTGCCAAATCATTCACTTTAATATCTTCCGTCACCTCCAGATATTTTTCTTGTTCAGTCAAGTTTAGGCTTTGATAATACTGGTTTACTGCCTCCGTAAAGAGCCCTAAATCTTCTTTCTTTAATTTCACTCCACAGGCCGCCGCGTGACCACCTCCACCGATCAAAGTCTCATTCACTGCCTTAATCGCTTCCGCTAAATTAAAATCCCCAAACGATCGTCCCGACCCCTTATAAATCCCTTCCGTTTCCCCCAAAACGAAGGACGGTCTACGATATTTTTCCACTAACCTCCCCGCAATAATTCCTAGCACTCCTTCATGCCAATTGCCAGCCGCCACAATTACCGGCTTCTCATCAACCAAAATCTCCTCCAATGCCGCTCGCTGCGCGGTTCGCCTCTCGCCATTCAGTCGATTAAGCTCCTCCGCCAACATCACCGCTTCCGCTCTCTCCTTCGACATCAAAAGTTTTAATGAGATTTCCGCCGACTCCATACGTCCACCCGCATTTAGTCTTGGTCCAATTTGGAAACCAATAGCCTCTGAGTCAATTTTTTGTACACCCGCCACGCGCATCAATTCTAGGAGCCCCACTCGCTTTGTTTTTTGTAAAATAATCAATCCAAAATATGCCAGTTCCCGATTAATCTGATTCATCACCATCGAATCACAAATCGTCCCAATTAAAACTAGATCGAGAAACCATTTCTCTTGATTTTGCGGGATCATCCCCTCTAGAACCAAAGCTTGCATCACCATAAAAGCCACTCCCGCCCCACAAATTTCCCGGAGCTCTTTTCTTTCTAAATCGACTTCTTCCTCCCCATATCGCTTCGGATTCACTACGGCAAACGCTCGCTCTGGCACTCTATTCATCAGTTCATGATGGTCAGTCACGATTGTATCAATTTTGTGTTCAGCTAATTTCCGGATCACTTCCGCATTATTACTGCCGCAATCCACGGTCACTACCAGACCTACTTTGAGCTCCACGGCCCTCTCCAGGCACCTTTCGCTCATACCATAACCGTCAATAAAACGATCCGGTAGCATCACCTCCACTCGCTTCACCCCCGCTAGTTTCAGCGCCTCGCACATAATCGTGCTCGCGGTTACTCCATCCACATCATAGTCGCCATAAACTAGCACTGTCTCACCCTGACTTACTGCCGTTTTAATTCGTGCCACTGCCACCGCAATATCCGGCAACTTCTTTGCGTGTTCTAAACTATATTTTGGCCGCAAAAATTCTTCCGTCACCCCTCTTTTAGTCAAAATCTCCTCAAAAATCTTCGACATAGCCTGGATTTATTGGATGGTCTTCGTCACCTTCTGATTTGGTGACATTTGCTGACTTTTAATCACGATCGTCTGCAATTCTTTCAATATTGGATATTGTTTATTTGTCTGATAAATAGTCGTGTTACCCTTTTTCGAAGTCACCAAAAAATTCGCCTTTTCCAGCCTCTTTAGTTCCCTTTGAATATTACCCGCATCCTCGTGAATCAACTTCGCCAGCCCCCTAACGTGAACTTTAAAATCCGGATATTTAGCAAAAACTACCAAAATCTTCCGGCGAACCCGAGATGTGATAAAAACATCTAACATTTACCTCTTTCCTTTCTTAAAGTATATCATAAATGCTAAAATATACTTGATGTACTATGAGGTAATTCCCACCACCACTTTCAAAAAATCTCCCCTCTTTTCTGATGGCCTCCTCACCTATTCTTTTGACCAAAATCTTGCCCCCGGCACCATTGTTTCTATTCCTCTCGGCAAGAAAACCGCCATCGGCATTATTTATCGAAAAACCACCGCTCCCACTGATCAAAATTTCATTATTAAATCGATTAATAAAATTGTTCACCCAATTCCCCTACCTAACCATCTCTTAAAAAGTCTTACCTGGCTCTCCTCTTACTACCTAAATCCAGTCGCCAAAACCGCCAATCTTTTTCTTCCTCTCGGCATTGAGAAAAATCGTCGCAAAAAATCTTCCATTACCACTGCCACTACCGCCACCACCACAAATACCACGCCTACTGCCACCACTAGCAAACAAATCCCCCTAAACTCCGCTCAAAAACAAGCCCTCGCCGAACTACATAAAATCAAAACTCACACTAAACTGCTTCACGGCATTACGGGTTCCGGTAAAACCAATATCTATCTCAAGCTCGCCCAGCAAATTTTCTATTCCAACCAATCCATTATTCTACTTGTCCCTGAAATTTCCCTTACCCCACAGCTAGTCGGTCGTTTTCAAGAACATTTTGGCACTCAAGTAATTTCTCTTCATTCCAAGCTCACTGAAGCCGAACGTCACCTTATCTGGCAACGTATCCACGAAGCCGATCAGTCCACGCCTTTTGTCGTAATTGGCCCACGCTCCGCTCTTTTTTCGCCCCTAAAAAACCTTGGACTTATTATTATCGATGAAGCCCATGAGCCTAGTTTTTATCAAGACACTTCACCACGCTACCACGCACTTCGTCTTGCCAGTTTCATGGCTCAAACCTTAAAAATTAATTGTCTCCTCGGCACTGCTACTCCACGCGTTGAGGATTATTTCCTAGCACAAAAGAATCACGCCTACGTTGCCCTCTCTAAAAAGGCTAAATCTATCGCCAGTCAAACCAAAATTAGTCTCATTGATCTCAAAAATCGCAGCCTTTTCACACGTAATCGCTATTTTTCCGACGCATTACTTCAAGACATCGAAAATAATCTTAAACAGCACAAGCAAACCCTGCTTTTCCATAATCGCCGCGGCTCTGCCCCACTCACACTCTGCGAACACTGTGGTTACCAAGTCCTCTGCCCCAACTGTCTTCTTCCACTCACCCTTCATAGTGACTCCTACCAGCTGATTTGTCACACTTGCGGCCATCACGAACCAGTCCCTTCCACCTGCCCGGTTTGCCATCACGGTTCCCTCATCCATAAAGGTTTCGGCACTAAACTTCTCGAATCAGAACTCAAAAAACTCTTCAAATCTGCTCGCATCGCTCGCTTTGACGCCGACAATACTACCACCGATTCGCTCACCCAAAATTTTGAAGCCGTCAAAAACGGTGATATTGATATTATCATCGGCACTCAAACCATCGCCAAAGGTCTCGATCTTCCTCTCCTAAACACCGTCGGAATCGTCCAAGCTGATGCCAACCTCAACCTACCCGACTATGCCGCCGAAGAACGTACTTTTCAGCTCATTACCCAGGTCATCGGTCGCGTCGGACGCGGTCACACCGATATTAATCACGTTTTCCTCCAAACTTTTCAGCCCGAACATCCGGTTATTCTTGCCGCTAAATCTCTTGATTACGCCAAGTTTGCCGATTACCTCCTCAAAAAACGCCAAATTTCCCATTTACCGCCTTTTTTCTATCTACTTCGTATCTCTATCGTCAAAAAGACCGAAGAACTCACTATTAAAAAGATGATGAGCTTACATCGCACACTCAAAAAATTCCCCGACGTTTATCTTTCCGCTCCTACGCCCTCCTTTCATGAATACACCCCCAGTGGCTATTCTTGGCAAATCATCGTCAAAGCCAAAAAACGTGATTCGCTCACTCACCTCATCGAGTCGCTTAATCAGTATCCCGAAATTCGCTTCGCTATCGACCCGCCAAGCCTAATCTAATTCGCCAAGCCTAATCCGCTCCACTCGGGCTTAATCCGACCCACCAAACCTGATTCAATACTTCAAGCTAATTTTAATTCCTTTAATTTCTAGGTGATATTTCTGCGCCCACCACGGCGCCCTTATCAAAACTTAAATGGAGGAAGAATAGTATATTTGAAATTATGATTATAAAAATCTAGGATACTTTTTTGGTCATATGTGTTGAGAGATAGTTCTAATTATAGTATGGGAGTTTAATATAATTCTTTCTTCCTCCATCCAAGTCTTGTCTTTTGGCGTCTATTTCGTTTTTTCTTTTTGTCCTTTCGTTTTATTAATTGTGATTATTTAGCTTCATTATAAGACTTCCAATTTTTAGAAAACCTCTCTCCCTATCAAACCCCTAGTCTATCTCTACCGCACCAGAGTAAAACTCACCCCAAAAAATACTACAAAAATATCACAAACCATACAGAACCCCCACGAAAATCGCTAAAATTCCGCTCATATCATCACTATATCCCGCTTAAGCTTTATAAAAACCCAAAATCGGTTATAATATTAAAATATGAAAATTATTGAATCTCCTGACCCAAGACTTCGTCAAAAGTCTCAGAAGGTCAACTATGTTACTGATGAAATTAAAGATATGATCCAGGCAATGGTCGACGCCAGCCTCGAATGGGAAAAATCTCACCCTCACGAACTTTCTGCCGCTATGGCTGCCCCTCAGCTCGGCATTAACAAACGCTTAATTATTATCCGCGACAGTATGGATGACAAAGCAAATACTTCCTTCACGACTCTTGTGGACCCAGAAATCATCAAACAAGAAGGTAAAATTATCGAAGATTTCGAAGGCTGCCTCTCTGTTCCATTTATTTATGGCAAGGTTCCGCGCTATTCGAAAATTCGCGTCAAAGCTAAACTCGAAGACGGTACTGAAGTACGTATTAAAGCTACCGATGAGCTCGCCCGCACTCTCGCTCACGAAATTGATCATCTCGACGGCATTCTCTTCATTGATCGCATTAAAGACAAGGCTGATGCCTTCTTTGAGCTCGATAAAAATGGCGATTTGCAGCCAGTCGATTACGAAACTCGTATTAAAAACAATAAACAGCTCTTCCCAGACGAAGACTAGTCTTTTTCTTATTGAACACATAATTTATTCGAGGTAAAAAATGAGTACAAAATTTATCTTTTTTGGCAACGGACCTCTGGCAGAAGCCACACTAAATCAACTTCTTACCGCTAAAAATCTGGAATTAGTTTTCCATGCTAAAACTAAGGAAGATTTAGTAGAAGTTGCCCGCTTAAAGCAAGAAAACCCTGAAATTAAAGGTATTCTCGCTAGTTTCGGTGTTCTAATCAAGTCCGACTTACTTGAACTTTTTGAACCCGAAGGCATTCTTAATCTCCACCCCTCTCTCCTCCCTCTCTATCGTGGAGCCTCTCCTATCGAATCCGCCATTCTAAATGGCGATCAAGATTTTTCTGTCTCTATTATGAAGCTGGTTAAAGCCATGGATGCCGGACCAATTTACTATCAAACCACTGTTAAGGCCCCTGAGTTCTCATCCAGCCTACCCGAAAAATCGGAAATCTACCAGAAACTCGCCACCATTGGCGCTAATTGGCTTATTGAACACCTAGACTCCCTGCCAAAACCTACCCTACAAGACGATGAGAAGGCCACATTCACCACTAAGTTCGATAAAAGCGACTCGAACCTATTCTTATCCGAACTTAGCGCCACAGCGGCTCTCAATCGCATTCGTGCCTTCCAAGGTTTTCCAAAGAGTAAACTTCAAATTCAAGGTTTCGAATGTATTATTCTAAAAGCCCACGTCGAAACCGAACAATCTAATAACCCCCTTTCATTCCCTTGTCAGGACGGTAATTTTCTCGTTATCGATCAACTTCAACCAGCCAGCAAAAAACCGATGGATGCCAAATCTTTCATCAATGGCTACCTAAAATAAAAATAGTCCGTTACCTCCCTAAGCTTCCCAAATCCAGAACTCAAAAGACTAATAATCCTCCACTCTGCCCCACTTTACCGCCAAAAATCCCTCTTCCGAGGGATTAAAATTCTACTTCACCGTCAAAAAATCCCTCTTCCGAGGGATTTAAATTTTGTGTTCAAAGTATTTTTAATCTATAAAGTCATCGAGTTGCGAATTTCCGCACTTGAAGCACGCACCTCCTGTTTCAACTCCTCAAATACTTGACGAGAAACCTCTGCATAGTTTGGACGATTGGTTTGAATCCATTTTACGCTCAAATATTCACTTAAAATATCCACCGTCCCCTCTGTTACTCCGTAGCGTTTCAAAAGATTTTGATAAACTTCATCGATGCGATAATCACCTAGCTTCGCCAAGGCTTTAATCATCACATTTTTATCTTTCTTCATAATACCGTCGAATTCTTCGAGTTGCTCCAAACTCAAGCCTTCACTCAATTTTTCACCGATACGGTTTTCTAGCAGTCTCTGTGCTTCTTCGATGAAAGCGGCTCTTTGCATCTCATCAAGATCACCTAGTCCCGTTTCTCTCAAAAAATTTTCATCCACCCGAATCATATTATCTCCTAATTTACCCCATTATAACGCTTTTTTCTATCAACCACAAGCATTATCCCGATTGCAAATCATTATTCCGATCACAAGCGTTATCCCAGTCACAACCATTAACCTTCCAACCCAAATCCTAATCTTCCCCCTCTTCTAAAATCCGCCAAGCCAATTTTGCGCATTTCACCCTCGCTGGCATATTTTGGATCATCGAAAAAACTTCTAACTCACCCCTAATTTTCTGCGCTTTTTCACTCGAAACCCCCATTACTAAATCAAAGAATCCCTGCATCAGTTCTCGCGCCTCTTCCAAAGTTTTTCCCTGAATCGCATCAATCATCATATCCGCAGAGACCTTCGAAATCGCACACCCCACCCCTGAAAAACTTCCCTCCAAAATTACCCCATTCTTAATCTCCAAATTCACCACAAGTTCATCCCCACAACTGTGATTCACCAAAGTTTTGGTTAAATTCGCCTCAATTTTTCGCTCAAAATTCAACGGATTCAAATTCCGCTCCAGTAATTCTTCTCTATATTTGCTCTGAATTTCTCGCATTAATTTTTCTCCAATTTCACCAAATCTCACTCATCGTATCAATTTCCTCTCCAATTTCACCAAATCTCATTCATTTCCGCCAACATTCTTCCCCTGTCGACCATTATTCCAGTCCCATCACTCCGCGCACTCTCCTAAGGCAAGCTAAGAAATATTTAACATCTATATTTGTGTTATAAAAAGCCAAGCTTGCTCGCACCACCGCACCAATTTTCTTCTCTGTTAAAAACGGCTCCGCACACATCATTCCCGCTCTCACCATCACGCCAAAATCCGCCAAAACCTGCGCCGTATCATGTGCATGCACACTTTTAATATTAAAACTAATAATTCCATTTTCTGCAAAATATAGTTCAATATTCTCATCCTTCTCTAATTCTTCACGGATTTTCTCAGTTAATCCAGTTTCTACGCCATAAATTTCCGAATGTTTCAGCCAAAATTCTTCTGTCGCAGAAAGTCCAGCAATCGCCCCCATATTTAGGGTCCCACCTTCAAATTTACTCGGCCCCGGCGCAAAACTCATCTTCACTTTTCCATCCACAAGCTTCACGGATTCCACCATTTCACCCCCATAATTTAGCGGCTTCAGTTTCTTCATCAAATCATATCTCAAATACACTACTCCCACCCCCATTGGCGCCCCAATTTTGTGTCCAGAAAATACTAAGCCGTCCACCTCTAGCTCCTTCACGTCAATCTTCTTGTGTGCCACTAATTGCGCCGCATCCATCAAAATTAGCCCTTGAAAGCCAGAACCCCTCAATTCTTTCGCGATACCACTGCGGTCCACCCCCGTCACATTGCTCATTCCCGTCATCGCCACAATCTTAATTTTTGGCTCCACTCCCGAAGTATCTGCATGCTCAAGATCTAGCTTCACCTCACTCACGAGATCTTCCGTAATTCGTACTTTCTCCCCGTAACGTTCCGAAAAAGCCAAAAGATTACTGTGATGAGATTCCAAATCCACTAAAATCTCCGCCTCGTGACCCCCGTCCTTGCCAAGCCACCCATCAATTCCGTTAGCTAGCAAATTTAATCCCTCAGTGGCATTTTTTACAAAAATCACTTCTAGTGGCTCACAACCTAAAAACTTAGCAGTTATCTCACGTGCTTGCCAAAGTTCCGCCGTCGCAAGTTCCGACAACTCATAGACTCCGCGCAAAGGATTCGCATTTTTCTTTGTATAAAAATCTTGTTCAGCCAAAAGTCCAGCCGTCATTCTTTGCATCGTCGCAGCATTATCTAGATACACGAAAGGCAAGGCTTCATCTAGCTCATTTTTCTCAAATATCTCAAATTCTTCTCTATACATTTCGCTTATCCTTAACTTTTTTATTCAATTTTTGGCACATTTTCTATTCAATTTAGTACGCCACTCACAGTTCAATCTGTTTATATTTAAATCTTGTATTCATGCTACATATTCTGCATTTCTAACTTAATTAAGTTATTCATTTCCATCGCATACTCTAATGGTAAAGCCTTTGTAATTTCTTCCGAAAAACCTCGAATCAATATCTCTTTTGCTTTTTCTTCACCAATTCCGCGTGTCGCAAGATAATATAAAATCTCTTCCGATAATTTCCCCACCGAAGCCTCGTGGGTCACTTCTGCTTCCCCAGATTTTACGTCCACCATTGGTTCCGCATAAGACCGTGATTCATTATCTAAAATTAACGATTTACAATCAATATAAGCCTTTACTCCCTTAACTCCCTTCCCTACTTTCGCCAGAGTTTTCGTCATACTCACACCCCCATTCTTCGCCACCGACTTACTCCGAATCATGGCCGAGGTATTATCCGCCAAACAAATCACCTTTGCTCCAGAGTCCAAGATTTGCTCTCCCGAGGCCAAGCTCATCCCTAAATATTCCATTTTTGCCCCCTCTCCTTTTAGGATCGTCGTCGGATACAGCATTGTTACTTTCGAGCCAAAAGTACCTGAAACCCATTCCATTTCACCACCCGCCTCTACAAGCGCTCTCTTAGTATTTAAGTTGAATACATTTTTTGACCAACTTTCTACCGTCGAAAATCGCATTTTTGCCCCTTTTTTTACAAAAATCTCCACCGAACCCACATGCAAATTATTTTTCTCATATTTTGGCGCTGAGCATCCCTCAATAAAATGCAGTTCGCTTCCCTCATCCACCACGATTAAAGTATGTTCAAATTGCCCAATTCCCGGCTCATTCATTCGATAATAACTCTGAATCGGCAACTCCGCCGTCACCCCCTTAGGCACATAAATAAACGAACCGCCACTAAACATTGCCGCGTGCAAACCCGCAAATTTATGATCATCTTCTGGCACTAATTTCATAAAATGTGCCAAAAAGATTTCACCCACTGGCGCACCATATTTCGCCAAATTTTCTTCCGGGCTCTTCTCCGTAGAAAGAATTGCTTCCTCTAGTGGCAAAAACACCACCCCAAATTGCGCTAATTTTTCACGCATTCGATGATAAACCACCTCCGAGTCAAACTGCGCACCCACGCCAGCCAGCCACTCTTTTTCTGACTCTGGAATTCCTAAAGCCTCGAAAGTCTCTCGAATGTCTCTCGGCACCTCATCCCAAGAAGTTTTCACCTCAATATCATCCACTTCCTTATAAAATCGGATCCCCCCTGTATCAATCTGCGAAATTAGTTCCTCTACTCCTGGCAACATCTTCCCTAGATTCTGTTTTTGCCAAGCTCGCACCCCCCGAAGCCTACATCGAAGTACCCACTCCGGCTCTCTTTTTTGTCGATGAATCGCCTCCGCTGCCCGACGCACTATCTCTTTTTTCATCTTATCCCCCCTTTAGGCAAAGCCCGTGTCACTCCCCCATCACTATTCGCTTTTCTCGCCTCGACAAGCTCTCCATCTATTAGTTCTATTTCCCTATTTACTTTTAATTTTTCCAGAATTCTCAGATTATGTGAAGTGATTAAAAAACTCGCCCCAGTTTCTTGCTGATAATCCGCTAAGATTTGTGAAATTTTTCCCGCCGATTCCAAATCTAGTCCTGAATCCAATTCATCCAACATACAAAATTTCGGCTTCAAAGCCAACATTTGTAAAATTTCATTCTTTTTCTTCTCTCCTCCCGACATCCCCACCCCACATTCACGCTCCATAAAAAACATCGGAAACCCCAACAATTTCTGATTTGCCATCAAGCCATTACGCACCTCATCGAGCCGCACTTTTTCACCACGTTCCGCTAATCCAGTTCGCACAATCTCCGTGGTTGAAACCCCATTAACTTCCGGCGGTGTCTGAAAACTCAAAAACATCCCGAAAAGACTTCGTTTTTCTACACTTAAATTTTGAATTTTCTCCCCCAAAAACTCAATTTCCCCCTTCAAAATTTCATATCTCGGATCCCCCATAATCGCTCCTAAAAGCGTCGATTTGCCAGAACCATTCTTCCCCTTTAGTACCAAAGTTTCCCCCGGCAAAATCTCAAAATTCACCCCCCGAAGCACCACTTGCTGATTTTTCTTAATCGCCACCGTCAAATCCGAAACTCTGAACATTTCACCTCTACTACTTCTTTATTAAATTATAACATTGTCTCTTGATAGAATGAATTATCTGCGTTATAATTAAAGAACAATCCCCTGTAGCTCAATGGTGGAGCAAGAAGCTGTTAACTTCGAGGTTGTCAGTTCGAGCCTGACCGGGGGAGCCAAAATTATTGAATAATCCCATATTTCGGGATTATTTTTTGTTCTCACTATCACCGGTTAGGCGAGAACGTAGTTCGACTATGCAACGAAACGAGTGTGTAAAATAAATCTTTTTTATTTTATACCGAGTGAGGCAGCTATGGAAAGCTTTTGCTTTTGCAAAAGCTTAGCCTGACCGGGGGAGCCATATAAAAATCAGGCCCTAAAGGCCTGTTTTTTATATTCACCAAGGTTAGGCGAGAACGTAGTCTAAAGGTCGATACTTATTCGCTTTTTAAGCTCGTCTTTTTCATAAAGAAGAGTTAAACTGTCCGTCATCCCTTTTCTAACTGGAAAAATCATCACGCCATTAACTGTAGTTCCTCCACCAGTAATCTCCTTATCAAATGGGAATATAGTCATTTCACTATTGTAACAATTATCGTGTGGATTAGCGAAATCCATCATTCCATCACTATCCTTGAGATAGAAATTAAAACTATGCATTTTAATTGCATTCGCCGAATTATTCTTAAAACTCAATTTGACTAAAACATATTCGTATCCACTTTTTAGTTTACATAAGAAGGAGTAACTATCATGTCCTTGGTAATGTTTAATAATTTGCTCCACTTCAATTGTTGCTCCTACTTTACTAGTTCCTGTCTTTTCTCCAGATACATATGTAGTAGTATTTAAAGCATCTGTGGAACTCGCAGATGAATATGAAGACGGACCTTCGCTTATTGCTGAGCTATTACTGCTCTTATCGCTAGCAGTAGTATTATTGGACGGATATGACTTATAGATATACTCTACTTTTGGTGGCTGCGCTGCCAAAACGGCGACCATAATCAACAAAACACCCGAGAGGGCAGACATTCCGATAAAATACTTCTTCCACCTATTTCCATTCTTTTGTATTTTTTCTACCTCCTTGTCTTTCTTGTCTTTCTTATTCTCTTTCATTTTTTTCCTTCACTTATTATATTCCCCGTCCATAAGGCCGTCGGTAGTTTTTCCAAATTATACTTTTACAAAATTAAACTCTAAAACACTTTAATTATATCGCAAAGAAGCCTCAAAAACTATTGCTTTTGCGGCCCCTTTTTACTATAATGTAAATATATTCGGCACCTAGCCGCACACACCCCAACCTTTCGGTTGGGGCAAATTTTTTATTCAAGTGGTACAGGAAAGTCAAAATGATAGAGGTTATCAAACCCTTTACAGATAGCCTTAAAATCAGCCCTGGAAATTTGTCCAATTGCATTGCCATAAAGTCTAGATACACTCATCACTCTAATCTGTGCAAGTGCCGCATAACTCATTTTACCTTGAAATTCAAACGACACATACCACGAACCTGTATGTTCCTGAGTAGTTAGCGGTATACCTAGAAAACCAAATTTGCTCAACTTTTTATACACCAATACTGGACGGCTGAAGCGTCCACTTTTACCGTTTATCTCCACACCGACATTTTCGCCAACAGCTACCCACCAAACCTCTCTTTCAGAAATCGCAGGCAGCCTTCCAACGTTATGAATACGCTCTTTGCGTTCCATCCATTCAAGAAATCTTTTTTCCTCCACACTCAAGTTTGCTTCTTCCATAATCAGTCCTTATTTTATCATATCTCCATTATCATCTTCCAATTCGTCATAAAACAGGTCATCGTCATCCATATGAAAAAGCAGCCCCTAAAGGCCTGTTTTTTCATATTCTCCAAGGTTAGACGAAAACACGGTTCGCCCATACAACGATTTTTTCATAATCACCTTACATCACAACCCATTTTTGTGCTAAAATAAATATGGTCGTATGACCTTGAAAATGATTTCCCGCGCCAATAGCGCAACTTTGATAATAAAATTAAGGGTCTTCCCGACCAAATATCTAAAAACCTTAACAAGGATAAATTTTTATGAATGATAATGAAATTCAGCATATCCCTCTAATTGGCGAAATGCTACCAACTATGCAAGTTCAAACCACTCATGGCCCAAAAACCCTTCCAGGTGACTATGCTGGCAAATGGCTCGTACTTTTTAGTCACCCAGCAGATTTCACCCCTGTTTGTACCACCGAGTTCGTCTCTTTCCAAAAGAATTACGACAAATTCCGCGCCATGAACACCGAACTTCTCGGTCTTTCTGTCGACCAGGTTTTCTCCCACATCAAGTGGACCGAATGGATCAAAGAACATTTTGACACCGAAATCGAATTCCCGATTATTGCCGACACTGGTCTAGTCGCAGGTCGACTTGGTTTTATTCATCCAGGCAAAAACCACGATACCAACACCGTTCGTGCCGTCTTTATCATCGATCCAGAAGGTAAAGTTCGCTCAATTCTCTACTATCCACAAGAGCTTGGCCGCAATATGGACGAAATTCTCCGTATGGTTAAGGGTCTCCAGACCTCTGAAGAACATCAAGTTGCCCTTCCTGCCAACTGGCCAAACAACGAGCTCTTCGGCGCTGATGTTATTGTTCCACCAGCCAAAGATGTCACAACCATCAAAGAACGCCTAGCCGCTGCTAAGGCCGGCGAATTCACCTGTGAAGACTGGTGGCTCTGCCACAAACCATTGAACAAATAATTTATTCAATGAATAAACCTAAAAGGACCTCTGTTAAAGAGGTCCTTTTAAAAACTTTTAACCAACAACCCCCTCTCATATTTTTATCTTATGCTACAATAACCTTAATGTCCTACTTACCTCTAGATACCGTCAAACTCTTCCTTGACCTCTTTGAGGTGCTTTATCTTCGTGAATACAATGTTTCAAAATTTAGCTTTGACGAATACGGCCTCGAAAAAATTTATCTCATTGATAATGAATTGATTCTCTACGTTAGTATCACTCCCGACAAAAATCCACGCGCGCTTAATGCCAAAGAACTTTTTAAATCCGCTCACGGGCCCGGCAATCGTTTCGTCCATCTCCCGAACGATAACGAAGTTTACTACCAACTCGAAATCGAAGAACTTACTCCAAACACCATTAATTTTCAAATTAATCAAACCGAATTTATCGACCGCCTCGAAATGCTTACTGGTTTTTATCCTCTTGACCTCGATATTAATTATCGTCGCTTCAGTGGTTGGCGACGTCCTTACTGGTGTCAAGATCGCGAACTAACTGTTGAAAAAATTCATCGTTTCTTCCCTGAGCTTCAGCTAAAGGAACGTTACGAAAAGTGGCCTGGTATCGAATACCATTTTGCCATCCTTAAACTTCCTCAAGGCCCCACCGATCTCTATGCTGTCGCCTATTTTCGCGCTCATCTCGAAAACTACCTCGACCGTTTTGTCAAAAGATATCTCGCTTCTGGTACCATCTCCAGTGAAATCCGTGGTGGTTATAATTTTAGTGATGGTTATAAAGCCGTGCCCAAACGTCTTCGCCGTAAAAATCTTGAAAAAATTACCGCCACTATCACTTCTCGTCACTTCCGCGAAAAAGACGATGTTTGGCGTTATGCCGATGAGCTTCTAATTGAAGCCCGAAATGAAAAATTTGCCAAGGATTTCAAACCTCTCTTCAGTCTTTTTCCTAAAATCACTCCTAAGCCCGAACCAGAAATTGAGCTCGAGCGCTTTCTTAAAAATCAAAATTTTGCGCGTTATCACGATGATGGCAAAATTAAAGACACCACTTATGAACGTCTTCTTGATAGTATTAAACAACGTAAATTCATGTCTAATATTTATTGGATTAACTTCATTTTTCCGCAGCTTAAAGGTTACGGTTGGGATGAACTCAATAATCGCATTGGCCTTCGTAGTTTTCATGAAGCGGTCGCCTACTATGAGCACCCTATTCTTAAACTACGCCTCGAAGAATCGCTCAAAGTCCTCATGAAGGCCACTAAAAAGAATGTTGATGTCCGCGATATTCTCGGTACCATTAATACTCAAAAATTACACGCCTGTCTCACTCTTTTTTCTGAAATCGATCCGAATAACCGCTGTTTCAAAAAGGCCCTGGATAAATTTTTTACCGGCGAAAAAGACCCTGCCACGATTAATCTCATAGAAAAATCCCGCTACAATTCCTATCCCACACTATAAATCCCAAACATTACACCCAAAAACCCCAATCTCACAATTGGGGTTCCCTATTTCTCAGAATCTAACTGCTTATTTTATCTCGATCTCAGCCGAAATTCCTAAGTGATCCGAAGCATAACCTTCGTGTACCATGAAATTTTTCGCTTCCAGCTTATCGTTTGGCATAATATGGTCACATGGGACATCACCATTAAACTTCAAACCCGAAAGTGTATTTTTCACTCCGTTTTCATACGTCAAATCACGCAAAAAGTCCAATTCTCTCATTGCTGGCGCTTCGTGTCTCACATTCAAGTCACCACAAAGCACGAATGGCTTATCTTGATATGGCTGAATAATCTCCGCCAAATACTTAAATGCTTTTACCGTATCCTCATCTCCGAGTGGTTGCAAACGCCAAAATCCGTGATGATTTGCGATCACTACTCCGTTTTCTAATTCTACTATCTGCACATTTAAATTGTTTGAACACATTTTTTCCAGAATCGTATGTTCCGTATATTCCCCGTTCACAAAAGTGTTCATCGTCGAACGAAACGGAATTCTACTTAAAATCATATTTCCTAGTTCAAAACTTCCGTCCGCTATATCACTACTCCAGTTTGGCGAAAAATAAGCATACGGCATCCCAGTCGCCTGCTTAATCGCCTCTGCATCAAAACAAAGTCGCGCCAAATGCACTTGGCAATTCTCTGAGCTCATTACCTCCTGCATACAGATTACATCAAATTTATTATTTTCTAAAAAGCGTTTTAACTCCCCCTCCACTTTTCCCATCCATACGTTCAATTGTAAAATTTTCATGCTTATATTATACATCAAAAATCCCCTCATTGAGGGGATTCCAAAATTCTTGTGAAATTATTCAACGCGAGATTAGAAAGTATTTTATTTTTCTTTCTCCTCTTCAGATTCACATTCTTTCTCTTCTTCACAAAATTGGAAGTCATCATCATCTGCAACTAACGGCCAAACCCCCATTGAGAATAGCGTTATGTTTATCGCTATACACACTAAAAGCTCTGCCCAATTTCGACAAGCCATAATTGTTAATCCCCATGGGATTAACATCATCGAAAAGAACCAGATATTCGCTAGGCTTTTTCGCATTTGCTCCGAATATTTATCATGTGTAAAAACCCAAATAATCAGACCATAACAGAATAAAAATCCTACCATAAACAATGCGATCGTTAATGCCGAGTTCCCGCATACATAAAAGACCATGAGCATTACCAAAATTCCATAAACAAAATCTGCTAATGATACTCGATCCCCTAATAATGTCTCTCCCAGCATCCAAAAATCACATTCCTGCTTCTTGAAAATTGCCTGCCGAAAATAGTCTATCATCACAACCACGAACCCTAATATGCTAATACCAACACCAACTCGAGGGTCACTCAAACCGATAATCGTCGAAATTAAGCACAACAGAATTCTCATTAAATCTCTATTGCTAAGTTTAAACAATTGTTTCATTTTCCCCCTCCATTTTTTTCTACACTTCCCGCGTTTTTAGTGATTTAACACTCCCACACAGGCTAAATAAGTCAAAACCACAGCCATAATTAAAACGTGGCTCAAGATCAAATAAATTGCACCTGACAAAATTCGATTTAGCTTCAGAAAACTCTTCTCAAATTCCGCCGGCCAAAAAATCTGCAGACCATAAAAAGCTGTCGCTAGACTCACCAGCATTAACGCGAAAATCGTCGCCAACTTCTCTGTTCCCGGGATAAAAACATACACACTATAGGTTAAAAAAATCCATGCATGCATATTATTGCAGAATTTTCGATTCAAGTTTAGCTCTTCTGGCAGAAATTTTACCCACTTATTATTTATCCGCATATACGGATCCAACCAATAAGCATTCACCAGCAGGCTCGGCAAAACCAGCACCGGAAGCCCGATCATTAAAATCGCCATCTTATAACCATTTACCACCGAAAATCCAAAAAATAGCACCATTAAACTAATTGCCACCTCTAGCAGCATGATTCCGTTTAATACTCTAGTACGTCGATTTTTCTCCTGCACCGCTAAGTCAATTTTTTCACCGTCAAAGTCATTCACTACTTCACTTAATTTAATCAATTCCACAAAATTTCCCTCCATTTTTCCCTCCTTGTCGTATCACCGAAGTGACCCAAAAAAATAGCATCAATTTTCCAAATTCAATTAAAATTAATCAGGACCTAAGCTTACATAATTTCACCTCATTTCTAAAGAACTATTTTGGGACAAAATTGTCCGAACACAAAATTACACCTATATTATAATACCAATAGTCAATTTTGTCAATGTTTCACCCCTGTTACACCCCGCCATAGACTTTCCTCTTTTTCTATTCCGCCATGCTTAAATCTCTTCACTCTTTTCTTATTTCCCATCCCGCTCTGCTTAATTTTACCCACCCCCTTCCTCTTTTTCCATACCGCTCTGCTTATTTTGCGGTATAATATAAGCATTATGGAGCACGAAACACGCAAGAATTTTAATCAATTTCAACAGGAGTCAGAACCTCACGTCCAAAATCATAATCAAGGTCCTGAAATTCCTCAGCTCCATCGCTCCGCCGCCTATCAGGAACGTCAATTCCAGAGACACCTTCAATCTGAACTTGATAAAAAGCGCGAAAACGAACCTGCTCTCGATACTATTGGCGAAAGACTTATTTATCTTGCTACCATGGCCGCTCCTACCATCGGTCGCGCTGCCCTACTTGCCATTGGTACAGGGCTTGCCGTGAAGGGTGTTTCTATGTTGACCAACCACGTCTCTAATCAATCCATTGAGCAACACCAAAAAGATATGGAAGAACTCGGCGTCCCTCTCGAAGATAACGAAGAAGACGATTACGATCGCACCTTCACTGGCTACGAAGATTATATGAATTATCACAATGCTCTTCGAGCCCAAAAAGGCCTCGAACCAGATTACACTCTCGAAAATGGCCCCGTCAAACTTCAGTCTGAATTCGATTCTCCTGCCGAAGCTCCTCAGACTTCCAACGACACCGAAAATTCTGCGTACTCCATCCAGTTAGATAATGATATGCAGAAATTCACTCCTGATAATAATCTCACTATTCCTGAAGAAAAAATAACTGACGATTTTACTTCCATAAATACCAACGTCACTCCAATTGAACACCGCGCCGCCATCACCTTGCAAGACGAAAAACTTGCTCATACCGCTGAAAAATCTGTTCTAAAAACTGTTAATTTTCCTGCTGGAATCGGTCAATTTAAGTCTTTCATGGACTATAAAGCCATCACCGATAAATCCACTCCGAATTATAATTTCACCCACGAAAATACCAATTTCCATGTCGGTAAATCTGGCCTCACCTACTACCAAGATGGCGAAAATACCTATCCGGTCGTCGCAGTTGGTAGTGGTATCTCCGATAGAATCGGCCAACTCATCGAAGTTACCCTTGATAATCAAGGCCATCCAAACACCTTACGTTGCGTCATTGGTGATCAAAAGGATGATGGTGACACCGATCCCACCACTCATACCGTTCATAAAAATGACCACAGCGTTGTCGAATTCCTCGTCGATTACGACCGCTTAAAAGAAGCCAATCCCACCGCTGTTAATATGGGCGATCTCACCTATCTCGATAATTCTCAGTTCAATCTCAAAGGTAGCGTCGCTAAAGTTCAGGTCCTCGACCAAAATTTCCACTCAAACGAAAATCAATA
>ERZ773051.645-NODE-645-length-22393-cov-2.450398_pt1 | contig 22393 bp, 16 predicted proteins | sample MGYA00580631_ERZ773051 | MGnify/ENA primary metagenome ERZ773051 (study PRJEB29015, sample SAMEA2738137) | human oral metagenome | biome: human oral; feature: human-associated habitat; material: saliva | place: China | collected 2204 ... | reverse complement strand
AAACATTGCTTTGACCGTTCTTATTTACTACTTTTGCCGACATTAGTTGGATGGTTTCTCAACTATTGGCAGATGGAAGCATTGTAACAGAGGTTGTTATTTATCCGTTATAGCCTTAAACCTGAAGTGAAATACGTTAATCTAATGGGATAAAGACAAGTATTTTATGTTATCAAAATATGTTAATCAGTTACGAAGCAACCTGCAAAGGATACCTTTTTTTGTTTGTTTTATTGCCATCGTGGTCACAGATTCAAAAGTCGGGTGTTGTTACTGACGTCCATGGCGACCCGCTTGTAGGTGTAAGTGTGGTAGAGGTGGGGACGGTAAATGGTACACAAACCGATGCCGCGGGACGTTATTCGCTTAGTGTACGTCCTGGTTCAAAGTTGCGATTGACCTATGTTGGCTTTATTTCTCAAACCATTACACCAGGTAGAAGCGTGGTGATGAAAGAGAATCAGGAAACACTTAATGAAGTGGTTGTGGTAGGATATGGCACTATGCGTCGTAAGGATGTTACATCATCTATCACCACCGTTGGCACGAAGGACCTGAATCAAGGCGTGTTTACCGACCCCGCCCAGATGTTACAAGGAAAGGTTGCCGGGCTTGTCGTTTCGTCAACAGCCGATCCGGGCGGCACGTCGTCGGTTAGTTTGCGAGGAGCTTCTTCCCTTCGCGCAGGCAGTGCCATGCAGCCTTATTACGTAATTGACGGCATACCCGGGAGCGATATTTCCATGGTTGCTCCGTCAGATATTGAGAGTATCGACGTCTTAAGAGACGCATCGGCTACGGCTATTTACGGCTCGAAGGCGGCAAATGGGGTTATTATCATCACCACAAAAAAAGGATTGGCAGGCCGAACCACTGTTACCTATGATACTTACCTTGCTTTTGATCATACTTTGCGCCGCTTGGCGATGGCCTCGGCTGCCGATTTAAGAGCATCAGGACTGCTTGTTGACGATGCCGGTGCTGATGTAAACTGGCAGAATGAGGTGCTGCGTACGGGCATAAGCCATAGCCATAACCTGTCGATTAGTGGTGGGAACGAGCGAACTAAGTACATTACGAGCCTTAATTTTATCAGTCATGACGGCGTGATACGGGGTACTTCCATGAATCGTGCCAACGCACGGTCGTTGGTAAGCACACGTGTTTTGAAGAATAATCTTGAACTTTCGGCAGGCGTTAACGCCATGCTGGGTACACATCATGGTGTGCCTGTGACGGGCTATAACCAATCAGTGCTCGACGCCATGAACTATTTCTCGCCTACAAATCCCGTGAAAGACAATGCGGGAAAGTGGTACGAGTCTACTTTCGGTACCAATAACTATAACCCCTTATCATTGATTCATGAAGACAAAAATGAGTTTTCGTGGCGTCGTATACAGCTTGTTGCCAAGGTATCACTACGGATAGAGAATGGCCTGACGTGGAATACCAATTACTCTTACTCCATCGGCCAGCGATCATTTGCCAGTTATGACAGTAGCCTGTCGCAAATAGTGAAGGGGTATAACGGCCAGGCCAGGCGATCAATAACCAATGAAGAGGAACACAATATGGAGTCGTTTGTCAACTTCGACCGTAAAATAGGTAGTCTTCACCGATTGGGTTTCATGCTCGGTTACTCGTTTGAGCAACGCATGAACAACGATGGCTTCGGTATTACCGTACATAATTTCTACGACGATACTATTGGCTTTCACAATATTTCCTACGCCAACCTCATCAATGGCATGAGTGATGTGCAGGGCGGCATGAAAGAAACGATACGTAATATTTCTTTTTACGGCCGTGCAAACTATGCTTATAACAGCAGGTATATGCTACAAATGACGTTCCGCCGTGACGGTAGTTCGGTGTTTGGCCAGCATCATCGTTGGGGAACGTTTCCGTCAGCCAGTATCGCCTGGAACGTATCCGAGGAAGATTTCATGCAGGGAAGTATCTTCGATATGCTGAAACTGCGTGTAGGTTATGGTGTAAGCGGTAATGCCTTAGGCTTTGGAGCCTATACAGCTGTGGCAACGTATGGATTAAATACTGCCGGTAGCTTCGCCTATACCAATCCTGACGGCACACAGACAACGTACTATAAGCTCGAGCCTGCCAAAAATGCGAACCCTGATTTAAAGTGGGAAAGTACGGGCATGCTGAACTTAGGTGTTGACTTTACTTTCCTTAAGGGTAGGCTTAATGGAACAATAGAAGTGTATAATAAGAAAACATGGAATCTCATCTGGGACTATCCCGTAAGCACATACAGCTATCCTGTGCCCATGCTTACGGCCAATGTGGGCAACATTTCCAACCGTGGCATAGAGCTTACATTGAATGCAATACCCCTCAAATCGAAAGATTTTTTGTGGAATACCAGTCTTACGTTGTCACATAATTCGAATAAGGTCACCAAACTTACGAAAGGTCGTTTCAGCGTTAACTATGTAGAGAAGGGCGATCCGCGTATTGCTGGCATTACGGGTAATGGCTATACCGAGCGCATTATCGAAGGAAAGCCTCTGGGAACATTTTATACTTACGAGTGGGCTGGGCGCAATAGCAATGGCGTTTCACAGTATTACGTTCACGATCCCTTGACTAATGAACGTACAGGTGCTGTAACAACGTCACCCGTTGTCACCGATAAGACGATAGTTGGATATGCACAACCTAAATTGGTTTACGGGCTTAACAACACGCTTTCGTTTAGGAACTGGAGTCTTACAGCGTTTGTTCAGGGTAATCTTGGCAATAAAATTTTGAACACAACACGGGCTCAATACAGTGCCCAGTCGTTGCTTTCGGGTGGGAAGAACGTACTAAAGTCGGCCCTTGCTGACCCCTTATGGCAGCACGATCCCAATTATTTCATCCCGTCAGACCAGTATCTTGAGAACGGTTCTTACCTGCGGTTATCGACACTTTCTTTAACATACAACTTTACAAATTTAGGCGGATGGCTACACGGTCTGCAAGTTTATGCCACCGCCAAGAACGTTTTTACGGTTACTTCCTATACTGGTCTTGATCCCGAAGTGGAGTTAGGAGGTACAGAGCCCGGCCTTGACCGTCGCGAATCGTTTTATCCTCATACCCGAAGCGTGATGCTGGGTATGAAAGTTAACTTCTAAAACCTTGCGCGTTTTATGAAAAACAAATTAATCAATTGCCTTGTTTCGGGTATTGTTGCCAGCATATTGACGGCATGTACCAATCTTAATGTCGATGTGGAATCACAATATACACGCTATCCCAATACCGATATTGCACAGGAAGCAGAGCTTGCCGATGTATATTATCACCTGCGAACCACGTGGGGTTGTCATTATATGGAAGCACAGGCATTGTCTTCTGATGAGTGGGTAGGGCTTAGTTTCTCGGGCGATTATTATGATTCGGGAACATTTTCACATCCTACCTTGCACAACTTTAACTATACCGACCAGAGCCTTAACTGGTTTAACGATGTTTCGGCAGGCATTACAAAGGCTAACCTTGCCATTGCCGACCTGAAGCAAAAACAAGCCCGGCCCGACCGCATTGCATCAGCACGTGCCATGCGTGCTTTCTTTCATTGGATACTAATGGATAGTTTTGGTGACGTCCCTATACTTGAAGGAGTGCCCTCCGACACCACAGAGGTAATCCGACAAAAGCGTGCCGACGTTGCCCGCTTTATTGAACGTGAACTGCTCGACATCATACCACAGTTGCCCGCAGACAATAATGCCTCTACCTATGGTAAGCCAACGCGGTGGATGGCTGAAGCCCTGCTGGTTAAATTGTATCTGAATTGGGCTGTCTATACAGCACCCGATGTAACGCAATACGATGCTGCGACGGCAGTAAATGAAAAGCTTAACGATGTGGTTACCCACTGCGATAACATCATTAACAGCGGTTTGTTCAGTCTTTCTGAAGGTGCCCGGGGCTATCGTTCGAAGTTCTGGCCCGATAATGGCCCACAAATTAAGGATTTTATCTATGCCATTCCCTATGAAACCACATCGGCCACGGGTATGCTTTACGGCCGACCGCGTACGTGGCGGCAGGCTGTAAACGATGGCTTTGGCGGGCCAGGGTATTATGGAACAAGGCTTTCGTTATCGGCAGGAGGTAATTTTTCGATGACGCCTGAGTGTGTAAGCCGTTTCTCTCTTGATGGCGACGACCGCAATGTGAATATATTAGGCGATACAGTTTATATGTTTAATCCATCCACTTGCGCCCCAACGTCTACACCTTATTTATATAAGGGTAAGCCAGTGGTGTTGAGCAAAAACATAGAACTTGATGCCAATGTGTCGGAGCGTGAGCGTCTCGACTGTGGCAAAACGGTGCGGGGATGGTCACAAGGCTACAAATCGGTGAAGTGGTTTGTGTCAGATGCCGACTACAAAAACGCGCGAAACCAGAGTAATGACGTCCCGGTTTTTCGCTTTGCAGACATTATTTTAGAGAAGGCTGAGGCGATAAGAAGAGGTGCTATGCCTACGAACGGTGATACACCACAAAGTCTTTTGAACCAGATAAGGTGCTATGTGCATACTCCTGAGCTTGATCACGAACCGTCGTTACATGAGATTTTAGAAGAGCGCGGGCGCGAATTGTTCGACGAAAACTGGCGCAGGAACGATATGATACGCTTTGGAGTCTTCGAGAACGAGTATGGATTCCATCGCCGTAATTTCCCAACAGCGCGCTTTGATAAGGAGTGTCGCGTATTCCCGATTCCCAAATCAACGCTCGATCAAAATGTCAGCTGGAAGCAAAATGAGGGATATTAGAATACTTTTATGAAGGATAAGCGTACGGGCAGGCGCTTTTTCTATATCAATACGCATCTTGACCATATCGGCGTTCAGGCACGTATTAACGGTTTGCAGCTTGTTGTTGATACCATATCACGTTTAAATAAAGATAACAGCCCGTTCATTTTAACAGGCGATTTCAACGTGACGTCCGCAGATTCGTGCCTGAATAATGTACGCAAACAAATGGAAGATGCACGACAAACAGCCATAAAAAACGATATTTGTACAACGTATCAGGCTTACAGTGCTGTCGATGATGAACCTGTCGACTATGTATTTTATAAGGGTTTTACATCGTGTTCACTTTTCGAAGTTATATCAAAACGGTGTGCTGGTGTGAAATATATCTCCAACTATTATTCGGTTAAGGCTGTACTCAACTATTCATAAAGGTGTATCATATAGCGTAACAGGCGCACCCATTTGGGTGCACCTGTTTTATTTTATGTTTTATAAATAAGATTCGGTCAGGAAGAAAGTTATTGCTTTCTTATCGTTTCCTGAATTTCTGATTAGCTGTATGCTTATCTTCTTTTTGAGAAAATGCGGAGCAAATACAAGAAGAGGTTGATGAAGTCGAGATATAAAGTGAGTGCGCCAAGCAAGGCAAACTTCTGCGCTTCTTCCCCAGCATCGGGCATTTCAGTTAGTATTCGTTTAATCTTCTGGCTGTCCCATGCGGTCAATCCTACGAAAACGCCTACACCGATATAGCTTAAAATATAATCGAACATGGGGTTTTGCATAAACAAGTTAACCACCGTTGCAATAATTAAACCTAAAAGAGCCATGTAAAGCATGTGGCCCATTGCTGACAAATCTTTCTTTGTGGTATAGCCAAAAAAGGCCATTGCACCAAACGTTCCTGCAGTAATGAAGAATACTTGCCCTATGGTCGTGATGTCATAAACCAGAAAAATGGCCGACAATGTAACACCGTTCAGTGCTGCATACAGCGTAAAGAGTGTTGTTGCCGTACTTAATGACAAGGTGTCGATGCGGGCAGAGATATACCATACTAATGCCAACTCGGCAAAAATTAATCCATAAAAAGTAAACCTGCCTGAGAAAATCAGTGTAACTAACGATGGACTTGCTGCTACACCATAGGCACAAATGCCGGTAATTACGAGAGCCATAGCCATCCATGTGTACACTTTTCGCATGAGAACAGGCATGGATTGTGTTCTAAATTTTTCTAATTCGCTTACATTCATAGTGGTAATTATTATGTGTTTTATATTTTGTTTTACAATAAGTATGCCATTCTTCTTTGGACATAATATCATGGCTTAGTAGCCTTTGTTTCCTAATGGCATTGCTCTGTGAACACCACAGCTTTGTTATTCAACAATAACTTTCCGGGCTTTGTTATCTTTTGTCCGTATGATATTAATGCCCTTTTGCAGGCTTTTTGTAGGCAAACCGTCTATGGTATAATAGCTGATATTGCGTTTTGGCTGCATATCTTCAACTTTCTGACTATTGATTCCTGTACCCTTTAGCGGACGAATATTAACCGTCATCGACCTCCCGTAACGGTAACGAATCTTGTTAAGGTCGTAAAAACCGTCGCCGCCGCCCAGACCGTATACCACATGGAAGCGTCCTTCCTTGTCGTAACCGTCAACAACAAAACTGTGGGCTCCATAGCTTTCCGTCACACCGCCATAAATAACAGGGCGTCCTTCCGACAGCTGTTCGTAAAGTGTGCAGAACCATAAGCTGTCAGAGCACTCGTCAAAACCACCCATATATTTGATGGAAGGGTCGTAACCAAAGTGATTTACCATGGCATTGGCCACGTCCATATCAAATGCTCCGCTTTCAAACTCGCTGTATTGCATCTGTACTGCTGCCCCACAGTCGGCCATTAATCGGGCCACAGCCTCTTTCTCATCAGCCGTACGGTGGTCAGAAATGGTATAACTGTCTTTTATTAAATTCCACTGATAGGTACTCTTGCTAAAGTCAACCTCAACGTTGTGTTGTTGTCCGTCGTCGCCTCTATACCAATAATTCACGTTTCCTTTACCCTTATCAGGGTATTGATAGAACCTCATCACTTGTGCCATAGCCGTTGCAACGCACCCTGTAAGACAATGGTTGCTCGACGATGGTGCCACAGGGCAATTGTTATTATAGGGCGAACCTTGTTCCCATCGGGTTGTAAGCAGGGGCTTTACTTCTGTCTTGATGTTGGGAAGCAACGATAAATACCATTTCCTGGCTATTGGTTCTTCGCTCCATGCCGAAGTGGCCATAGCAAGAAAAACCACAAAAAAGAACAGAATTTTTCTCATAAATATAAACTTATCCATCATTTGCGTGCAAATGTAGGCAAAAAAACTGAATGCAAAATGGTTTTTGTGCAGGAAAGATGAGCACATGATATATATAACTAAACTATATATTTTGCTGCAAAGTATGAAATAATTACCTTTGCAATATATACATATCATATATTGATAACCTTTTAATATATCAACTTTAACATATTTGGCTTATGAAAAAACTTCTTGTTTTTTTCTTTCTTTCTCTCGTTTCTGCGATGGCTTATGCCGCAACACCGCTTCAGGTTACCACACTAAGACTTTCGAATGGTTTTACCGTGTGGCTGAATGAAGACCATACTCAGCCTAAGGTTTACGGCGCAGTGGTGGTGAAAGCCGGCGCAAAAGACTGTCCTAACACGGGTATTGCTCATTATTTTGAACACATATTGTTTAAAGGTACCGACAAGATAGGTACGGTAAACTATGCTAAAGAGCGCCCCTGGCTTGACAGTATCTCGGCTCAGTACGACCTTTTGGCGCGCACTTCTGACCCTGCTGCCCGCACCCTTATACAGCAGCATATCAACAAACTCTCCATAAAGGCTGCCGATTATGCCATTCCCAACGAGTTCGAAAATCTGATAACTACCTATGGTGGCACTGGTTTGAACGCCTATACTTCCTTTGATGAGACTGTCTATCATAATGTTTTTGCTCCACAATACATTGCACAGTGGTGTGAACTGAACAGTGAACGCCTGGTAAGTCCGGTATTTCGTCTTTTCCAGGGCGAGCTTGAAACGGTATATGAAGAGAAGAATATGCAGGCCGATAACATGATATTGCAAGCTGCTACTGTTGCACAGGCAAGAGGATTTGCCGGCACACCCTATGCGTGGCCGGTGATAGGGTCGACCGAAAACCTCAAAAATCCGCGCCTTTCGGAGATGCAGAAATTCTACGATTCTTATTATGTGGCTGGAAATATGGGTCTGATTCTGTCGGGCGATATTCAAGTAGATTCTCTTCGTCCTTTGCTTGAGCGCACATTTGGACGTATTAAAGCTGGTCAGGCTCCAACGTCGGTGCAGTCGGTTTTGCCCAATTTCCGAGGTACATCCCCCTTAAAACTAAAACTCCCCATTCCTATTATAAAAGCCGAAGGCTATGCCTTTAAAGGGCCTGATGAACATAATGCCGACTACATGCCGCTGCAAGTGATGTTGGCAATGCTTAATAACAACGCGCAGGCCGGCCTGTTAGACTCGCTTACAAATGCTCATCTCATGATGGCTGTACAAAGTATTTCGTTTGATTTAAAAGACTTTTCAGCTTTCGGTTTCGGCTTTGTCCCGCAAATTCCATTTGGTTCAAAGCGTAAGGCTGCACGCTTATGCTGGCAGCAAATAAACCGTTTGCGTACGGGAAACTTCCCGGATGAAATGCTGGCTTCGGCCAAATTGTCGCTTCGTCGCAACTTTGAGCGCGAACTTGAAAGTATAAATGAGCGCAGCTCGATGATGATAGACGCCTTCTCGCACGACCTGACGTGGAGCGAAATATTGCAGCGAGGCAGACAGCTCGAAGCAGTAACGCGTAACGATATTATGCGTGTAGCCCGTCGTTATATCAATGACGATTCGCTTAAATTGGTGAAAACTTATGGTTCTTATCCCAAGGAGCGTGTTACACAACCGGGTTATCAGGCTGTAAAACCTAAAAATTCGGGTCAGCGTTCGGCTTATGCCGACTCGCTTGCGCGTATTCCTTTTGCGAAGGTTGAACCGCGATTAGTTGATTTTAAGCGCGATGCTACCTGCCGGCAGCTACGTCCTCTTGTCAACCTTTACACGGTAAAGAACCCTCAAAACGATGTGTTTACCCTGCAACTGATATACCGTCGCGGTACGAGAAGCGACAAACGGCTTGAAGCTATGGCCGAATATCTGAACCATTTAGGAACTGACAGCCTGAAACGCAGCCAGTTTGTACGCGCCCTTTACAATATAGGTGCATCAATTAATACAAGCAGTGACAGCCATACGGTGACGGTAACTCTTACAGGTTTCGACCATCTTATGCAGCCTGCCATGGCTGTTCTGCATAACTTCCTTACCAGTCCCAGGGCTAACAAGCGTGCATTCAGTAACCTTGTACAGGACTGTAGTATGGAGGAAAAAACGTTTTTTAAGGAAAATAGCAGTATAGCCGATGCCCTGTTGGGGCGTGTAGCCAATGGCGACAGCTCGTCGTACCTTTGCCGTATGACCGCCGGAGAGTTGAAAAAACAAAGCGGTGAAGCGCTGGTAGCACTTTTCAAAGAGGTACAGCGCAGCCAGTTGGACATTGTTTATACAGGTCAGCTGGCCGACAGCGTGGTTGAAACAATGGTACATAGCTATGTACCCGTTGGACAGGTTAGTCGTCCATGGCGTTACATTGAGCATAAAATGCTTACCTATAACGAGCCATTGGTTTATGTTTTCAATAATCCAAAGGCTCGCCAAACGATTATAAGTACATACCAAAGTGTACCAGCAATGCGTACGCCTGCTGAACGATCGCGTTTTAAAATGTGGGCCAACTACTTTGGTGGAGGCATGTCTTCCGTTCTCTTTCAGGACATAAGGGAGTTCCGTGCCCTCGCATATTCGGCCCAAGGACGTACATGGCTTACCGACTTAAAGCTTAATCCCGATTCGCCTTGTGCTTTTGTGACAAGTCTGGGTACACAGAGTGACAAGTCCATGCGGGCGTTGGGTGTGCTCGATTCCATTTTTACCGATATGCCTTTGCGTCCTGCAAATGTAGACGCTACACGCCAGCAAATTATCAATTCGGTTAATAACAATTATCCTTCGTTTCGCGATATGGGCAGCTTTGTAGCACGTGAACAACTGTATGGTTACACAGAAGATCCTGACAAGGACCTTGTTTCGTGGCTCCCTACGATGGGAATGGCCGATGTTTCTGCTTTCTACGGGCAGTATATCCAAAAGGCTCCGCGCGTAACGATTATTGTAGGCAATAAGGCCAATCTTGATATGAAGCAGGTATCACGACTGGGCCGTATTATAGAAGTAACAGGAAAGGATGTGTATCGCACCCGTTAGCTGAACCGTTTCTGGCAGTAAACAGGCTTTGTTTTGTCAGTATGCTGCCGGTTTTATGTTGTAAAGGTCATCGTTTGACGGCCGTCAGCAGCGTAGCTGACGGCCGTCATACATGTTGTTCGACGGCCGCCACAAGCGCTGTTGACGGCTGCCGAACAACAAATGGCAGGCAATAATCCCTGAAGGTTATGACCCTGCTTGATGTAACATACTGATGTGAAGCGGGTTGAATGCTGATAGGATGATATAAGCCGGAGGCGGATGTCGCTTACCCAAACCGAAGCAAAAGTATATTGGTAACCCTGTACCTAATAAAACAAAAGCCTGTCACAGGGTTGTGACAGGCTCTTATTTTGAACAGAACGGCAGCCGCTTTTGTGCAGCATGCTTATTTCCGGATTAGTTTTTTACCATTTGAAATGACAATTCCCTTATAATTTTTTGTAACCGGTTGCCCGGCTATGTCATAATCAATATGGGATGAGGTGTGGCGGGGCATGGCCGAAACCTCAATATTTGTGGGTGTAGCATCGTACAGACGATAAAAGTTTCCATGGTCGCCAATGATTAAATCGTTGCCCCTGAAGGCAGCCGATTCAGGTTCTTCCTTAAATCCAAGGGCCACTAAATCGATTTTCTGTACTTCCTTTCCTGTGTTAAGGTCAACGATAGCAAGTGTACCCTGGTTTTCGAAACCATGTAAATGGTAAATATAATGGCCCTTTATGGTAGCACCTTGCCCTACACCAGAGATGGTAATACGGACACGTTCTCTGACACCATTAACCGCACTGATGTTTACATTCTTAAAGGTAAGTGCAGGTATTTCTATTTTAGAGTAGCTTCGTCCATACGGGCCATTGCTGTAAATCCAAAGAAATTTGCCCGTTTCATCGACGTTGGTGGTTGTCATATTCGCGTCTTTGAAGTGGATGGTTTGTATTAATTCTACATGGTATTGTGAGCCGCTTTTTGTTATTCTGTATACATTTGTACGACACGAATCGCCACGTTGTGATACATATACCAGTGGCAGTGCATCGCCTTTCTTGTAAAAAATGCTGCTGAAATCGACAGAATTGCAGTGCACCGCCACGTCAGCAAGCTTCGTGTAAATACTGTTTTGTTTCTTGATTCTTTTGAGATTGCTGACATCTATAACGTCAATGAAGGCAAATTTATCGTAGAACCGGTAGAGGCTGTCGCCGTATACGGCCCAGTCTTGTTGTGCTCCGGCACCCCATGTGCGGCCTATGGTAGTAAGCTTTTCCAACTTGGGTGTGTTGAAAGTTTGTGCAAAGGCAATGCCTGCCCATAGCAGAAGAAGACTGGTAAGATTGATTTTGATACTAATTTTCATTTGTGTTAACCTTGAGTGTAAGGCAGTTTATATGGTTTTGTGAGGCAAAAGTATGAAAAAAACGGGATAAAATATATAGCTTTTACAACTGAATATGCTAAAAAGTCGGTCGAAGGCAGTAATTTTGCAGGCATGAACACAAAAACGAACACAATGCCGTGTATCAGCCATAACAGGCCTGTACCATTTATTTTCTTGCAGATTGCACTTTTCCTTATATTTGTTTTTTCGTCCCTTACTGTTGTGGCAGAGCCGGGAGTATCGGCTGTAAATGCACATCAGGCTCGCGAAATGTTTAATAAAATATATCAGAAAACCTTCGGTGCACAGGGCTGCAGGATGAGTTACAGCGTTAATATTATCGGCCTGTATAAGACAAATGGCACGATATGGATGAAGGGAAAGAAAGTACATTATGCCGAGCCGCGCTATTGTTCGTGGAGTGACGGAGTTCGCCTTTACCGCGTAGACCTGAAGAAACGTACCGTAGAACTTCATAATGCAGCATCGCCAAATCGCGACAAATACATGTCGAGGTTTACCTTTGACATCAATATGTTTGATTATAGCTGGAACAACAGTCCGGAAGGTATTGTGATAAACCTCGATGCTAAGGACGGTGCGAAGGGTATTAAACATGCTCGTATTATCCTCGATAACGCCACACATGCTCCCAAAAGCCTCAAACTGAAGGTGGCTTTCTTCTGGACAACGGTTAAGATAACGGGGTATCAGTCGGGCGACATCAATGATAACGTGTTTGTTTACCCCGCAGCAAAATATAAGATGTTTGAATTTACGAACATGTGGCCCGATTAAATGGGGGCGAACTGTCGGGCATTTGTCTTTGCGAATAATGGTATGTTGCAAAAGTCCGGCGTTATAATCTGTTTACTTCTTCGATAACTTTATTGGAAGATTTGGCTTCTCGTTTTCCCCAATGATAGCTGATTCGTAGCAGCAATTTGCGGCTTTCGCCATATCCCCACGACGAAAGAGACAGGTTTTCCTTGTTTCCATAGCTGTCCCATCGCTCGGAATGTAAGACGTCTGTCATGGTAAGCGACAGCCGAAGACGCTTGTCAAGCCAAGAGCGGCTTACGCTGACATCAATACTTCCCGTTGATTTGGCCACCTCATAATTGTCCCCTTGCCGCTTCGAAAGGAACTTTCCTGACACCTCTAATATAATAGAGAGGGGCAAATTAAGGTTATTGCTCATCGCAAACATGCATGACGGACGTTTGTATTGCTGTTTGTAGTGCTCGTAGTTCAGCTTGTTTGTAAAATAATATGCACCGGCATTAGCCGTAATTTCCCACCATGAAGCGAGTCTTCCTGAATATAAAGCCTCGGCTCCTATTTGCTGTTGCTGTCCTAAGTTTTTAGCAGTCATGATGGTTCGGTTTGCTCCGTATACGTCGGTAATGGCACTGAAGTAATGGCTTAATTTGCTATAAAAAATATTTACAGACAGTTTTCTTCCGGCATAACTTAAGGAAACCTTATCTATTATTTGCGGCTTGAGGAAGGGATTACCTTTCCAATAAGTCAGTTCGTCGAGCAAATACTCAAACGGATTAAGGTCTTCGTATCTGGGCTTATCTTGCCGTTGGCTATATTGTACGGAAAATTTATGATGTTCATTCAATGTATACGATATGGAAAAATTGGGAAAAATCCGGACTTTCCTGTCGCTGTTTTCCTCTCTCCTGCCGCTTGTGTAGGGTGAAAGCAGCCCTTTTGTCTTCATGTATTCAATACGCAACCCGCTACTGGCCGACCATTTTCCCCCACTATACGTATATTGAGCATAGGCCTCTACATTGTTTTCGTTGTATCTGAACTGGTTAGAGCGGTCAGCATCAAGTAAGCCGTTGCGGTTGAAAAGGAAGTTATTGTCACTTTTTATGAACGAAATTTTGGCACCTGTCAGTAGTTCGCTTTGTTTGTTTGGGATATATTGATAATCAGTCAATGCAGCAAAGATGTCAATATTCTTCTTGGGTTCTGAATAGAAATAATCAGTTTTCTGAAGCATTCCTGTTGCCGTGAAGTAACGATTGGGCTGTTCGTTGTGCGCGGTGCCGTCAAAATGGGTCCAGTCTGCAATAACCGACAATGAATGTTTCTTGCAGGGTTGGTAATGATAACTTACATTATTGTTGTATTGTAAGTTACTTTGCTTTACATAATTATTTTGTGCTTGTAAAATGTTTATCAGCTTATTTGCACCTTTGTAGAGCAGCGTCAGCGTGTTTGTGTTTCCAGGTCCTGCCAGCAAAACGGCAGAACTGTTGAGCGATAAGGTATGTTTTTCGGTCGGTGTCCACACAAAACCGATTTCTCCGGTATAAGAATTGCGCTTGTCTTTATCGGTAGTTTCAGAAACGCTCCTGTTGTTATCCTGCATTTTTTCGTTTCCATAGCGCATGGAGTAGTGTCCAATCTGGTGGCTGTAATTCAGCGAAAGCTGCCACTTTTCGGTATTATATGAAACCGACAAGTCTGAATTTGTCTTCAAATTCTCCCAATAGGACAGACCGTGCGAGGTTGAAATGAAAAAACCTGACATCGGAGAAGTCTTGGTGATAATATTGATTATACCGCCGGTTCCATTGGTATCGTATTGCGCGTTGGGGTTGGAGGAAATTTCAATACGCTCTATTCTGCCGGAGTTAAGGGTACGGAGATAAGTGTTTAATTCACTATCTTGTAAGGAAATCTTCCTATTGTTGATGTAAATAGCGGCTGTTCCGGATGATGATAAGGCTATTTTTCCGTGGCTGTCTACCGTAATGCCGGGTATATGCCTGAATACATCCAGTGCGTTTCCGATGTCGGTCAGATATGATTGCGCCACGTTTACGTGCAGTTTCCCATTGATTCGTTTTATCAACGGGCGCGATTTGTGCGCCGTAATCAGCACTTCTTCCGTTTCTATTGTGTCAGGAAAAAGTTGTATGTCAGTCAAAACGTTGTCTTTTATCAGGTTAAATTCATGTTGATATTTTTTGTAACCTAAGAAACTTATATGCAGAGAGTAGGCTCCGGCAGGAAGATTGAACGAGAAGTTTCCGACAGAATCGGTGGTATATGTTTTGACAAAAGCACTGTCTGCAGCCGCTTTCAGCACAACCACAGCCGCCTCTATTCCTTGCCTTTTCTCATCAATTACGGTGCCCCTCAGCCGGATTTGTGCATGGGCTGCGAGCTGATTTGTCATGAAAAATAGCAGAAGGAGCGTCTTTTTGTATTCCATATATCAGCTGTTGCTTTCTTGTCGTATTTGTGTCAGGATAAATAAGTAAAGGCGAAGCAGAAATGAAATGTGAACTTGTCTTATGCTGCAAATGTATGAAAAAGATTTGTATTGGTTGTGTATTACCCATAGAAATAACGCGAAAATCAGGAACCGGCTCTGTCTCCGGCTGTTTAGAGCTGGCCGGCCAGCCCTTTCATTTATTGGCATGACGATGGATTGTATCCTTATTTCTGCACTTCCGACCCCGTTGCACCGTCCACCGCACGGTGGTGATTTGCGTGGAATGTTTATGGCTTTTCGTTTTGCGGATATTAGTTTATTTCGTAAATTTGCGTAATAATTAATTTGTTATGGACGAAACGACACGCGTTGAGCAGCATATTCCTGATGTTTCGGGAATGACAACAGAAGAGGTTGATGCGCTGATAAAGGAACGGCTTAAACACAAAGAGCTTCATACGCACGGACTGGTAAAGCGTTATGGCAAGCGCACGGTGGCCGACGATGTAACCTTTAACGTAAGGCAGGGAGAGATTGTAGGCTTGCTCGGACCTAACGGTGCAGGCAAAACAACGTCGTTTTACATGACAACAGGTTTGGTTATACCCAACGAAGGACATGTGTATATTGATGATCAGGAAATAACCAATTATCCTGTTTATAAGCGTGCACGTGCAGGAATAGGGTACCTTCCGCAAGAAGCAAGTGTATTTCGTAAGCTTAGTGTGGAGGACAATATTATGGCAGTGCTCGAGATGACTGACCAAACCCGTCAGCAACAACTGGATAAATTGGAGAGCCTGATAGCTGAATTTCGCTTGCAAAAGGTAAGAAAAAATAAAGGTGATCGTCTTTCTGGTGGAGAGCGCAGACGCTGCGAGATAGCGCGTTGCCTGGCCATCGATCCGAAATTCATTATGCTTGACGAACCTTTTGCGGGCGTAGACCCTATTGCTGTTGAAGATATTCAGCATATTGTATGGCGTTTGAAGTATCGGAATATTGGTATTTTGATAACCGACCATAATGTGCAGGAAACGCTTTCCATTACTGATCGTGCCTACTTGCTTTTTGAAGGGCGTATACTTTTTCAGGGCTTGCCTGAAGAATTGTCTGAAAATAAGATTGTGCGTAAGAACTATTTGAGTGACAATTTCGTTTATCGCAAGTTTCAATCGAATGCTGACGACCAGGCTTTTGCCGCAGAAGCACGCAAAGATTTGCTCAGGGAGCTTGCTGCTCAGGAGGGTTAAAAAAACAAATTTGTTATGGCTATATTAGGTATATTCATAAGGATTAAGTAATTTTGCAGTTTGAAAATTGCGAGATTACCCCTGTGCGCAGATTAAATTAAAAACATAAAATAAAAAACAAAAGATGAAAGTTTCATTCGAAAACCCCGACAAAATTAATGGCCGTCTGACTATCACTGTCGAAGAAAACGACTATAAGGATGAGGTCGATAAAACGTTAAAGGATTATCGTAAAAAGGCAAACGTGCCTGGTTTCCGTCCTGGTCAGGTGCCCATGGGGATGATTAAGCGTCAGTTTGGTGCTTCTGTAAAGATGGATGCCATCAATAAAATTGTTGGCGAACAGATTAACAAGTACATCACTGACAACAAAATCAACATGCTTGGACAGCCTCTTGCATCAGAGGCACAGCAGCCACAGGATTTGGAAAAGGAAGGTCCTTATACCTTTATATTTGATATTGCAGTAGCTCCTGAGTTTGATATTGAACTCACCAACAAAGATAAGATTGACTATTATGACATTACTGTTGACGACGCACTGATTGATCGTCAGGTAGAAATGTTCGCATCGCGCCTGGGTAAAAACGTAGATGTTGAAGAGTATGCGGATGGAGATGTTGTAAAGGGCGACCTTCGTGAACTTGATGACAAGGGTAATACGAAAGAAAATGGCCTTACAGTTGAGGGCGCTATGGTAATGCCCGAATACATAAAAGCTGCTGCTCAGAAGAAGCTTTTCAAAGGAGCTAAGGTAGGTGACATTATAACCTTCAACCCTCGCAAGGCATATAAGGAGAGCGATGCCGAATTAGCATCACTTCTTAAGATTGAAAAAGATAAGGTTGCTGACTATGAAAGCGACTTCAGTTACCAGATAACGAGCATTCAGCGTTTCAAAAACCATGCTGTTGATCAGGAACTTTTCGATCAGACATTTGGCAAAGATCAGGTGAAGGACGAAAAAGAGTTCCGTGAAAAGATTGCAGAAGGCTTGAAGAAACAGCTCGAAAAAGAGAGCGATTACAAGTTCCTGATGGATGTACGTAAGTATGCAGAGGAGAAAGTTGGACAGTTGACCTATCCTGATGCTCTGCTGAAGCGTGTAATGAAAGAGAATAATAAGGATAAGGATCAGGAGTTCATAGACAAGAACTATGAAGCAAGCATTAAAGAACTTACCTGGAGTCTTATCCGTAACAAGCTTTCAGAAAAAGCACAGATAAAGGTTAACGACGAAGATGTACGCAATGCAGCTCGTGAAACCGCACGTATACAGTTTGCACAGTATGGAATGAACAACGTTCCTGATGAGTATGTAAACAACTACGCTGATGAGCTTTTGAAGAAACAAGACACTGTACAGCAGTTTGTTGATCGGGCTATTGACTTGAAGTTGATTGAGGCTACTAAGAAGGATGTAAAACTTAACAAAAAGAGTATATCCCTTGACGACTTCAATAAGATGATGTCAGAGTAAAAACTTTGTTTTAAGAAAAAATAGTTATCTCTTCGCAGAGGTTATCGACTTTTTTCACTATCTTTGTATAAACGTAGTGCCTTATTTTCGCCTTATTTGCGTAAAGGTATTACTAAAGATAGGTAAAAGAAAGGTCGATAGCCTCTGTTTTTTGTCTCATTTAAAAAAGGAAAGACATATTTTATGAATAACGATTTTAGAAAATTCGCCACCCGTCATTTGGGTGTAAACGGTATGGTACTTGATGATGTTACCAAACTGCAACAACAATACCTTAATCCTTATATCCTTGAAGAGCGCCAGCTGAACGTTACACAGCTGGATGTGTTTTCACGTTTAATGATGGATCGTATCATTTTCTTAGGAACTGAGGTTGACGATTATACCGCTAATGTGCTTCAGGCACAGCTGCTTTATCTCGACTCGGTAGACAATACAAAGGATATTTCAATTTATATTAATTCGCCTGGAGGTAGTGTTACTGCGGGTCTTGGCATTTATGATACCATGCAATTCATCAGCAGCAAGGTGGCTACTATATGTACAGGTATGGCAGCATCAATGGCAGCTGTGTTGCTTGTAGCAGGCGAAGAGGGTCGCCGGTCGGCTTTACCCCATAGCCGTGTGATGATACACCAGCCTCTGGGAGGCGTGCAAGGACAGGCTTCAGACATTGAAATAGAGGCGCGTGAGATACAGAAGTTTAAGAAAGAGCTTTATACAATTATATCAACCCATTCTCATCAGCCGTTTGAAAAGGTGTGGAAGGATAGCGATCGTAACTATTGGATGACTGCTGAAGAGGCCAAGGCCTATGGCATGATTGATCAGTTGTTGGTGCGCAAGAAAGATGGTCCGGTTGGTAACGAAACGACAACAAATGGCGGGGAGAAATAAAAACATGGCAAAGAAAGTATGTAGTTTCTGTGGGCGCGGCGAGAACGAAGTTCCGTTGCTCATTACGGGCGTGAACGGCTACATTTGTGCCGACTGTGCGCGTCAGGCCTACGAGATTGTGCGCTCTGCTACACGCGCTTCGGGTGGCAGAATGGACGATTTCGAAGAGGAAGAAGTGATTGAAAAGCCCATTGACACTTTCGAATGGAAGAAAGTTCCCAAGCCTAAAGATATCAAAAAATATTTAGACGAATATATCATTGGGCAAGACGAGGCTAAGCGTTTCCTGTCGGTAGCGGTCTACAACCATTACAAACGGTTGCAACAACCCATGGACGATGATGGGGTGGAGATTGAAAAAAGCAACATCATCATGGTGGGAACCACGGGAACAGGCAAGACCTTGTTGGCGCGTACCATTGCAAAATTGCTGCAAGTGCCTTTCACCATTGTCGACGCTACGGTGTTTACCGAAGCGGGTTATGTGGGCGAAGACGTGGAAAGCATCTTGAGCAGGTTGCTGCAAGTGGCCGACTATAATGTTGAAGCCGCACAACATGGCATTGTGTTTATCGACGAAATCGACAAGATTGCCCGCAAGAGTGACAATCCATCCATCACGCGTGATGTGAGCGGCGAGGGGGTTCAGCAAGGACTTTTAAAATTGCTCGAAGGTACTATGGTGAATGTTCCGCCCAAGGGTGGTCGCAAACATCCCGATCAGGACTATATTCATGTGGATACACGCAACATTCTTTTCATCTGTGGTGGTGCTTTTGATGGCATCGAACGCAAGATAGCACAGCGCATGAATACGCGCGTTGTGGGTTACAATGCAGTGCAGAATGTAGCCAAGATTGATAAAGAAAATCTTATGAAGTATGTGCAACCCACCGACCTCAAGGCCTTTGGCTTGATTCCAGAGATTATCGGTCGTTTGCCCGTGCTGACCTATTTAAACCCGTTAGACCGCGAAGCTTTGCGCCGCATCTTGGTTGAACCAAAGAATTCGATTATCAAACAGTATGTGAAGCTGTTTGAGATGGATGGTATCCGCCTGTCATTTGATGGCGATGCGCTTGATTTCATTGTCGACAAGGCGGTGGAATATAAGTTAGGTGCGCGCGGTTTGCGCTCTATTGTGGAATCGGTGATGATGGATGCGATGTTTGAGATTCCGTCTGAACGAAAGAAAAAATTCACCGTTACGTTAGACTATGCTAAGAAGCAGATGAATAAATCACATTTAAGGCAATTAGATGTAACGGCTTAATGTCGATGCGTGGGGAGATGAATATAACCATTGTCTCCACGCTTCGAATGGCAAACACCCATCAAAGGTAATGTATTTATAGAGAAACGCAGCCTATGACAACGAACGCTAATCTTACAAAGCAGTTAAAACATTATTTTGGTTTCGACCAATTTAAAGGTGATCAAGAAGCTATTATTCAGAATTTGATGGCTGGGAATGACACTTTTGTGCTCATGCCGACGGGAGGTGGCAAGAGCCTTTGCTATCAGTTGCCATCACTATTGATGGAGGGGACCGCTATTGTGGTGTCACCTTTGATTGCTTTGATGAAAAATCAGGTCGACGTGATGAACAGTTTGAGCGATGAACCTTGTTTGGCGCATTGTCTCAACTCTTCACTTACGAAGGCTGCTGTGCAGAAAGTGATGGACGATATCCGCGGTGGTCGCACCAAGCTGTTGTATGTAGCACCCGAATCTTTAACCAAGGAAGAGACTGTAGCGTTCCTGCAAACCATCAAGATTTCGTTTTATGCTGTAGACGAAGCACATTGCATCTCGGAATGGGGGCACGATTTCCGACCAGAATATCGCAACATCCGCCCCATCATCAACCGCATAGGCAATGCACCTGTCATCGCACTCACGGCAACAGCCACCGACAAAGTGCGCAGCGACATCAAGAAAAGCCTTGGCATAGCTGATGCAAAAGAGTTTCGTAGTTCGTTCAACCGTCCCAACCTTTATTATGAGGTGCGCCCCAAAACCAATGACATTGATAAGCAAATCATTAAATTCATTCGTCAAAATGCAGGCAAGAGTGGCATTATCTATTGCTTGTCGCGCAAAAAGGTAGAGGAGTTGGCCGAGATTTTGCGGGCTAACGACATCAAGGCTGCGCCCTATCATGCGGGCTTAGAGAGTGGCGTGCGTTCACAGACGCAAGACGATTTCCTCATGGAGCGGCTCGATGTCATCGTGGCTACCATTGCTTTTGGCATGGGCATCGATAAGCCCGACGTGCGCTTTGTCATCCACTATGACATCCCAAAGAGTCTCGAAGGCTACTATCAAGAGACGGGGCGTGCTGGCCGAGATGGCGGCGAAGGTCAGTGTATCGCTTTCTATGCGCAGAAAGATTTAAAGAAATTGGAGAAGTTTATGGAAGGGCGTCCTGTGGCCGAGCAAGACATTGGCCGGCAGTTGTTGCAGGAAACAGCCGCCTATGCCGAGTCTTCCGTCTGCCGACGGCGCATGCTGTTGCATTATTTTGGTGAAGAATATCCTCACGATAACTGCCACAATTGCGACAACTGTCTCCATCCTAAGGTGCAGATTGAAGCAGGGAATGCCTTGCTGATAGTCTTGCAGGCGGTGCGCGATTTGAAGGAAAAGTTCCGCCAAGAATATGTCATTGACTATGTGAAAGGGCGTGCCACCGACGACATTGTGTCACATCATCATGATGAGCTGCCTTCGTTTGGTGCAGGCGAAGACGAAGACCTCAAGCATTGGAATCCCGTCATTCGGCAGGCCATCATTGCAGGCTACCTCCATAAAGACGTTGAAAACTATGGTTTGTTGAAACTCACAGCTGCAGGAAAACGCTTTCTCAAAACGCCCACATCGTTTAAGATTGTCGAAGATGTAGAGTTTAATGGTGAATATGATGATGAGGCCGACGACCCGACCGTTGTTGCCCTTGACCCTGAGCTCTATGCCCTGCTCAAGGACTTGCGTAAGACAATGGCCGCCAAATTGGGTGTCCCGTCTTATGTGATTTTCCAAGAAGGCTCGTTAGAGCAGATGGCAACCATCTATCCTGTTACCATTGAAGAACTGCAACAGGTGCAGGGTGTAGGTGTGGGGAAGGCCAAACGCTACGGTGGTCCATTCTTAGAACTCATCGCGAAGCATTGCCGCGACAACCAAATTGAGCGTCCGGGCGAGTTGCGTGTGCGCACCGTGGCCAAGAAGAGTGCCACGAAGGTGAAGATTATCCAGAGCATCGACCGCCAATTGGCCTTGGATGACATAGCAGAAAGTTTGGGTTTGTCGTTTGAAGAATTGTTGGATGAGTTGGAAGCAATCGTGTATAGCGGCACGAAAATCAACATCGAATATTTCATCAGAGACGTCATGGACGACGAACACATCGACGACATCTACGACTATTTCACCGAGAGTGAGACCGACGATCTGCGCGTGGCTGTGCGCGAATTGGGTGGCGATTATACCGACGAAGAGATACGTCTTGTGCGCATCATGTTTATCTCTGAAATGGCCAACTGACGCCTTTCTGATTCCCTTATTTTGTTAAATCAGCAGGCACAAGCCTTGAGAATAAGCGAAGAACGTTGCTATTGTTCTTTTGGTGATTTGCAGCGCGGCGATTTGTTTTCCCGTGCTGCATGGGCATAGAGTATCCTTTCTTGAAAATTTAAATTGCAAGCTATTTGAAAAAAAACAACGATCTGTTGCGTTTTATATTGTTTTCCTATTAACTTTGTGGGGTCTTTTAGCCACATTTGATAGAAGAAGTTTAATGTTTCCTTTACCAATTGGCCTATTTTAATATGCTAACACAACATCAACATGCAAAAAATGCTTCTCCTTTTCGTCCTCTTCATGGTGCAGACTGTGCACGGACAAACCCTGTCGGGCAC
>ERZ773051.640-NODE-640-length-22712-cov-6.662797_pt1 | contig 22712 bp, 15 predicted proteins | sample MGYA00580631_ERZ773051 | MGnify/ENA primary metagenome ERZ773051 (study PRJEB29015, sample SAMEA2738137) | human oral metagenome | biome: human oral; feature: human-associated habitat; material: saliva | place: China | collected 2204 ... | reverse complement strand
CAAACTCAGCCAAAACCCACAAGTCGTGGCCGAACTATTTATCGCCTGGAGAGACCTAACGAGATAACGATTAGTTAGGTGGTGAAAGTAGGGTTAAGAGGGGAGAGAAAAGGAGGACATATAGGGAGAAAATATAATAGAGAAGACAAAAAAATAAGGTGATCATAAATACACTTAAAAGGTTTTCACTCTTATACAGAGCTATCTTGTTATGAGATAGCTCTGTTTTCATATGTTTTTCATTTCTATTGATGCTGTGCTATAATAGACCTAGATTTAACCCTTGAAAAAACTAAATCTGCGCCGTTGTGATAGTGGCGTGGTTTATAGATGTTATTTTACTGTACTAAAGTACTTGTTGGACTTGATTGTAAAAAATAATTCCCCTTAAGGGATGAATCTTTTATCTTAAAACTCATATGATGAAAAAAAACTAGCCCATATATTCTTTTTAGTGAATATATGGTTTTTGTATAAATAGAATATTTTTCTATTGGTTCTATCGAAAAGTGAATATATAATGAAGAGTGTGGAAATGGAACTTTTATTTAAAAGCCAGCTATCAAAATATTAATTAATCAAAGGAGTAAGGTTTTGTGTTGTAATTGAGCAATATAGGGGAATATTATGGATTACTGTTCAGCCTTAGAAGTTTTTAGAATTAAAACAAATAGTTTTATTTCTATTCTCAAATCAGATATTGATTATAAGCGTACTACATCATTACATGGGATGTGTGTGATTATGACTAATAAAGCGAAAGGTAAAGTTACGTTTAGAATTAACAATTTAGTATTAGATTATCGTGAGGGTAATTTATATTTTGGTTCCTATAAGGAAGAATTTGTTAATAGACCTTATATATTACAATTAGTAATTCGTACATTACATCAAATGTGGCATGATGAGGAGTTCATACAGTCTAACCAAGATATACATGATTGTATGGGGGATATGATTGATGCCTTTTTATATTTACAGGGATGGTTAGAGAGTGTTGCCTGTGGTGATATTACTTTTGATTCATCATGGATCTCTTGCTCTTCTAATAAGAAAATTAATTCTAGTGATGCTTATTCTGATAACTATGATGAGAGTCGACAGTTTTGGGAAGAGTATTACGAGTATAATCCTAATGATATTTGATGTTTAAAATGATTATTGGGAAGTTGTTATTTGATTATGACAATATAAAGTCTATGATTTATGTGACACCAGAGGGTAATCTATATGAGCTAGGACCTTATATGACAATACATAGAAACTGTGGTGTATTTTGTTGAGTTAATTATGAAAGTATTTTACTCAATCTGGACAAGTGGGATTGTGTACACAGATGGATGAGGAGTTTTAATGTAATCGACCATCTATGTTTATGTGAATGGGTGGAGCAACGATTCTTAGCCGGATGATTAACTAAATAGATTAATGAGAACTTAGAAAATCATTTATCACCAGTATTTACCTATGTTTACCGGCATTTTTAATCCAATGGGAGGTCAATCTGACCGTTTATGGTATGCGCCAAAGGGTGCGAGATAGCAGAGGAACAAGGTGACGATGAGGTCTGCACTTCTCTTACTTTAGAAAAGTGAAGGTAAAACAACGGTAATCTGATTAATCGTTATGGTTCTACTGATTTAAGCATTAACAAATAAGGAAAGCCCTCTATTTAGAGGGCTCTTTTTGTATGTAAAATATTTAGTTGTTTCATTGTTTTGATTATGAAGATAAGATGATAGAATAGGAATATATATTATAGTATACGTATATGTGGGGTAGTATGTTAACAATCGCATTGAATGAATATGGGGACTTTCACCATTTAGGGCAGAAGGAAAATAGTTTAAAACACATCCATTTTATTACTGGCATTGTGTATGATGATCAAGGTAGTGAGCAGGATTTGCGTAATGAGCAGATTCGTTTAGATCGTTTCTTTAGGGGTGTAGCAGAGGCCTCAAATAGTGATTATCCACAGGGGTTCTTTGGTGATACTAAAGTGGACGATGTGGAGAGGGCTGTTAAAACAAGGGATAGCCTTCAAAATCAATCACAGATAAAAAGAAATATGAAACGTTATCGGGATGCACTCGATTCTGCCTTACCAGAGTTTTTGGCTGATGGCACGTATAAAGGGCGAAATCTGGTGGAGATGCCACGTGTTGGTCATTATGCTATTACGCTTATGTTAAAAAGTGAAGCGGGGAAAACACAGTTCTTACAGCCTTATATGAGTGAGCTGTTACATGATGGTGTAGCAAGTAATTTGTATTGGCATATGGCAGATAGTTTAGTGTCTCGCCTTGTACTATCTAATCCATTTGCGTTACATAACAATCGTGTTCAGTTACATTTAGCATCGCAATTGGTAGATGTTAAAGAAACCGAATATGAGCGTTTGGCAGAATATCGTCGTTTGGGATATAAGCCGTACAACTTTCAGAATGAGCAATTAAAAAAAGAGGGGATTGTCACTTATCAAGTGGGGAATGATTTTACTTATCGTGCTGCCTTAGATCGACGTATGGTAGAGTTTAATCGCTCCGATTTAGAGATAGTGCAATTAAAGTCTGTTTCTATTCAGTATGACGATGATAGTCCAGAGACGACAGCTAATTTTGCATTCCTATACTTAGCTGGCCATATTTGTGGTAATTTTCTTTATTACGGAGCTGAACGAGATACAAAAGATATATTTAAATTCAATACTCTTGTGGATTTTGCCAATCAAATCAATCCTAAATATCATAACTATATGTTTGTGTATGATGATATCGATGCTTATTTTGAACAGGCTATGAAAGCATATCAAAATGAGGATTATTATGGTGCGTTGTGTCATGTATATGATGCAAAATGTTGTGATAGCAAGTTTAAATCCTATTATGAAACGCATTGGTTCCACTTTGTAGAGGAGCTCATTCATAGCGCAGATAATAGACAGGCTATAGAACGAGCAGTTCAGTCGTTTATGAATTATGCTGATCAGAGTCGTCTGGATGAAGGTAAATTACATTATTTATACCAACAGCTTGAGTATATCTTAGAAGATATCAAGGATATGTCCTGCGTAGATAAAGAATTAGTCTATGCCTTTTATGATGGTGGTATGACAGCCTTTAATCATCTTGGTGAAAGCGATTTAGCTGTAGATTGCTTCCACAAATGTCAGGCGTTGACTCATACGGTATCCCTTGAAACGTATATGCAGACCGTTCGCCGTCGCATTGTTGCAAAAATAGATGGCTATGACTATGAAGAGGCTTTAGAGCTTGCTAAGTACGTTGTTGATGTAGAGGAAAAAATTCAAGCTATACGCGCTCCATTACAGATGGGAAGACGGGCTATCAGTTTAGGACAGTCCTACAGTCAACTTGGCCAGGTATATGCTTATATGGAGCGACTTGAGGCAGAGTCTTATTTCTTACAAGCTATAGATATTTTTGAAGTGGATACAGATGATTATTATCGAACAGTGTCCTATTTGTTGCATTACTACATTGATGCAAATCAGCAAGATGCTTATAAACAATGGGCACCTAAATATTTTGGTGGTCAACGTAACATCGAAGATCAGTTAAGATTTTTGATGAATATGACTGGTGATGAAAAAATAGTTCAACACGAAAGCTATGCTTTATATGTATATATCAAGGCTTTGTACCAATTTTATAGGGCTGAAATGAGTAATGAACTGATGGAGAGACTTATTAAGTTAGGCCGTACAGTAGGGGCTACATTGAACACAGCGCCTAAAGGTCATCCGTGGGAATTAATATTTACATATCTTGCATTGCTAGCCTATGAAAAGGGGTATAAGGTAGACGCAGAATACTTTAGATCTTGTATAGGACGCTCTGTTGTGAACGCAGGTCAAGCGATTAGTAATATCATGATTTATGGTGAGTTAAGATTTGTACAATGTAAAGGAAATCAAGCTAACTATGATAAACTCCATAAACAGCTGAGTGAAGCGGTTGGAGATGTGGAAAAAAACATGACCTATATGTTTAGATAATCAGTATATGGGTAAGGGAAGAATAGTATGATTACAATTGCATTAGATGAAAATGGGGATTTTGAAGGATTTATAGCCTCTGGGAATAAGGAGCCTCTCTTTATAGCTGGTATTGTATATGATGATAAAGGTCATGATAATGATGCATGGAATGAAAAGTTACGATTAGATGATTACTTCCGTGCTGTTGCTAAAACAGTTGAATGTAAGTATCCAGCAGACTTACATGTTAATAAATCTAATACCAATGGTTATAATGTTAAACTGATGAAAACAGAGTTACAAGAATCCTTGCCAGAGTTTTTTCAACAAGGTACTTACAAAGGGAAGTCAATTGGTAAATATAAGAGATATGGTCAATATCGTATTGTTATGATGCTTAAAAGCGGAACTGGTAAGACTATATTGAATCACAAGTCCACTAGCATGCTTGTTAATGATGAATACGCTAGTAATTTATATATGAATATGGCGTATTCTACGGTGTCACGCCTAGTTTTTCACAATCCTTTTGATTTGCATATATCTAAAGTTAAATTTGATTTGGCTACACGGTTGGTTCCTGTTAAAGCTAGTGATACTGAGCTCTGTAAGAAATATATAAACTTAGGTTATAAGGATTTTGATTTTAAGAACAGTACACCAGAGCAAAATAAAAATAACGATACACGTTTTTTCCAGGTCGCGAACGACTATAATTACCGTGCTGCTTTAGATCGTAAATTATTAGAGACTAATCGCTTAGATTTAGAAATTGAGGATTTCTCAGTACGCTCAATTTACTATAATGCTGACGAATCTGAATCTAAAAGATATGCGTTCCTATATTTAGCAGATACGATATGTGCAATTTTGAATCATAATAAAACTGGTGAAAATCCTTTGGCTTGGCATCAATCTTTTGTTGAGCAGGCTACTCGACTTAATGGCTCTAGCCAAAATCTTATATTCACATATGATGATATTGATATGGCTTATGAAAAAGCTGTTAAGGCGTACCAAGAAAAAGACTATTTTAAAGTGTTATCTACACTTTTTGCAACAAAACAAAGTCGTAGTGATTTTAAAGACTATTATTGGGAGCAATGGTTTCCGAAAATCGAGAAATGGATCTCAGAAGCCACAGATGTTGAGGCGTTAGAGGAAGCCATTCGCCAGTTTGCTAAGTATGCGAACTCTAATCTATTGAAGCAGGATGAACTGGTTTATTTATATAATCATTTAGAACCATTAGTAGCAAGTCTAGAAAAATCTGAAGCTAGTAAATATGCATTTTATGATGCGGGGATTACAGCCTATAACCATATTGGGGACAGCTTAATGGCTGAACGATGTTTTGAAATTGCGAAAGGATTTGCTAAATATTGTCATGTAGAGGACTATTTGCTAACGCTCAAACGCCGAGTGGTTATGCTCAATGATCAATATCGTTATGAAGAGGCACTTTCACTAGCAAAAGAAATTCTTGAATATGAAGATGAACTAGCATCTTTGCGTCAATTATTAGTTGAGTCTGATGATATAGTTAGCATTAGTAAAGGCCGTGCATTAAGCCAGTGTGGTCAAGTCTATGCTTATTTACAAGATACTCACGCTGAGGAGTGTTTTGAACAAGCATTGGCTCAATTTGATGAAAAATCAATCGATTATAACATTACACTATCTTATTTGCTTCATCACTACATTGATATGAATAACCGTGATGGATATGAAAAATATGCATCCCAGTATTTTGGCGGACATGACAATGTATGGGAGCAATTTAGCTATTTGAGGGATATGACAGAAGCGGATCAAAAGTTACAATCCTTTAAATTTGCGTTCTATGTGTATATTAAGGCATTGTATAGATTTTATGTAGATGAGTTGAACTCGGAAAAGCGCCGCAATCTATTAAGCTGGATACAAAACTTACATAAAGGCAATAAAGCTGAACATGTGAATGGTCATCCATGGGAACTTATTTATAAGTACTTTGCACTATTGGCTGTTAAATTCAATAAAAATGAATTAGCTGCAGAATTTATACAATTAACTCAAACTATTGTACAAGAACGAGCTGCAGCTATTGATAATATCATCTATGGTGGATTGATAGAATACTATAATATGATCGGAAAAAAAGAGTTGGCTGTGGATAATAAAAATAAGTTTACCAATCAAAGACTTAAAGAATCATATGAGATGTTGCTAGTCTATATGTTTATATAAGCTTTTTAATATATATAATAAAAGGTAAATAAAGAATATGAAATCAGAATCGTGTATTTTTTGTAACTCAAAAGATAATCTAACAATTGAACATATAATTCCAGAGTCTATATCTAAAAAAAAAGAGCACTTGGTTATCCACTTTGTGTGTAAAGATTGTAATAATAAATTAGGTGCGTATGTAGACAGCCCAATTATTAGCGATAAAATGATAAGTTTACACAGAACCTTATATGACCTGAAGGGGAAAAAGAATAAAATTCCTTCTATAAAATTTAAGTCGAATAGTAACACAATTATTCTAAAAGACGATTTAAGCATAATAGAGAATGGAAAAAATTCAGAATCAAAATATAGGGGAGCTAATAGTAAAAGAAAAGCAAGTTTTATTAAAGCGTATATTAGTAACGCAAATAAGGGCATAAAGTTGCTTGTAGAACCTATGACTGAGATTTTAGTTGATTATAAGATCGATAGTGAGAGGTTTAAGTTGTTTGCTTTAAAGGTTGCTTACGAAGTAGTTTTTAAAAATTTAGGCGAGCATATTGATAAGAACGAGGAGATATTTATTAAGATTCAAAATATTTTGATGCAAGCGATAGGAGGAGAGTTTAACAAGAAAATTCCCGAGCTTAATGTAGTAGGTCCTTTATTTAACGAGTTCTCTTGTTTGGTTTGGTTAAGTGATTTATTACAAAAGCATATTGTATATACAGTTATTACAAAAAATGGGCAAGTTATAGTAAATATATGTCTATTTGGTCTAATGGCATTGGCATTCTCTATAATTGTGCTAGAACATTATAAGGGCGTAACTTGTAAATATATTGATTTAGTTAGTTATGGAGATAGTCCATTGCCGTAGGGTTTCTAAGAATTGCTAATAATTAATAGTGTTGTTGGGAGGGTTTTATGGAAAGGAATCAATGGTTAATTGATTTATATGAAGATGAATCTCTTTGGGTTGACGAGAATACTATCTGTTTACCGCCAATAATAAAAGACGAATATGTTCAATTAAAACGACTGTTTAAGGATGGCAAAACGATAGGTGCTATTTTTGAACTGAAAGATATATTAGAGTTATCTATTAAGCTACCTGTTATTTTTTTTATGGCTACCACATTACAAAATGGAAAGGTGGCTAGTGAATATTCGGATCCATTTAAAATTTTATTATCTGGTCCTTTATCAACAGGTCATTGGTTAATGATTGCAAAAAAATTATATAAAATGACTGAATCAAATTTAATTTTTGATAGTTTATTAAAGTCTATAATTGATGATTTTTCTACTAATAACATTAAAAATGGATCATTTAATATTGCAGAATGGAGAAATCGTAGAATCGGTCATGGTGCGTTCACAGAACATTTTGATGAAAAGTTTAAAGAAGAAGTAAAGGCACTTTTAAAGCTTTTAAAACGACATCTTCATGATAACAGTGATTTATTTGATAAAATACATATATCTCTTGATACTAAGGATGCTTTAATAGATATAAATAATAGTGAAAACCTTCCTGATGAAGGCGAAATTCTTATTAATATGGGAGACGGAATTATATCGCTTAGTCCATTTATAATAAGATTAAATGGGAAGTTTTTTATTTATGACTCTTTTATTGGTAATGGTAAGGTGGGCTATTTAGACTATCAAAGTGCAGATAAAATAAAATTATTGGTTAAAGAGATAAATAATATTCATGCTGACTTATGCCATATAGAAAAAGTTGATATAAAAGGTAGTAGATCTGATTTGATTTTTGAGGAAGATGAGTATAATTATTTGTCCTCTAATATTAAAGACTTAGTGAAACCAACATATTTACTAGATAAAGTTAAATATTGGATTGAGCATTATACTAAAGGTGTTTTTTGTTTGCGAATGGATGCAGGAATGGGGAAAAGTACTTTTGTAAAAATGCTAGATCCCTTATTAAAAGAGCAATTAAAGACTAGTCCAATTAAACTACCTGAGGTTAGTGTGCGTTGTTTTTATATTAATAACTCATATTCTTCAGAACTTACATTTTTTAAAGATAGTATAAAACGTGTTTTTCTTCAAACTGATAATGGAAGAGTTTTAAGGGGACATGATACTTCTTTTGCAAATAAAAAAGAATTTGCTGAATTTTTGAACTATTTTGGGCGAGAGTATGAGGCGCTTAGTATTGCAGGGCATGATCTTGGAAGTAAGGTTCTGTTGTTTGTAGATGCTATAGATGAATCATTTCAAGAGGGTCGGTCTGATATTTTAGATATTATACCTTCTCCAGATATGTTGAGTGATAATATTTATATCATTATTACATCAAGAACTAATAAAAATCTTGATTATTTGATAAGAAAAAATCTTGATAATGTAGTATTTTCTGATATATATATAGTTGAAGCAGATGATAATAATAATAGGAAGTTAATTAATCAGTATATGCAGCAATATTTGTCTTATATACATATTAATAATAAGTCCTATATGGAATCCGCACTAGGGAATACCTTCCTTGAAGCGAATATAATCAAATATATCCCTGACGAGTTAAAACGTTATATTGTGCTTTCAGAGGATGATTTGTTTAGACTGTTTTTTGATAAGATTGGCTTTTTCTATTCAGAGAAATATTATATAAAAATCAAGAATATATTAGCGTTATTAGCGTTAAGTGAGATTCCTCTTTCTGTTAATCAAATTTTAGATGCTCTTGATAATAGTATCGAACATTTTCAACTGTTATGTATTATAAATGATTTATCACCAGTTTTAATCAAACATATATCTGGTGAATCTGTAAAATATACTATTAATCATCTACAGATTAAAAAATTTATCATAACTCATTTTTCTTATGAAATAGAAATTTTATTAATGAATTTTCTTAATCAGATAATTGACAAGTATGTAGAAAAAGCAAAATTTAATACTTTTGATTTTATTAGATTTTTATTAGTATTTAAGTATATGAAGTACTTAAACCCTGATTGTTATTATGGTGAAATGCATCGATATGAATTTTATGGAGAGTTAATACCATATTTTATTGAGCAGAAATCACTTTTTGAAAATAAATTCACTAATGATTATCTATACTATATTTATATAGAAATTGGTTTAGCTATTTTTAATTCTTTTGATTGTGGGGCTGGATTTAGCTCTACAAATGGATATAAATGTAAATATGGTGAAAATTGGGGCTGGATTATGCCTATAGCTTTAGGTATAGTAGCATCTGGACTATATTATTTGGGAGAACAAAAATTAGCATATCGTATGATTGAAATCGGAGCTACAATTTTTAAGGGTAAAACTAATAATACTGCTAATTTGGCAGAATCACTATTTATAGAACTTTTTAAAAATATAGAGGGATTAAGTTCACATTATCATGTGCTTACTGAAGAGTATCTTAAGAAGTTAGGGGATATAAAGCTTAATAATAATGATGAGGAGGACGATTTATTTGATTTTCTGGGGTTAAACTACTTTAGGGTTTCACCACATTCCTTATTTGAAGGCCCACGTGAATGCTTTTTATCTATTTTAGATAGCTTTATTGAATTTTTAGGTGAAAAGAAGCCGGAAGATGTAGACAATATAAATATACGAAGTTTATTGATAGTGTTAAAGGCAATTGCTACTAATCATTATGATAGTGAACTTTTAGCTGATGGGGATTCATATGAGAGTTTTGATGAGCTATTAAAAGCTATCTCTTATAAAGAGTTTTTGGATATATTTTTAAGCCAATTTAATGAAGATGAAGAGCTTAATGAATATAACGTCCGTTTAATAGATTGTTGTATTAGTAATAGTAAAAACAATAGTTTTTCTGTCTATGAAAAAGATTGTATTAGGCGTTGTATAGATTCACTTGTTAATCCAGATCCATTTGGTCGTAGTCCTCTATTTGGTCATAATCGGCCTAGCTTTGTGAAACTATTTAAGGATTCTAAAGCTGATTGTATGAACTATAGCTTCATATTTCCTGTTGATATTGGTCTGCTTAGAATATATTTAAGTGAACTTTACCATGTTTTGAAATCAAAGATATTTTATAGTAAAAAAGGGTATTTCCCAATTTGCAAGAGTTATATTTATTCTACACCGTTATTTTTATCTTTAGGTGGAACTAGTCCTAGCTTTGATAAATTAAATAAGCTAGTAGTTCCAGAACTTTCTGATTTTTATAATAATGTAATTAAAATGAGTAAATTTGATGAAAACTGGTTGATGCTTAGATCAATGAGCACCTTATCTAGTAACACTATTTTGAAACTACGGTTTTTATGTGATAATGTTGGAAAGAGTGTTTATAAGGAGAATTATAATGAAAAAACTTGTTATGGTGATATTCAACGATTTAGATTAAAAGAAGATGTCTTTGAAATGTGGAGGTATAGTACTATATATAGCTCTCACATTCATAATGTTTTCAAGGTTATTTTAAATGAGTTTCAAAATTTTTATAAAAAAATATACAATAAAAAAATTAGTAGTTATGAGGAACTTTTAGTTGTTTTAGATGAAGGAAGCTCTAAAGCATCATTACTTAAAGATAGACTTGTTGAGCTTAACAAATTGTATAGAAAGTTTAGGCAAGATAAAAGAAATATTATGTTTTTTGTTAAACGATTACAAGAAATTCTATTTGAACAAAAATTAATTTTTTTAATAAATGAATATTTTTCTATTACTTTAAAAGCTCAAAATATGAAATCTATAATTATAAGTAATGACTTTAATGTTGATAACTATGAGAACACATTTATTTTGAATATGACCTACGGTGAAAAACTTGAATTAGAGAATAAGCGTAATTAAAAAATAGAGCCTGCTACTTCTTTAGTACTTAGCAAGGCTCTATTTTTATGGATGATTGAGGTGATAAACTTAAAAAGATATAGTTAAAAATATTATGTAATAATTATTTTTGTAATAATGAAATAGCTTGTTTATAAATAGCTTTCAGCTGATTTTTTATAGATGTAGGTTTTTGGATACGAATTGCGGTGCCTAAGGACAAGAGTATACGTACTATATCTTTTTCTTGGAATGGCAGGTATTCTACGATGAGTGTAAATGTATTGGGCGCTATTTCAGAACCTACAATTTCATAGTTACAAAATGCGTTAAAGCATCGATCGATAGCATTATTTAAATCATAAATAGTAAAGACCACTGTTTGGCGTTTTGTTTCTTGATATTCCTTGTATAAGGCATTTGTATCAATCTCTATAGGTGTTTCACCTATAGTTATTATTGGTAATATGTCTAGTGAGTAGTACTGAAAAGTTTCATCAGCTACATGGTAGCCGATGAGTGAGAATCCATTTGTTGCCGTATTGTATTCTAATTTACACGGAATAATTGTAATTACTCCTTCAGGCGTCTCCCAGGATAGAGTTGTTTGCTCTATCATTGCTTGTGTACATAGCCAATGATTGGTATAACTGTTAGCGGTTCTATCGATAGTAAGACTTTTATTAGTCCATGTATTTATTGGCAAAGTTGTGGATACCTCTGCAAGTTCTTGTTCTAAATGTTGCTGCATATCGATAGGCAACATCCAGTTGATGCGGTTATCCTTTAATAAATCCTTAAGGAACATGCGTTCTGCAGTGGTTAATACTATATCTGGTAAATGTGGGAATAAAGGCTGTATGCCTTGCTCGGATGAAATGACTAAATACTTTGGCAACATTTGCTCGTACTGGTCATTTTCCTCAACCGGTGCATAGCTATCTAATAATGGTCTATGATTTATAATGTACTGCAAATCATCTAGTGTATATGAAATGCCGTTGGTTAAATCTTGCTGAATGCGGTATTGCGTACTACAGGTGATGGCTGTCATCTCGTTTAGTAGAGGTGATACGGCGACATTATCTGTATCAGCAGGCTCTGGTGAAAGTAGGTTCCAAGTAGGGTGTATCTTCTTTGTATAGCTACTTGGCTCAGACACTGTTTCATGTTGTGTATGAAGTAAATTATCATTAAAACGTGTTCGGATACTTTCAGGAACACTATGCAGAATTTGGATATATGGTAAGAATGTACGCAATACAGGTAGTAGAACTTGACCATCCTGCGCCTGTAACTCTATATCTATATACTCCGGCGTATCTTGTTTAACCACTATCATTAGGTGGCGCAGTGTATTGTTAAAGTCATCCCATACGGGTTTGTAGTGATCTAATTTATAAAAGCGCACGTGCAGTGTTGTTTTATATTTAGTACCTTTTTGTAGTATTTGATTTGTCCTTGTGAAAATCCCTTTTGTAACGATAGTATCGATGGAATCAATTCGATAGGTAACGAGTTTTTGCTTGTGAAAAGCGATTAGATAGTCTCGATTGCCAATGTAATCAGATTCAATTTTAACTGGGCGAACGAGGACCTTTGGACGACGTTTATTATAAAAGCTTAGCTCGAGCATTCTATTATCTTGTAATGCTTGGGCAATAGTATAGAGCAAGTTTTCATCAATTACGTGAAGAGGATTGTTATAAGTAAATAAATACTGCGATTCGTAATTTTGTGTAGTTGGCTGTTCGAGCTCATCTAATAGAGATGTATTAGTATGTAATGGCTGAATTTTCTTTAATAAAGTACTGCCTGCCGTACTAAAGAGAGATATATTTTTATATACAAATATGGCTCTAGCTAGTAAGTCTAGCTGTTGAGTTGTTAGATCTTCGATACCAGATGGCACCAGACGATACATATATGTGTTTCTCTCAGCGACCTCATGGACTATACCTATTGTGACAAGCTTTTTGGTGAGGCGACTAAGCATCTGCTTTTCGATGATATCTGGTAGCGATTTACTAGTGTGTTGGTATTTTTTTGCTAAAAAATTTTGATATGCTGAAAGTATATGAGGATGGTCATTGATGGCTTTGTATATTTCTGTAATAGAACAAGTTTCAAGATTACTAATTGTGTTGATAATGGCCAAGATAAGAATGATTGTTTCAGGCTTCATCGCATAGAGAGAATATAAGGAAGATAAGTAATTATGCCCCCAGTAAAAGTCTTGTTTAGAGATAGTGTGTACATGCATTCGACCGATTTGGGTATCTCGAATTTTAGAACCCATATTGAAATAGGTGAGGCGCTTGAGATAATCATCATGTAAACTTTTCTTTATGCCACGCTTGGGAGCTGTATTTCTCGTATGCAAACCCATGGCCAAGCTACGAAAGAACAAGCGTATATTCGTAAAGTTTTTTAGGTAATTCGTTACACTTGGCATAGACCCTCCTAGCTTAGAAAATGAATATATTATGAATATTATATCAAACTTTAAAGGACAGATGTAGAAATATATCTGTCCTTTATTTCATGAATATGTAAATGAGTATTAAATTTGTACAATATATGATTTTATATAATCTATAAATTATGAAAAATATTTCATAAAAAGTATATTTTTTAATGATTTTCTTTATTGAATTTGGTATTATTTAGATGAATAAATAATGAAATTTAATGTTGGCTTAAATAGCAGTAGAGAAGATAATATAATTTATTCTTTATTATTAATATAAATAGCCATCTATAGTTTAATAGGAGGAAATATGAATTCTAAGATTTTCCCCAATTTTATAAGGTTACTAACGGTAATCACTATAATTGCATCAATAGGAATTCCGATTTATACATACTTTACAGACAGAATAGTAGGAATTCATTATGGGATGATACTCTTAATAACTACATTGTTAGGGATTTTATCGACCTTTTTTTCTCAGCGTAATGTAACCCACATTGTATTAGCGTGGTTTATTCGATATAGGGGAATAATGACGGCTTTTATTATCGGTATTATCTTAATAGCTGGTATTTTAGCAGTTAATAATTTTATTTCTTATGATTTCATTATCTTAAGTATTACTATTCTCATATTTACAATTAGCATATTTTTCTCTAATGATATTACGAAGAGAAAATCTCAATTTATTACTATGGGTTCTTCTTTATTAATTGCTTGTTTAGTATGGACTCTTTTTAGTTATATGTCATATTACAGTGGTGTTAGATCTGCATTATATCAAAATCAAATGTTATTATTTCATTCTGTTAAAGCTGTTATAACTAGTGATTTGCCAGAAGAAATAAAGCTTGAAAAGATAAATGATATTGCTAAATCTACAGCAGGTGAGTTTACCATTGAAAAAGATGGAAAAGAAATTTTAAAAAAGAAAAGTGATAGAACTCCTAAAGTTTACTTATTAGAAACTATTCAATCAAAGTTTGATTCTGATCAATATCGATTGTTTTCCTATAATGGATCGGAATATAAGTTAGATTTTAAGTATGCTAATAAGCCTTACTATAGTTGGGGTATTATTAGAGCTATGACATTTTCCACTTTTCCTGATTTACTATACGGTTATTCCTTACAAGCCGATGTATATTTTAAAAATCAAAATTATGCTAGGAGTTCTTATTTTTGGGGCGTGTTTTGGGTTTTCTATTTAATGGGCTTGATGTGGCAGTATTATCGGGATAGTCAAGAGGCACAAAAAAAAGAACTAATAAAGTTAAGTCAAGAAAGAAAAGAAGCTTTGGATAAACTTCAAGTTGCTTATAGTGCATATGATCATATGCATGATGAATTTGATAAAGTTTCGTTAAGAGATACGCGGCAGCAATTACAACAACTCAATTTATCGTGGAGTGAGATTGTAGAAAATGTATTAGCTGATAGTCGACATACATTAAAGAATAAGTTGCAAGATCAACCTTTATTGAATTTAGATGAAATGAATAGATTAGATGATTCTATGCAATTATTCGAGCAATTGATTGAGAGGGGAATAAATGCTAGATTAGCTGAGTTTAGGGATACTATTTTGGTGCATCAAAAAGAACTATTTAAAACTATAGATTATAAAACTAGTCTAAAAAATATTATAGAAATTGTTGATTGTATTAATCATAATATTCCAAAGAACTATTATGATAAAGAGCGCAGTGGAATTGATTTTATAGTAAATGACTATATAAATACTCAAGATTATAAATTAGTTTGTGAAGTTAATCTTAATCGAGTAGCAAGTATTGTAGAGAACCTTCTTAAAAATGCAAGTAATGCATTGTCATATAGAGAGTTAGATTCTGAAGTTCTTGATGATCAAATAGTTCTAACATACTCAATTAAAGAAATTGATTCCAGACTTTTCTTTTCCGTTAGAGTTCAAGATAATGCTGGTGGATTCCCGTCGCATATACTCGGAAAAATCTATAAAGAACCAGTGGAAAGCTCTGATAAGACCCAAAAGAGAATGGGAAAAGGGTCACAATACGTTAAATTTTTTGCTGACCGTATGAATGCAAAAATTTATGTTAATAATGTTGTTAATGATAAAGGTGAAAAAGGTGCAGAAGTTGAACTCTTAGTACCTATTGTAGAAGAGGAGTAAATGGTATCATGAACAGTTTGACTATTTGTATTGTAGATGATGAGGATATTATCCATAATAGTTTATCATCATTCATTAAACGTAATTTTCTAAATGTAGAAATTACATCATTTTACTCAGCAACTGTTTTTATTAGAGCTTTAAAAAAGAATGTAGAAATAGGCAATTTAATTATTCTGGATCATCATTTTGATACAGGAATATCTGGCTCTGAGGCTGTAGCAGAAATCAGAAAAATTAACTCTAATATACCAATCATCTTTTTAACAGGAGTTAGTGATGATTCTGACATAACTTATAAGAGTGATGTAAATATTCATTTTAAAGCTAAGCCTATTTCTGAAATAGAATTAAAGCGTACTATTAATGAATGTATTGAGTTGAATACAACAGTTAATGGGTTGCATGATAAAGTAAATTCTTTAGAGTTAGAAGTATTATCTTTGGCGAAGCAAGTTGAACAAACCAAAAAGTGGGCTTATGATGCTTTACAAAGTTTAGGTGTTGGGGATAAAAGTAATATTAGTGATCCACAAGAATGGATAGAGTTCCAAAATAAAACACTAAAATATATTGAAGTTGTAGAAAATCAAGAGACTCAAGGAAATAGTGATAAGGCTAGTATTTTTAATAAAATAATTGAATTATTTAGTAGTCGTTATAGATGTTTTGATGAGCAATCAATTAAGTTTCTTGCAACGGGGGAATTTCTTTTTGAAAGTCATAAAGATGATGTGGATATTGACTTCTCACCTATGCTTATTGCTTATTCCAAGTGCTTTGAAAGTGTATTGACTGTTTTTCTAAAAGCTAAAGGGTTACTTTTAGACGAAGAAACTACAACCTTAGGATCTTGTATTTATGTTATAAGTAAGAATATAACTTCTTTAGGTGTTTCATCAGCAGATTTTTCTAAGTGGTATAAACGGATGCAAGCTTTCCTTCAATTACGTAATAAGGCTGCCCATCCTAGTGGTATTTCAAAAGTTGATTTTGAGAGAGCAAAAGCTTATTTATTTGACTTAAAAACAATAAATAAACAGGAGTATTTATTAGATTTTCTTCAATGTTCCTTGTAATATCAAAAAAGTCGCCTATAAGGCGACTTTTTTGATTCCTAGTTTTTTTGATTATCTCCATTTTCGTTTAATCCGTATAATGAACACACAAGTTAAGCCTGAGGGGCGAACATCGAGTAGTCATTTTACCTCCTATGATCATGATAATTCTCCTTTTTAAATAAAATTTTCTCCTCTCTACACACATTATGCCTCCCTAAGGTATGGAGTCCGTTTTTGACGGATTGAAATTTAGTGATGGTCGTCTCACAGGTTTAACAGTATTTGAAGTTTTATTATACGTAGTTTGTACACATGGAGATTCTTATGGAACAGTTGGTTAAACGTTTTACCTTATCTAGTAATGCACATTTATGTCGAGATTGTGTTGGTTATTATCGTGACTTGTATTTGGGCTATCATGAGGAGGGAAATCCCGATTTCCTTAATACCTTAAAAAATACATTGAATAATTATTGTCCTAGTGTCCTAAAATCTGCCCGTCAGGAAGTGTATGATAGAGTGAGAAGGGATATACCCGACATTATGAAAGCGGAAGGTCTTGAGGCGGCGGTTGTTGCCGTGGTGCCTCGATCCAAAGCATTTATGTCACCTAATCAGTTAGGCTTTCGCGATGCGGTGCAAGAGTGTGTCAGAATACTACAGGCTAACGGATACTCTGGTATCACAGATGGCATTGGATGTATTATACGGCATACAGATACGAAGACAACACATATTCATAAATTTTTACCAGGCTTTGATAATTGCGGTAGCGAGCCCTATGTAGGAATTACGAATGACACTTGTCATATTGATAGTGATGCAGTTCGAGGCAAAACGGTTATTTTAATTGATGATATTTATACGAAAACAGTGAACGTTGATGAGGATTGTATTCAAGCGTTGTATGATGCGGGCGCAGCTCGTGTTGTATTCTACGCTGTGGCATACACCTACCGTCGTTCTTCTTATAGAAAAGGGGCATAATATGAACATTTCACCGATAGCTTTAAAAATCTGGGCCGTCCATAATTCGACGAGTCGCATTACAACGAGAAAGAGCTTTCACGATACGTGGAAAACAGAGGATGAATTCCTCGCCATGATGAGTAACATTCCCAACATCGATGATGTAGTGCATGAACTATCTGTTGCGGTAGATGATATGGACTGGATGGACGGTGCGGTATGCTGCTTTGATGCGGATTTTCCTGTTATTAATGAGAGCGCCCCTAAGGGTGATCGTCCCTATCTCTTGTTTTACAAGGGTGAATTGTCTCTGTTGAGCGATTTAAATCGCAATGTGGCTGTCATTGGTTATACAACGCCGAATGAGGATATCATTGCTCGTGAAAGCAAGATTGTTGACCGATTAGTACAGCGCGGTCAGCATATCGTGAGCGGCCTTGCAAAAGGTTGTGATGCCATTGGGCATACGGTTTGTATGGATTGCGGTGGAAAAACAATTGCCATCTTGCCTTCACCATTAGATGCGATTTCGCCGGCAGCCCATCGAGAGATGGCTCATCGAATTGTAGAAGAAGGTGGCCTCGTTATTTCTGAATATTACAATGGTCCCCGCAGTCGACATGAGGCTATCAACCGCTATGTGGAGCGAGATCGGTTGCAAGCATTGTTCGCCAAGGCTGTAGTACTCATCGCAAGCTATGAAGGCCGTGATGGAGATAGTGGGTCCCGTCATGCTATGAGAAAAGCATATTCTTACGGACATCTCGCTTGTGCTATGTACGATGAAACAACAGACAGTGAAGTGTTAGAGATGAAATTGAACCGTAGCTTGCTTTCACAACAAAAAGCGCGACAACTGGTGACAAATCCAGAGGGGATAGGTACAGCTGGGTATACATCGGTAACGGTGGATGACTTAGTAAGCCTTGTAAATCCAGCACTAGAGGTGCAGCAAAAACTATTTTGATATAGATGACTAAAGGAGGTTCGCATGTTTCACATTGTAGATGTAGATAATACATTGGTTTTTACCGACGAATTAAATACAGCTGGTTATGTACACTCTTTGGCATGTATGGCATTAGAACCTCGTAAGGCCGTGCCACGTATTACCCGTGAAATCATACAGAAATGGTATCCCCAGCTGTCAGAGTATGACTTAGTTCATATGGCTACCCTAAAACAGGCCTATGTAGAAAGTCACTTAGATATGGCACAGTTAAATGCCTCTGTAGCTCGTGTGCTCAGCACATATGGCAGTGAGCGATGTGCTTTGTGGACGGCAGCCAATCCCGAACGGATCCGTATGTTACTAAGGCATCATATGGTCACTGATTATAAGGCGATACGCTTTAGTAATAAAACAGAGAATGATATAGCCCATGCGGTGCAAGATTTCTGTGTGCTCTTTGACTGTGAACCAGAGGAACTATGCTTTCACGAAGACAATCGTGAGGTTATTAACCATCTGCGAAATCTAGGCATAACCGTAATGGCTGTTGAAGCAAAAGTGGTTGCATAGGGTGGTAGTAAATAAAGAAGTAGAGAAATAGGATTTGATTGTAATAATTGAGGCACTAATTGTTATATGTTAAACAGTTTGAATAAAGAGAGTTTGTTATTATGTAGTATTACGGACAGGGAGGATTTATGAGATTTTTAACCTTAAGTACAACAGGTATATTTAATGCTATTCGACCATCGTTGTTTCCACCTATAGAGGGAAAAGAAACAACGACATTTTTGCTTGCCTTGGAGTACAATGTTCCAGTTATCCCCTTTTTTGCAAATGATCCAGAGGAGATAGCGACAGCTCGTGAGGACCTTGAGTTAGAGCGCAAACGTATTCGAGCATTTGTAAAAGCGCTTTGTAATGATTTTGGAAAACCTGTTAAGGAACTTCGGACAGAGGTCATTAGCTGTTTGCCAGAGTATATCAAGTATGGCACCTATAATGGTAAAGTATTATTATCTAAACCGCGTAAAGGGTCGTATAGGGTGTATCCTATGTACAAAAGCTATAGAGGTCGTAAGATGCTGTTCCAAAAGCATAGATCACCTAAGGATGAAGCTAAGTATATACATGATCATATGCTTCGATATTTTCTAAATAGATTCTTTTCAACAGATGGAATCTGCGGCTGTATAACAGGAGTAGATCATATTGATACACCTTTATCCGTTACAACTGTGCAACAAATATTGGAGGATGTTGAGCGTGATATCATGCCTGATTCCGTGTCTGTTTCATCCGTTCCTAATACGTATACAATGAATGAGCCTACATTGATTAATTCGGAGTTCTTATTAATCGCTGATGCATTAGGAGCTTATATGGTACAAGGTATGGAAGGTGAGACGGAAAGTGAGCAGTTGGCGAATTTAACTAAGGATACGTTCTTCTCTGATATTTGTGAAAGCTTATATAAGCATTTTATTTTTATTAGTGACTGCTCTAAAATAGCTGTTTATGATGAGTGGAATATTTGGGTAGATAAATTGTTAGACATCTATTCAAGAAATCAATATTCACAGCTACATCGTCTGCTACAGAGCGAGGTGCCATCCTATAATGATGGAGTTATAGGGTATGTGAAAAATTATCATATTGGACCGTTGCTCGATCGACTTGTGAATGACCTTACAAGAGATCGGTTGAATATTCCGTTGTATCCAAAACCTGACCAACGTCAATCATACCTTGATTTTATACTGCGTTATGGGAATTCATTACAGTCAACTATTGAAGATATATGTAAACAAGGTGGCGATGAAAGCGATATCTATAGGTACCAGGATTTAGCTACTGTTTTGACATTAGATGCACGTTTATGCTGTACATTTTATTGTATGATTGATGCATGTTGTACGGCTCTTAATAAATATATGTATGCCGATATCATACCTATTGTGGATAAATTAGATGAAAAGTTAGCTAAGGTTCAAATCTCGGCTACTGACACATGGCAAGTTGAGTATGTGGTTAAACTATCACGCATATCCCAGTGGTATCGTGCATTAGCATATGCTTTCACAGGCAATGAAAATGCAGATACAATATTTAAAGACCTAATGGATATGCAAGAAAAAGACCCTGTTAGACATAGCCAATACTTAGACCCTATTCTTATGGGAGGCGAAAACCCTGAACATGCCTTTAGTATCGATAGTTTGCGGTATGTATTATTACACTATTATGTGGAAACAAAGAATAGACTTGGCTATGAGCGTTACATTAAAGAGATGTATCCATCAGTATTTGGTTTAGAATTTGACTATAATGCACAAATGCATGCTCTATTAGATCTTAGCGAAGATGGGGTTCATGCCAACTATTCCAACAAGGATTTTTATTTATGGTTGAAAGCACTATATACGTTCCACTTAGATTATATTGATAAAGATTTTTGGAACGAAATGGCTACTCTATGGGAAAAACCAGACAAAATATCTTATTTGTTTGGCGTAGACTATTATGCATTATGTACTAAATATATGGTTAAGCTTGCTATTCGCTTTGGGGATACTGGACGAGCAGAACGATATAAGCGAGAAATAGCTTCTGCTATTACTGAAGTGGGATGCGAAATTGCCGATGCCCCTAGTGACTATAAATGGCCTTTATTCGAGTACTATATAATGGCTCAAATTAATGAAACATTGGGGCATCTAGACTTGGCCAAAGAAGAGTTCCATAAAGCGTATAATCTAGCTATGTTCTCTAAAGCATGCTGGCAGCAATACGAAGAAGATAACGGTGGAATTTGGAAATCCGATGAAGACTTTAACTTTGGAGTTCCAGAATTGAAACTAAAAGACTGGATCAAAGAAAATACAGTAACCTATGACACCATAGAAGAATATAAAAAAGCTTTAAGTAAGTACATGACCTATATATTTGATTAGTAGTGTATAGATTATATTTAAATAATATTTATCAGATATCTGGCTAATAAATTTAATAGAGTATACAAAGGACACCTAGTGTATTACTATGTGTCCTTTGCTTCATTTTAAATTCATTTTATGAAAGGGTTTCATATTTATAATTATTTGTTTAACTGTATATAGTATAGTGATACTAAGTGATATGTTTGTGTTATGCAGGGAGTTTTAATATGAAATCAAAGTTAAGATTATTTGTGTGCATGTGTTTTAGTGTTATGTGTTTATTTTCTGCCTTAATAGTTGATGCAGCTCAAATTCCATTAGATTTAGTTATTCGTGCATCTCAAAAGGTTGCAGGTGACTGGTATGATGCTAGTGGCAATAAGGTATTAAGTATTTCCAACGGATATATTAATGGCTGTCGTATTGTGGATGGTGCTGATTTTGTCGGTGGTTATCCTGGAGCCGGTGTTTTTATTATTCAAGAGGCTCAAGGTAGAAAAGCTATTCATCTAGAGTGGTTGGGGAATGGTGAGCATAGAACCTTGATCATGAATAAAAAGAACCAATTAACTAATCGCTTGCAAAAGGAGCATTATGAATCTGTTCGAGGAGTGCATTTAGGAATGACTCGACAACAGGTAATTGATCTACTTGGTGCTCCAAGTTCCAGTGATGTTCGTGGACGTGAGACATTAAAATATATGGATTTAGGTCTTAGTGTTGACCTTGATCATAATATGGTTACAGTTATTACGCTTACTGGTAAAAATGCTCATTTTGACAAATCTGGATTGGGTATCGATTCATCTATGATTGATTACTATAACTTCTATCAATTTAATCGAATGCCATCTGAGCTTTCAAAGAATACATTCCAAGGTGTATTCCCTATTGGTCATGGTGAATACATATTCTTTGATAGCAATAAGGTTTCATTGACTGTTTATAGTAATTAAAGCAGCAATAGTTATGTATTATTTGGTTCATGCAATATAGGGTTTGTATGGATAGGGTTACAGCTGTAAATATAAGGGGAGTCACAATGAATAAGAAGTGTTTAGTATTAGCAGGTATTTTGTCTGTATTGTGTGCAAATGGTTTAACGGTCCATGCAGATTCTACTGTTTCCAC
>ERZ773051.638-NODE-638-length-22789-cov-2.526832_pt1 | contig 22789 bp, 19 predicted proteins | sample MGYA00580631_ERZ773051 | MGnify/ENA primary metagenome ERZ773051 (study PRJEB29015, sample SAMEA2738137) | human oral metagenome | biome: human oral; feature: human-associated habitat; material: saliva | place: China | collected 2204 ... | reverse complement strand
TATACGGTGTTGTGTTTGCGGAACGATATCTATTAGTCGATATCCATGTGTAGATCCCACACGTTATTGATGTAGCGGCCAACAGCCTCGCCCTGCATACGTACGTAGCGTTTATCAGAAGGGGTGTCTTGCTCTTTACCCTTATTGAAGAGTTTTTCGCCCAAATCAATGGTGAAATCGACGGTCCAGTTATAGGCACCCTGCGCGATAGTAGGCTGCTTGCTGCTAATAACCATTGTGGCCGAAGGCTTTTCGTACCATGTCTTTTCTTCAATACCCTTCATCGTACGATCGGCGTATTTCTGGAGTGCATTCAGGGTATCAGCATCGGTGCTGACTTCCCGAACATACTTCATATCGCCGGTCTGCAGGAGGTAATCGACAGCAGCACCAAAATATGCAAGCGCAGAGGCGAATCCTGCAACTGTGTTTTGGTGCATTGCTTCGGGAATAACGGGGGTGGGTACGTTCTGCGCGGGAGATTCCGCCGTAGCGGGCTGGTACTCTCCGGGGGTTTCGTACTGCTCTAGCTTAGCGACTCCGGAGTAGTCTTTACCGTCGTTGACGAGTTCTGTAGGAGTCGGGGTGGGGGTAGGTGATTCGGAAGCTGAGGGGGTAGCAGAAGCTGAAGAGGAAGCGCTGGAGCTCTTCGTCTGAGAAGTGCTTGCGGAGGCTGAAGAATTAGATTCTTCTTTCTTATCGCTGCCGCACGCCGCTAAGAACGCGACACTTCCCATACTGAGAATCCCCAATGCTGCACGACGATTCAGAGCCGAAGACATCGTTATACCTTTCGTGTGAATGCATTAATCCCGTATAAGTCTAAACGTAAAACAAAACGAGATACTTGATTGTACCGAGGAATGTGACCTAACCCTAACCGAAGGTGAGTAACGTTACCGTATAAGGTAATACCTGGCATGGAGAGGGCATGGGTCTCATACGCACTTAAAATGCCCGGGCAAAGGCTTATTGCCATGCCCAGCGCAGACTTAGAAGTCCCGTATTTTTCTCTAGAGAATCCGGTGAAGACTAGTCAGCAATGTCCCGAATAGCCCATGCGCCATCGGTGTATTTCGCCTTGATTTTTCCTTCACTTGTGACTTTTTGCTCATTTTCTGGAACGTTGATTGCTCTGTGTTGAGCGACCGCCCAGTCGCCCTTGGTGAGTGTGAGCTTTGCAGGCCAAAAGTATTCGTTGTCCTTTTGCTCCGGTTGATCGGTAGTGAGCTCAATCGTAACCGTGGGATTGGAGAGCCAGGTAGAACCATCGGTGATCTCTTCGATGGAATCTACAGTATGTTCTAGCTTGACCTCTTTGAGGTACTGGGCATCGCCCGTAATAAGCCGGTATTGCAGTGCAGCCGCAAAGAACGCGATAGTCGAGTAAAGGCCTGCTACTGAGTTGTCATTCATATTATTAGGCTTGACAGGTTTGGGTACGTTCCGTGCCGGATGCTCGCGTGACGCTAATTCATAAGTTCCGGCAGATGTATCGTAGCTATCAAGCTTAGCCTCGCCCTTATAGCTCGATCTTTCGGCGCTGTTTTGCGACGTATTGCTACACGCAGAGAGTACGGTGATTCCGCCCAGTCCAACAGTACCGAGGGCGGTGGTGCGCAGGAGTATTCGGCGCGAAAAAGTGAAAGACATAAAATGCCCCTTCAACGTTGAAATAGCACTAGCTTCTCAAGTGTAGCTCTACATGGAAGACGCCCTGGCAAGATAGATATAGGGGACCCGCGAAATAGTTATACGTTGCTGTGCAGGAACCCCAATAGTTCACAGGGAAAGTAACACTGCTGCGCAGATAATACCGTATATGCAGGGCTCTTCGACATGTGAGGGAAAATACATATCTAGAGGGGATATGTCGAGACATAAAACCCTTAGTTTGACTTTGAAGAACGCAAGGTGAAGAGCAGGAATTCAAAATACCCAGCCTCCGGGTTCCTGCATCACCAGAGCCTCGGAGGCTGGGCAAGGATAACGACAGCTACTATTTCTCGGGATTAGCTGCCGGTTCTCCGGTTGCCGCAGGGTCCGAGGCTCCACCCGTTGCCGATGCAGCAGGACTTGCTGCCGCATTTCCCGAGCTCTTCGTGCCATAGGATAGATTGAGCTCCCAGGATTTCGTGGTGGGGTTATAGCGACCACGGAAATCACAGTCCTGGGTAGAGACTCGCTCTTCCTCCTTAACCGGTTTTATTTCGCCGTTTGCCACGCTTTCAGCACCGTAATCGAACGTGTAGACGCTTTTGAAGAGCAGATTTCCATCGCTCATAATAGCGGGCTGTGATTCCTTGAGCTCGTACCAGGCAGATGGATCTACATACCAGGTTTTCTGCTCGATCCCTTGAGCGATGGATTTAGCAAGCGCCTCATTTTCTTGGGCATCGTTACCTGCAAGTTTGACCTTTTTTACGGCGTCAAGGCTGCCGGTTTTCACTAGGTAATCCATGGCTGCAGCATAGTAAGCGACGGTCGCGTGGAAGCCTGTCACGCTATTTTCGTTGGCGTTATCAGGCAGCTTAGGCATAGGTGCGTTTTGTGGGGGATGTTCGGTGTTGCCTGGTTCATAAGTGCTACCCGGTTCAAAATTGTCAAATGTAATACGCCCGGAATAGTTATTGCCGTCGTCGCTATACCCGTGTGGGTTTGAGGATTTTGGGCTTGGTGCAGAGCCGTTAGCGTTATTGCCGTTTGATGTGTTGGTGGAGCTGTTCGAGGAACAAGCGGCGAGCATAGTGAGTCCGGCACCTGCTAAAACGGCTGTAACAGCTTGCCTGCGAGTTAAGTGCTGTGACATGGAAGCCTTTCGATGATTATGAGGGTTAAAGCGCATAGGCACCTTCACCCGGATGCGGTTGGAGAAGAAAATATTATGTCTCTATATTCTCATGCGGAGGTGCCGCTGAGCCTTCTTAGTTCTAGGACGGACTCGCGCCTGCCGTGGACTGCTGGTCACGAACTGTGAGCGTGAGGGACCAGGCTTCTTTCTCGAAGGTGCCTTGGATAGTACCCGCATAGTGGAATTTCTGCTGCTCGGCAGGTATTGCACTGGCCTGAGAATTGACGACCTGCTGCTCTCCCAAACTGATATCGAGGGTGTATCGCCAATCTTTTCGATAATCGTTCACGGCTGTTGGCATGCGTGAGGTGAGGGAGAGCGTGGCTTGAGGAGAAACATACCAGCTTTTGGCAGCCTGACTCTCACCAGTCTCGTCAGTGAAAAGCAGGAGAGCTTTGGTGAACTCGGGGTTGATAGTGATGACTTCCAGAGGATTGGTGTCACCGGTAGCCAAGAGATAATTGAGTGCCGCATTGAGGTAACCGATGGTATCGTAAAAACCTGCAATGGAGTTTTTGCCCATATTCTCTGTTTTGATGGGGACCGGAACGTTTTGCGCCGGATGTTCTGCGTTTGCGGGTACATAAGTACCTGCTGAGGTGTTGAAGCTCTCGAAAGCCACCTCACCGCTAAAATCGCTGCGTACATACTGACTTACCGAAGGGTCACTCGTAGCATGAGTTTGCTGGTTTCGAGAGCATGCGACTATCAAAGTGGTGGCTGCAGTGCCGAATAACCCTGCCCCAACGGTACGTAATACACGGCGTCGGGAATATGGAAGTGAAGTTACCACGCGGAACCTTTCACGTTGAGAAATAAATAAAGGATCAGGGGTTTAGTAGTCGGCGGGTATAGTACTCACCTTCGGGGTGTAGGTAGAAGTCGGTTGTGGAGCGGGTGTATAGGCTCGTGTGGGCTTTGCCGCTGGGTCGAACTGCTGTGGGGAGATGATGAGCCACCTGTCCTTCACCCATTGCGCGTAGAGAGCCGTAAAATCGCGTATTTCATCCTGCGAAAGCGGTTTCGTCACGTTTGTCGTTTTATTGATGAGCGTTCCGTTTTCCTGGGTAGCGGTGCATTCCCACGAGAATTTGCCGTTATGCTCTGTCGGTTTCTCCGAGACGGAGATCTTCCAGGTACCTCCAACGATCCAACTATTATTAGGCTCGGCGTACAGAGTTTCCCAGGTCTTAAGTCGCTCAAGATCGACGGTGTTTTCGCTGTGTACCACTTTGAGAGCAGGGGTGAGATCTCCAGTCATGCGTGCATAGTTAATACACGCCACATAATAGGCGAAGGTGTTTCGCAGCCCCTGAAAATCCTCTTTGAACATCAGGTCGTCTTCTTGGGGGATGGGAACGTTCTGAGCCTTGTGATCGGCAGTTGCCGGGTCTGCCTGGGGAACCGGAACGACCTTTTCCCCGGTTTCGGGGTTCATACTGGGAGTGACCGGGGTGGCGGAATCGTAACGTTGCCAGAGTAGCTCTCCCGAAAGATTTCCATAGTGCGCGCCTGTCTCTGAGGGGGATACTCCCTCAGCGGTTGCTAAACCAGCGGCAGAATCAGAGGAATCGCTAGAGGCACATGAAACTAATAATGGCGCGGCGGCAACGGTGCTACCAGTAAAGATGAAGAACTGGCGACGTGAAGGGCGCATAGCAACTCCCAAAATATCGTTATTTCCAGAAAATCTGAAACCCGGGTTTAGTGTGTAAAACCAGACTAGGGCGTGGTGGGTGAAAGCACAAACGTACAGCGACCTAAACCGTGACATTAGGCTAGAGTTACGCAAAATACAGCGCGTCGACTCTGTTTACGGCACCTAAAATTCGTGAGGTAAGCAACTTAAACTCACAGGAAACACTCTAAGTTTCCTCAGCAAGCATGCAATAAAGTGTGAAACAATAGCGCACGTGCAACACACAAACGATGAGCGTGTATACTTTACACGCAAACTCCTAAATGAGCTCACTCTACCCCTCGATACCGCCGATGTTACCCGGGCGAGGGAACAAGTGCGTTCTCTGAGTAAACAGTACGACGATTACATCCTGCCGCGGCTTACCGCTTTGGAGGCACCCCTTACCGTGGTAGTTGGTGGTTCTACGGGTGCCGGTAAATCGACTTTGGTGAATACCTTGATGGGAACCCCCGTATCCCGTTCCAGTGCGCTTCGCCCCACCACTCGGCAGCCAATCTTGCTTTATCGTGCTGAAGACTCCGAATACCTGACCCCCGAACGTTTTCTGCCTACCCTAGAACGGCAGGAGATGCCAACTATCTCTGAAACTTCACCACACCAGAGTGACGTTCAGGAGTTGCCAGGTGCCGAACATCATCTGCAAGATACGCTTATCAGCGTGCAAACTAGCGCTCTGCCGCGCGGCATCACCCTGATCGATGCCCCCGATATTGATTCGGTCTCCGACGAGAACCGCAGGCTTGCCAACGAGCTCTTATCTGCCGCCGACCTGTGGCTCTTCGTCACAACTGCTAACCGTTATGCGGATGCCGTACCCTGGGATTTGCTGCATCGCGCTGCCCAGCGGAATATTGCTGTAGCAGTCGTTCTCAACCGAGTTCCCGAAGGGGCTGCGGGTGAGATCGAGTCCGACCTTATGCGAATGCTCACCGAAGCCGGTATAACACCGGTTATTCTGCATAGTATCCATGAACAGCCGCGGGACGAACAGGGGATGCTGCCCGCAGAAGCGGTAGCGCCTCTAACATCCTGGCTTGAGCAGCTTGGTGCGGATGCGCCAGCCCGTGCAGCGATCGCGCGTCGCACCCTGGCGGGCGCTATCACCGGTGCCGGTAACTCTCTGCAAGAACTTGCTGATGCACAAACCCGTCAGGTGGAAACCTACACCGGATTAGAAACTGCGGTGACCTTAGCCTATGAGGATGCGCTCGCCCGTGTGGAAGATTCTCTCACTGACGGCTCATTGCTTCGCGGCGAGGTTCTGGCCCGGTGGCACGATTTTGTGGGAACGGGCGACTTCTTCCGCTCTTTGGAGAACCGCATCGGACGGCTGCGGGACAGGTTTGCCGGAATGTTGACCGGTAAACCGGCAGCGACCACGCGGGTTGAGCAGGCTCTCGAAACGGGTCTGCACGCCGTTGTTCTTGATGCTGCTCAACGTGCGCATGAGACTATCCGTCGAAGCTGGGGAGCGGAACGAGCAGGGCGCGTACTCTTACAGAATATTGACGAGAGCCCGTACCCTCCGCACAGCACCCAGGCTCGTGCGGAGCTTGATGAGACTATCGCCGCAGAAATACGAGCCTGGCAAAGTTCTGTACTTGATATGATCCGTGCTGAAGGCAGCAGCAAACGCCAGCGAGCGCGCGTGCTCTCCCTGGGTGTTAACGCGACGGCGGTGCTGCTCATGATGGTGGCTTTTTCGGCGACTGGCGGACTCACCGGCATCGAAATTGGTATTGCGGGAGGATCTGGGGTCGTTGGATCTAAGCTTCTTGAATCGGTCTTCGGCGAGGATGCTGTGCGCCGCATGGCGACTCGCGCTCGCAGTGATCTAGTGGCACGCCTAGAAACCCTGCTCAAACGGCAATCCGAAAACTACCGGCAGGTGCTTTCTTCCCGTGAACCGCACGTACAGCCGGACGAAATTCGTGTCGCTGCCGAACAGCTTCATGACTTAGGTCAAGAACTAGATCATGATCCCTTGGCTTGGCGTGAAGACTCGCCTCAAAACTCGGGGCTCGTTCAGCACATGCATGACGATACAACACAGCCATTACCTGTTAAGAACTCTCGCCAGGAGCACACACGATGAACTCATCTTTAGCATCCGCTACGCTGCGCGGGTCTTTTGAAGAACGTGCGCTTCGCCTTCACGATGCGCTCGGCCTGGGGCTTGACGTTATTCCTGATACCGTGCAGGAGAACGCATCCGCAACGCTGAGCCGTGTCATGGAACGTCGGCAGCTTTCGGCAGAACACACTATAATTGGTTTTTTCGGGGCCACCGGAAGTGGAAAATCCACCCTTTTCAATACCATTGCTGGGATGCCCCTGGCACGTACCGCCGTTACACGCCCGACTACCTCAGAAATTCAGGCGGCGATTTGGGGACGGGACGGAAGCGAAGAGCTTCTGGACTGGCTTAAGATCGAACATAGGGTCTATCCCGAGGAGAACGAATCGATACGCCAGATTCGTACCCAAACACAAAATTCGGCGGCAGATTCTGCAGCACCCCACGAAATCGTAGAGCCCGTTCCTGGCATGTGGAATAAGCTCAAAACGGCGGTTGGGCGCGGGCAGACCCGCACACGATCTGGCGGGCTAATCCTGCTGGATCTGCCCGACCTTGACTCGGTAGCGCATCACCACCGGGAGCAGGTAGAGCGCATGCTCTCCTATGTGGATGTGCTGGTGTGGGTCCTCGACCCCCAAAAGTACGCGGATGCGGCGGTGCACCACGATTTTCTGGCTCCTCTCTCCACTCGTGGACATCGCATGGTATGCGTTCTGAACCAAGCAGATACCCTAGATTCCCATGAGGTTCCACAAGTACTTGATGCGCTCACGGAGCTTTTAGAAGCGGACGGCATTACGCCGCTGCTCATTACCGCTCCGTTCGCTCTCTCAGCGCGTACTGGTGAAGGCGTCTCTGCTCTGCGGTCGTTGTTAGGACGAGTGGCGGCTGAGAAAAATGCGGCGTATGAGCGTACTGAGGCACAGCTATATGCGATTCGCCGTGATCTTGCAGCCTATCAGGGTGGTGAAGCACCTCTTCATGAGCCTGACTACGCCGTTGATGAGCTGACGGAAGGCTGCTTTCAAGCCTGTGGGGCCGTTGAAGTTCTTGATGCTGCAGAAGCCTCGTATCGTCGTCGTGCCGTTGCCAACACAGGATGGATAGCTACGCGGTGGGTTGCTAAGTTCCGTGCCGACCCGCTTAAACGCTTGCATCTTGGAAACGATACTGCGGGTACCCAGAGCGCGAGTGAATCTGCACCACAGAAATCTCCGATGCATCTAACGGCTAGTTCGTTACCGCCGCTTACTCCAGCTCAGCAGGCAGCATTAGCTCAGGCAGCGCGCGGTTATGGTGAGTCTGTAGCCCAAAATATTGAAGCTCCCTGGAAGCAACGTATCCAGAACGCCTCCTTGACCCGAGAACAGGACTTTCCGGAGGCTTTTGAAAGGGCGATCGCGCGTGTAGACTACAACACTACCCAGTCACGTTTCTGGTGGAAGCTACTTAACACGGTGCAATGGATTGCATTTCTAAGCCTTTTGGGAGGCGTAGCCTGGCTGACTGCAATGGCGTTTGCAAGCTACCTGCAGATACCTCTGCCGCCTGCGCCCGTACCCGAAGGATCCCCTGTGCCGGTGCCCACACTTCTACTTATCTTGGGGGTGCTTTTAGGAATCCTGGGTGCCGTATTGGGTAGGGCACTGGTAAATGTGAGTGCCCGTGCATACCGGCGTTCCTTGCGAATGCGCATGATCCAACAGTGTGAAAACGCGGCACAGCAGGTTATCGTAGCGCCCGTATTGGCAGAATGCGAGAAGCTCAGGCGCTATAGGCAGGCTCTGACATAAGAATGAACACCTAAACAGCATAAGGGGAGCGGAACCAACTAGTCGGTTCCGCCCCCTCTATGGTTTTGACCTAAGCTACTATACGTTCCGAAGTGCTTGTGAAATCTTATGAGCCGCATCAACAACAACCTCGGCGTATTTGCGACCGGGCTGCATACCAAGTCTTTCGATAGGACCGGAAATAGAAACGGCTGCAATAACTTTGCCCGACGGTGAACGTACAGGAGCAGACACGGAAGCCGTGCCGCGTTCGCGTTCACCTGCCGACTGTGCCCACCCTAACCTGCGCACGGAAGCGAGCATGGCAGCACTGAAATACGCGTCTTGCAAACCCTCAACAAGGCGGTTCTGGTCTTCCCACGCCAAGAGTACCTGGGCTGCGGAACCAGCCTTCATAGAGAGCTGCGTTCCTATAGGAATTGAATCATGCAGCCCAACGGGACGTTCTGCGGACGCTACGCATACGCGCCAATTTCCCTGACGCCGATAAACCTGCGCCGATTCGCCGGTCACATGGCAAAGCTGATTTAAAACCGCTCCTGAAGCCGCCAAGAGGTGATCGGCACCAGCCGCATTTGCCAGTTCCATCAGGCGAGGACCCAGCATAAAGCGTCCCTGAACATCGCGTGCCACCATACGGTGGTGAGAGAGCGCCACCGCCAAACGATGTGCCGTTGGGCGAGCTAATCCGGTGGCCTTAACAAGCTGCCCCAGCGTGACCGGACCAGCCTCTAGGCATGAAAGAATAAGCGCGGCTTTATCAAGTACCCCCACGCCAGAGGAGATGTTTGGTTCGACCTCAACAACCTGTTGGTCATCCGTGAGAGTATGGGGAGTCTTCAAAGGAGTCGAAAGCCCCGACGTATCGCGAGGGTGACGTGCTCCAGGCAACGGTGTAGACGATGGTGCAGATGTCATAACTCTAGTTTAGCTCAGTGTATCTCAAAATGTGGAAGATAGGGCGCACTTCATAGACTCTTCCTCTGAACCTGCCCATGATGGAGGAACCCTGAATACCAAATTTTTGAAATATATTCCAGGGTCAAGAATATATGTGTTATAAGGCACTATATGTCTATGATGGGCGGAAAGCCCGCCATATCAAAGCAGGAGGAAAAATGGCAGGGGACAATACTGCTGCGACAAGCGCTATACCCACATCTGTGAAGCGCCCGCGTACTCTCGCCGAAAAAGTCTGGGAGAACCACGTCGTGGTGCCCGGGCAAGATGGCAAACCCGACCTTCTCTATATTGACCTGCATCTTCTGCATGAGGTGACCTCGCCCCAGGCTTTTGAAGGACTACGCCTCGAAAACAGGCCCCTGCGCCGTCTCGACTTGACGATCGCAACTGAAGATCACAATACCCCCACCGAAAATATTTTCTCGACCATTGCGGATATTACTTCGCGAACCCAGATCGAAACCCTGCGTCGTAACACCGCGGAATTTGGCGTGCGCCTCCATCCGCTCGGCGATATTGAACAGGGTATCGTACACGTAGTCGGCCCGCAGCTGGGATTGACCATGCCCGGAATAACCGTCGTCTGTGGTGACTCGCACACCACGGGGCTTTCGGTGCGCTTGCCTTCGGTATCGGCACCTCTGAGGTTGAACATGTGATGGCAACCCAAACCCTGCCGTTGGCGCGCTTTAAAACAATGGCAATCAATGTCGAAGGAACCCTAAAACCCGGAGTAACCGCCAAAGATATTATTCTTGCCGTTATCGCTCAGATCGGTACCGGAGGCGGGCAGGGATACGTACTCGAATACCGCGGTTCCGCGATACGCTCCTTGTCTATGGAAGGGCGTATGACCATCTGCAATATGTCGATTGAGGCAGGCGCTCGTGCGGGTATGGTAGCTCCCGACGAGACTACTTTCGAGTATGTTAAAGGACGCCCTCACGCACCCAAGGGGCAAGATTGGGAGGATGCGCTCGCTTACTGGAAGACACTTCCCACCGATGAAGGTGCCGTTTTCGACAAAGAAATCTTTATTAACGCAGACGAGCTTGAGCCCTTCGTTACCTGGGGAACAAACCCCGGTCAGGGCGTGCCGCTGAGCCAAGCGGTTCCCGCACCTGAAGACTTTGAGGATGAAAACGACCAGGCAGCCGCATCCCGTGCTCTGGAGTACATGAACCTTAAAGCCGGAACTCCCATGAAAGATATTCCGGTGGACGTCGTATTCTTAGGTTCGTGCACTAACTCACGCATTGAGGATTTGCGTGCTGCCGCCGAAATCATTCGTGGGCGTACCCTTGCCTCAGGCGTGCGTATGATGGTCGTTCCCGGCTCACAGAAAGTTCGCGCACAGGCCGAAGAAGAAGGCCTAGATAAAATCTTCAAAGGCTTTGGGGCAGATTGGCGCTTTGCCGGATGCTCTATGTGCTTGGGTATGAACCCCGACCAACTGGCACCGGGGGAGCGATGCGCATCTACCTCAAACCGCAACTTTGAGGGACGCCAGGGTAAAGGCGGACGAACCCATCTTGTCTCGCCGCTAGTCGCTGCCGCAACAGCGGTTCGCGGAACCCTCTCATCACCTTCTGACTTGGAACCACACGCGGACAAGGCCCCCGCAGCGGCGTAAAGGAGAACACTGTGGAACCGATTATTAAACACACCGGAGTTGGTGTTCCTCTGCGCGTCTCGAACGTGGATACCGACCAAATTATCCCGGCAGTTTACCTCAAACGCGTAACGAAAACAGGCTTTGACGATGCCCTCTTTGTGAATTGGCGTAAGAACCCCGAATTTGTTCTGAACCAGGAACCTTACAAAAATGGGTCAGTGCTGGTGGCGGGCCCCGATTTTGGCACAGGGTCATCGCGTGAGCACGCGGTCTGGGCGCTTAAGGATTACGGGTTTCGAGTCGTTATATCGTCACGGTTTGCCGATATTTTCCGTGGTAACTCGGGTAAACAAGGACTCGTTGCCGCTCAGGTGGCTCAGGATGATGTCGAGTTGATTTGGAAGGCTCTTGAGCGGGAACCCGGTACCGAAATTACCGTTGATTTAGAGAATAAGACGGTAACTGTGGGCGCTCTCGTCGTGCCCTTCCAGATTGATGATTATGTGCGGTGGCGCTTGATGGAAGGGCTAGACGATATTGGTCTGACCCTTCAGAACATTGATGCCATTAAAGACTACGAGGCGCGTCGCCCCGCATGGATGCCTCGGACTCAGGAAGTCTAGTCTGGATACTCGGTGAGGTGCGTACCCTGTGACGTCAGGGTACGCACCTCACCGAGCGTTACGGGGTGTATCAGAAACACATTATTGGTATGTTGCTGGGGTTTGATGGTTATATGAGGTGGTTCTTCGAGGAAGTTTATGAGCGGCATCTTTGAACTATCTCGATAAACATCGCGAAGCACAGGTTCTACACAGCTCTTCCGTTTGTAGCAGCCCGTTCGAGAACGTAAAATGATAGCTTGAAAGTCTGTGCAGACCTATTAATAATTTGTTAATGGCGCCGGACCTCAGCACTAACAGCAGTTCTTGTCGGCCCCACCGAGCCGACCGTTCGAAGGATTAGTTATGTCCCTTAACATCAGCGAACTTCGCATTGAGGGTGGTACCCCTCTTAAAGGCGAAGTCCACGTTCGAGGCGCCAAAAACCTCGTACCTAAAGCGATGGTAGCAGCGTTGCACGGATCCACCCGTTCGACCTTGCGTAACGTACCAGACCTAAGCGATGTTGAGATTGTAACTACCCTTGTTGAACTTCACGGTGCGAAAGTTAACTATGATCCTGAAGCCGGTATTCTCACGTTAGATCCCGCCCAAGACGCGAAGACTGCGGCCGATAACGCTGAAGAGATTCAACTCTTCGGCGGTAATTCACGTATTCCGATCCTGATGGTAGGTCCGCTTCTGCATACGCTCGGTACCGCGCGTATCCCTAATCTAGGTGGATGCAAAATTGGTGATCGTCCTATCGATTACCATATGGATGCGCTCCGTAAATTTGGTGCCGTCGTTGAGAAAGACGATGAAAGCGGCACTACTCTGAACGCTCCCGATGAAGGCCTGCACGGTGCTGAAATCGAACTCAATTACCCCTCCGTAGGCGCTACCGAACAGGTTCTTCTGACCGGTGTGCGCGCCCGCGGCACCACGGTTTTGAAAAACGCCGCTATTGAGCCCGAGATTATTGATCTTATTGCGGTTTTGCAGAAGATGGGCGCAATCATCTTCATTAACGAAAACCGCACCATTATTATTGAAGGGGTTGACGCCCTAACCGGGTACGACCACACCGCCTTGGCAGACCGCAATGAGTCCGCTTCCTGGGCATCCGCCGCGTTGGCAACCGGCGGAGATATTTTTGTGCGCGGCGCTTCACAGAAGGATATGACTGCGTTCCTCAACCAGTTCCGGAAGATGGGCGGTGAATTCGAGGTTACCCCGGAAGGAATCCGCTTTACTCACCCCGGCGTGATTACCCCCGGAGCAGAGCTGAACCCTATCGTGTTTGAGACCAACGTGCACCCCGGTTTTATGACCGACTGGCAGCAGCCGCTTGTCGTTGCGCTGACGCAGGCAAAAGGAACTTCTATTGTGCACGAGACCGTGTACGAAGAGCGTTTTGGGTTTACTAATGCCCTCAAACAGATGGGCGCCGATATTGTGGTTATGCGCGATTGCATCGGCAGCGAGTTTTGTCGTTTCCACGGTAAGAGCTTCGGGCACTCCGCTATTATTAGCGGTTCTACCCCGCTTAAGGCCGCTGACATTGAGGTGCCCGATCTGCGCGGTGGATTCTCGCATATTATCGCCGCTCTGACAGCAGAAGGTACATCCCACGTTACGGGTGTTGAAATTATCGCGCGCGGTTACGAGAACTTTGAAAAGAAACTCGAAGCTCTGGGCGCAAAGTTTGAGGTACTTGCCCGCAAACAGAGCAAGACTCCTAAGCCCGATGCAGAAATTGAGATTGTTGTGCCAGAAGAGGTTGAGGTACAGGGCTAGTATGAGCGGTCAACAGGGGAAAAAAGCACTACCCACACTTGAGCCTACCCCTCAAGGAGATAAGCTCTTTAAAGTTCTTGGTAACGCTGCGCGCGTGGTGTATAAAGGCATAGCCCGCATCGAAATTATCGGGAGCGAGAACTTCCCGACCGACCGAGGCTATATCGTGGTTGCTAACCACTCCACCGAGATAGACCCTGTGACCGTTGCACTCCCTATTTTCAATAACGGAGTCTTTCCGCGGTTTTTAGCGAAGGACTCTTTATTCCGAGCGCCCGTTCTGGGATATATTATGCGTAAAATGGCGCATATTCCCGTGATACGCGGCTCTGTAGACGCTCGCAAGGCACTTATTACTGCCCGTAAAGTTGTAGAGGCTGGCGGCGCTGTAGTGATTTACCCTGAGGGGACAACTACTGGCGACCCCGAGGGCTGGCCCATGCAGGCCCGTACGGGTGCTGCCCGTCTTGCCCTCGCAACTGGTGCCCCCGTAGTACCGGTGGCGCACTGGGGTGATGAGCAGATTCTTGGGTATGACTACGAAACCGTGGATGGTGGCCGCGTCAAAGAGCATCGTAAGGTTTCCCTATTTCCCCGTAAAACGGTCAAAGTGAAAGTGGGTAAGCCTCTCGATATCGCCTCTTTAATCGATGATCCTTCGCCGGAGGCAAAGCATACGCGCACTGAGCTTGGGGTCGTGACCGACGCTATGCTTGATGCCGTGACCGAGCTGCTGGAAGACATACGTGGTGAAAAGGCTCCAACCGGTCGTTGGAATCCCCGAACCAAGCGTCGTGAAGCTCCCGGTGAAATGACCGGGATAGCTGGTAACCTGGGCGAACCGGATCCTAAATAGGAGGCGAGGTTATGGCTCTTTTCACGAATTCCGCTGACAACAGCGAACCGGCTCCACGTAAGGTAGTAAAAATTGCGATCTTGGGTGCGGGAAGCTGGGGGACCGCATTCGCCAAAATTGTGGCTGATTCGGCGCGAGAAAATAAAACGGGCGTTCAGGTAGTCCTTATTGGCCGCAGCGAACAAGCTATGGCAGAGTGCTCTCAGACTAGGGAAAATAGTAAATATTTTCCGGGGATGAAGCTACCTGAGAACCTGGAATTTACGGCGGATGCTCCTACCGGGCTTACTGATGCCGATTTGGTGGTACTGGCTTTACCCTCACAGGTGCTACGTTCGCAGCTTCAACTTTATGCTCGCTATATTGAGCCGCATGCCCTGCTGGTTTCGCTTGCGAAGGGATTAGAAACCGGCACCGGTTTGCGCATGTCCCAGGTGATTACCGAGGAACTTGAGGAAGCCTTGGCGATGCGCGGCGCAGACATCCGCACTATCGGGCATATACCGCATCGGGTATGCGTGCTTTCAGGGCCCAATCTTGCTACTGAGATTATGGGGGAGGAGCCAACTGCTTCCGTCGTCGCGGCACGCACACTGCCCATCGCAGAAATTGTCGCGCAGGCTTGTGCCTGTAGCTATTTCCGCCCCTACACGAATACCGATGTGGTGGGTACGGAAATCGGTGGTTTGGTGAAGAACGTGATCGCCTTGTGCGTCGGCATCTGTGAAGGCCGCAATTACGGTGATAACTCCAAAGCCTCAATCATGACGCGCGGACTTGCCGAAATTACTCGTCTTGCGGTCGCACTGGGTGGTGAAGCAGCAACAATGAGCGGGCTTGCGGGGATGGGAGATTTGATTGCTACCTGTTCATCGCCGCTTTCACGAAATCATACTGCCGGGCGTCTACTTGCCGAAGGGATAAGCCCGGATAAACTCAGCGAACATATGAGCCAGACAGCGGAATCCATCAAATCAGCCCCCGTCGTAGCGCAATTGGCACGCCGTCACGGAGTCGAAATGCCTATCGTGGAAGCGGTCGTTGCTGTCCTGACTGGACGCATCGAGATCGGACAGCTGGCACCGCTGCTACTGGGACGGCGCCTGAAACACGAAGGCCAATAACATCAAGATCTTCCGCAAGAAAATTTTTGCGGCAGATAAAACAACTAATACAGCACGTGTGCGCAGACATGGGCGCTTGAGGGGCGACCTCTTACGAAGGAGATACAATGACCGAAAACGCACAGAAGAAAACTGTTGCTCTACTGTGTGGCGGACGTTCTTCGGAACACCCTATTTCTCTGATTACTGCCGTAGGCGTGCTAGGCGCCATTGACAGCAGCGTCTACGACGTGGTGACTATTGGCATTACAAAAGACGGCCGTTGGTACTTGACGAATCAGGAAGAACTGAGCGCACTTCTCGACGCTGCCCCTGCACATGCAGAGTTTACGGGTGGTTCGCACCAGGTTTTCCTGCCTCTTGGAGCCGGGGATTCGCGAGTGCACCTAGTAGATGCTGACGGAAATCTTGAGTATGGTCCTGCCCTTGACGTGGTATTCCCCCTCATACACGGTCCTTTCGGCGAAGACGGAACAATTCAGGGTCTTCTGGAACTCGCTGAGTTGCCCTATGTAGGATGCGGCGTGACGGCATCAGCCGTAGGTATGGATAAGCACTTTATGAAGGTTGCATTTGAGTCGGCTGGGCTGGAGGTTGGGCCTTATGAGGTGGTGACCGATCGCCAATGGACTCATGAGCGCGAGGAATCGCTTAAACGTATAACCGCCCTTGGTTACCCCATGTTCGTTAAACCCACGCGTGCGGGTTCTTCTTTTGGCATTACCAAAGTGGATAAATTTGAGGAACTTGTTCCGGCTATCGACGAAGCGCGCCGCCATGACGCAAAGATTATTGTGGAAGCTGGCATTGTGGGGCGTGAAATCGAGTGCGGCGTCCTAGACGGTCACCACGGTGATATGCCGCGCGCATCATACCCCGGCGAAATCGAGGTCGTTGATGAGGACCACGGTTTCTATGATTTTGACGCTAAATATATCTCAAAGTCTTCGGCAGTTACCCGGTGCCCCGCCGATTTACCGAAGGATGTACAGGAGCGTTTGCGTGCTCTGGCGGTTAAGGCGTTTTTGGCCCTTGACGGCGAAGGATTATCCCGCGCAGATTTCTTCTACACCCCGGATGGTCGTTTGGTGATCAACGAGGTGAACACTATGCCGGGATTTACCCCGATTTCAATGTACAAAACCATGTGGGAAAACACCGGAATTTCCTATACCGAACTGATTGATGAACTGCTGACTCTTGCACTGGAGCGTCCTTTAGGGCTGCGCTAATGAAGTCTTAAACAGAGAAGGAAATTCCGATTTTAGAGCCCCCAAGACCTAAGGTCTTGGGGGCTCTAAAATTTGCGTTTACCTGAAGCGAACTGAAGGTAAGGAACCAGGGTATTGAATGCTCTATTTTCCGGTTTTGACACCGTTGAGAGTATCGTTGATGTTCGTGCATTTCTTCTGAGACGGAATTTGTTTGACCGCCGAATTGAGCTCAGCAAGAAGGGTTGATGACGAAACCTTATCGGCGTCGAAGGTTACTTCAATGGCTGGCGTTCGTCCGTATGTGGTTGCCGTCCACGTTCCCGTCGCACGGTTTTCGGGGCTTGCCGCGGCGGAGGAAGACGTCGGGACTGGCGGCGTCGAGTTCTCTGGCGCATCCTTGGGACGCAGTACCCAATCAATCCCATTGACCTCAGCGCATGGGTCCGATACGGGTTCCTGAACGGTAACACCGCATTTGAGAATCACGGAGGCTGGTTCGCCCCAAGCAGTCGTTCCTTGCGCCGTAGTTTCACGCTGCTGTAAGCCAACGAGTTTTTCTGGCATAGCAACCATCGCATAAGCGCATACGGGGTTGGCGGCATCTGGAGCCGGATCAAGATTGACATTGCCCGCTCCACACGCGCTGAGCGACAGCACCCCGGTGAGCGCAAGACCCAAGCCTGCTCGCTTCGCTGGGGACATGACGAAAAAGTTAAAAGACGTAAAAGTCACTCTTTCATTCTAACGTACGGTATATTCACTGGCGTGTCGCAGAAACATAGCGCGGCAGATCAGAGGAAAGCAAAAATTTGAATACCAATTTAAAGCTCAAAGTCACGACAATTTGCCCATAGTCCAGGTACCATGAAAGTAACAGTTAATAGTTGATCGTGAAAAGATTCTTAAAATTCGATAAACTTTTGAGAGAAGCACATCCTTGTTATTTAGGGTGTAGACTCACCCAAGCACGCATATTGTTCGGTAGCTATTCGGTATAAGGACACTTTTTGGGAAACAGACAATGCAAAGTAGCGTCGGCTAGCCTAGCGACTGCATTGATTGCATTCGGTAGTGTGCCGATCGCCGCAACGCTGACACAGGAGGCACGTGGCGCTTCCGGGAAGGTCGCAAACCATCCTGCGACCTCTGACGTTGTCGCGCCCGGACAAGCTGTCGCACAACCTGCCGTACCAGCTACCTTTGCAGCTTTAGGTCAGAAAAATGCCGTGACTCCTATGCCCATGCCGTCTGCAACCGCTACCTTGACTATGTACGGCATGGCCTCCGGCAACGTGACCTATGCTGCTCAGCCTGCCGTCGCCCTGCAATCGGAGTCTCCCATTGCAGGCGCCGAGTTTGCCGCTGCACCTCCGCTTGACTATGACCAGCAGGACGACGAGATTCCTGAGGCTACCGAGACCCCTGCGCAACGAGCTACCCCGGCTCAGAAAACTGATGAAGATGACGCGGAAGTTCAGCCTGTCACCCCCGAATATGAGAGTCCACAGGCGCAGCCTTATGATGCCGAAGTTCCTACTGAGGATTCTGAAACAGAGGCTGTAACTCCAACTCCTGATGCTCCCGTTCAGAACCTTCCTGCTGAGGACGCTGAGGCAGCTTCCCCGGATCTCGGAGAAGAACCAGCGGCTACTCCTGTGACGCCTACTCCGGCTCCTACAGATCAGACTCCGGTGAATCCCACACCGGTAACCCCTGCTCCGGTGAATCCCACACCGGTAACCCCTGCTCCGGTGAATCCCACACCGGCCCCAGTGAAACCTACGCCTACACAGGCCAACCCAACACCAGTTAACCCTGCGCCTGATCCGGTACCGACCATTGTGCCTAGTCCGGATCTGACTCCGGTTAACCCTGCTCCGGTGAATCCCACACCGGTACCGGCGAACCCTACGCCTACACAGGTCAACCCGACACCGGTGTATCCTACCCCCACTCCCGTAACACCGGCTCCGGCTAAGCCAACACCCGTGACCCCCACACCGGTACCGGTCTCGCCGACCCCGTCGCCCGTAACACCTACTCCTGCAGACCCCGCACCCGCACCGTCTCAGGATCCTGGGTGGACCCCTGCGCCTTCGGAGCAGCCTACTAGCCAGCCTGTTCCGTTCCCGAGCCCAAGTGCTTCCGAATCGGCAGCTCCAACTCCTAGCCCGAGCCCTTCGGGGCATGGAAACCCGGGGTCTGACGATTCGCCAGCTCCAGATGCCAGCCCTTCAGCAACGCCGTCGAGTAATGTCTCTCCAGCACCCGCGCCGTCTACATCTGCTGAACCCTTCCCCAATAGCATCGCGACGTTGGGGCGTTTTGCAACAAATTCAGGGTTCCCCAATGCGTTCCCCGGCGCCGCGGACTGGGTACAGGGATATTTGTCCCGTGGAGAGAACGCCCGGAATGGCTCGCCAACTTTGAGAATGGCGAACCCACAGGAGTCTAGAAACGGTTCTTATTCTGTTCCATCTGCCGTGAACCCGGTTGCCCGTCCGCCTGCAACGTCCGCTGGTTCGCAAGCGCAACGGAACGGCGATAGCCCTAAGAGCGTTCAGGAACGTTCAACGGATTCTCGTGGCCCTGGACTCTCAGGTTTCGTGCCGTTGGCGTTCTTCTCCCTGCTAATTCTCGCGATTACCATTGTGGCGATTCGGTACTTTATCCGTGCCAGGTAACAGGGTATGGGCGATTATTGGGGAATGAACCCTCAGACCAAAAAGCATAAAGCACGGGAAAGTTCACTCCGGAAGAGTACATTGGCTCAGCTGGGGGAGTCCCGTGTTTTGCAATTGTTTATGCCCATGCTGGATGAGCATAACCGCTCCGTAATCCAGGTTGCCTCCGCACATGGGCAGGAGCCGGTGCTTGAAGTAGGTCCCGGTGACGACTGCGCAGTGCTCACGGGCGATAATCGACGCACGGTTATCACCACAGATACTCTGGTACATGGGCAAGATTTTCTCGATATCTGGCCTGCCGGTCCGCGTAGCGGCGGTTACGAGGTAGGGTGGAAAGCCACCACCCAGAACCTTGCCGATATTGCGGCTATGGGTGCTGAACCCGTTAGCCTTTTTGTATCTCTAAGTCTGCCGCCCGGAACCCCCTATGGTTGGGTTGAAGACTTTGCCCGCGGTATCCTCGACTCGCTGCATGCATGCGGCGCTACAGTCTGTACGGTAGGCGGCGGTGATCTAGGCAGCGCACGCGATGCCAGCGTTACCATAACGGCTGTTGGACGATGCGAAATCCCTGTGTTGAGGTCTGGGGCGCAACCGGGAGATACCGTAGCTTTGGCGGGCTGTACCGGGTGGGCTGATGCCGGGCTGCGGCTACTGACAATCACAGGCTCTCTCGACTTGATAGAGCAGCTGCCTTTTACGGAGAAAGAACGTATCGAACGCGCTGTTACCCATCAGCTAAGGCCCGTATCGCCCATACCCGCAGGGCGACGCGCTGCAGTATACGGCGCCAACGCTATGCTAGACCTTTCAGACGGACTCGTTAAAGACGCGCGTCGAATTGCCGAAGCATCCGGCGTCGATATCGTGTTCAATGATCCTGCGATTACCGAGCTGGCACGTGAGCTGGTACCAGTGGCAAGTCTTATTCTTGAGCATCAGCCTCATAACGATCATGGTGATTCTGCGGTCAGCCTGGCCCGTGAATGCGTTCTGGGCGGTGGCGAGGACCACGGGCTTTTAGCATGTTTTCCGGCGGGTGCCACGATTCCTGAGGGATTTGTCGCTTTAGGCTCTTGCAGCGCTCAAGAACGAAGTGCATCACGAATTCTGTGCGATGGATATGAGCTCCAAAACTATGGTTGGGAACATTACCGAGCATAACCGTCGTATGCTAGAAAGAGCACGGTTACCCAACCCCGGATGGGAAGGATACGTTATGACGAGCGAGCACTTTGCCGCACAAACCCCGCTTAACTTCGGGGTCACGTGGATTGGCGAGGCGCTCTCAACGGTGCGAGTATATTGCGACACACTTAACTCTCTGAACGCTTTCCCTGTTCCCGACCAGGACACGGGGTCGAATTTGGTACACACTTTAGAGGCCCTCAATAAGGCCTTTAGTGAGGAGCTTGATACCCTTCTGCATGATCTTCACGCTCTCACGACGGATATACAGAGCGTTAACCAACGTCTGGGTGAAATCTACGAGAACGCTCTCGTGCAAGCCAGTCGGATGGCTCGCGGCAATTCTGGGACGCTCCTGTGCGCCTGGGCGTTGGAGGCAGTGCGTACCTACTGGAATTTTCCCGGCCGTCTAGCAGAAGAGCTGGGCGAAGAGGCACATAATCTGCCACTTCTTCAGGATCTTGAGGCGATGTACCGCGAAACATCTGTTACGGAAACCGGTACACGCGAGAGCGCGTACCGTGAGAGCTATGCGTTAGCGCTTGCCGCCGAACGAGTACGCCGTATTATTGCAGATGAAAGCCTAGAGCAGGGCACTATGGTAGCGATTATGATTGCGCTCGCAGATTACCGTTTTCACTATCGTGCAGGATCGGAGCTCACCGATGTGACGGCACGTGTAGAGTTTCGTCGCGCCACGATGCGCCGAGCGCTTGAGGGCACGGCGCAGAATCCGCCGTTGCCAGAACTCAAGGGATACGTAGATGCAGGTGCCCTGGGCTTTTATCTGGCTGCGGTACAATCAAATCCGCGCTGGATGAGCTCGCGTATGCCTGCGCAGGAGGTTTATGCCTTGGCGGAGCCTCCTACAGATGTTACAAAGCCGAACAGTACGTCTGCTCGGAAAGCGCGAAAGACCGAAGGAACGCAGGACCAGGCAGAGCATCATACTGATGCGACCGGTACTCGGGAAAACCCAGGGTCAATCTGGGAAATCATGGGGACGCTAACTATAGACCCCCTTACTCTGGTGCAGCTTCGAGCAGAATTAGAAGAGCTTGGCGACTCGCTGTTGCTCACCCCGCTCGATTTCAAGAACAATATGTGGACCTTACACGTGCATGTGCCGTCTTTGGAAGAAGCCCGCAAAGTTATCGCTCATTACGGTGTATTAGCGGATGAACGAGTGAGCTCGCTGACTGTTCACGAGGACGAGAGCGCCGCACCATCGCGTTCTCAGGATTGATGTCTAGAGCCTGTGTTCACGGGGAGGGCGGGCGATCAGGACATGCGCTGCGTGGTGACATGAGCTGACGAGGTTCGTAGCGTGCCCCAAATGCGCAACGGTAGTATTAAACCTACGCTACGTCTTATATGACCGTTCGAGCCGAAGGCATTCGGGATGACGGAGTGCTGCGAGCAGAAAGGAGGGAAAACGTGTCACCTCAAAACTCGAAAGAAACACATCATGAGGGCGAGACTCCCAGCCTTTTTGCCGACGAAATTTTGGAAAGCGGTTTTGGACGGGCCAAGAGAGCTGCCGGACAGCAGCCAACCGATGCCGAGCATTCTGACCCTAAATCATCTGCCATTCTCTCTGAGGACGAACTTGTAGCCCATGAATATGTAACGGTTCGCGACCTTGCCGAGTATGCACGCGGCACTAAAACGTTAGCGGAGCTCTCCACCCTTGCGCATCAGCGTGAAAGCTCGGAGTATCAGCGTATTGTGGATGCTCTGAATGCTTCTTTGGGTGCGGCAGCTCAAAGCATGGACGCAGCGGAATTGTACGACCTTGCCGATATTGCGTATACGGCGCGTACCGAAGCACCGTCCCAGCGTGGAACGTCTATCCGAGGAAAAACCAAGAAGAGCACACAAACAGCATCGCAAAAACCGGCAGCAAAGAAAGCGAAACCCACACGAACCAATCCAAAAAAATCTAAGCATACTCGATCAGGTGCAGAGACCTCCTCTTCGGAACAAAAAAATAGCCTCGATTCTCATGTGGAAGAGTCGCATCAGGAAAAGAGCAAACCAAAGAATACCGTAAAAACACCGGCAAAGAAACCTGCGCGCAAGAAAACCGCCGACCCAAAGAAAACAGATAAGCCAGCCGCGCGAGTGCGGAATATAAAATATAATTCGGACTCTTCTCAAGAGCAAGAAAAGCAACAGCAACGTGCCGCACGGTCGCAGGTTTTAGCACGCTATAACGATGAGAAACGCCTGGAAAACGCACCCTTAACACGTTACCTGCCGACGGCAACGGCACGCGCCCTCAAAACTCACCTGAGCATAAGCACGGTGGGGG